>OGPB01000847.1_pt1 | contig 19147 bp, 14 predicted proteins | sample 1552821 | NCBI WGS metagenome assembly OGPB01 (sample SAMEA2580192, study PRJEB22360) | human gut metagenome | biome: human gut; feature: human-associated habitat; material: faeces | place: Denmark | collected 2008/2010 | reverse complement strand
ATTTTATTATGCCGCAAAGAACCGCAGCTTTTCAAGAACGGCAAAAGTGCTGCTCACAAATCAGCCTAATATCACAAGGGTGATAAAAATACTCGAAGGAGAACTTGGCTGCACGCTTTTCAATCGAATGAAAAACGGCGTCACGCTTACCCCTGAGGGAGAGATACTTTACGAGCACATCTCAAAGGCGGTGGAACTTATTACAGAGGGCGAAGATGAGATCTCAAAAGCCAACGACCTGCAAAGCGGAACTGTCACCATAAGTGTGACGGAGACCGCACTTCACGGCGTTATGCTGCCACTTCTCAATGAGTTCCATGAAAGATATCCGGGAATAAAAATAAAGCTGCTGAACCATTCAACCCCTCAGGCACTGACTGCTCTCAAAAGCGGCATTGCAAACCTCGCTGTGGTAACAACGCCGATAAGCACAGAAGGCTCGCTGAATTTTCATAAGCTCAGAGAGTTCCGTGAACTTATCATATGCAGCACAAAACTAAAGGATCTTGCAAAGCGAACGCTCACTCTTGAGGAACTTTGCAGCCACCCTATAATATCACTTAACCGAAACACAAGGACATATGATTTCTATTCCGATTTCCTTTTCCAGCATGGAATAGATTTTCAGCCGGATATAGAGGTCGCAACTGCCGATCAGATAATGCCGCTTGTGAAAAGCAACCTTGGCATAGGTCTTATACCTGAACCAATGGCACAAAGCGGCGATGTTTATATTCTGAAAACTGATGAAGAGTTTCCAAAGAGGAGCATCGTTCTTGCAGAAAATGCAGACAAAAAACTCAATGCCGCCGCTACAGAGATACAAAAAATGATACTGAAAAAGTGTAATATGTTTGCAAATGCTGAGATATGACATACATGAAAGGAGATAATAATATGCCTACAGTTTTGCCAAAAGAAAATGAAGTCGAACAGTTTTTTTCAAGGATAATGGCATCGGAAGGAGCTTGCGAAAGGCTCAGCAGCGTGCTTTACGATCACCTTAGCGACGACGATATGCAGACCGATCCTGACCCAAAACATCTTGTGCAGGTGCTTTTGACCGCATATACGAACGGTGATATAAGTGCACTTCTGCTGGAGCTTTGTGGAAGAAGTCTTTTCGATCTGCTGAGAGAGGCATACCTTATACCAAAGCGTTTTCACGGAAAAGCCGGAAAAAATCCTGAACTCCTTACGACCCCTGAAGGCGATGTCATTGAAGAAAAGAAAAAGCTTGTCACAAAGCATGAGTTCGAGATATTTCGTGATGTGTACAAAAACCACAGCTGTGCACCACGTTCAAAGCTTTATCTTGCAGACGGATATGACCTTATGAGGGTCTATACCGACGGAATGAACATTAAGGAAAAGCGTGTTGACAAAAGACGTGGCGTGCTTATACTTTACGCCCTGCCTGACACTGTAAAGCTTGGACTTTCCGAGGCTCAGACCTATAATGTTATATGGAATACTTTCCACAAGATACAGCAGACTGCCCCAACTGCAATGGTCTATTACGGACAAGAAACAGGCGAAAAGGCTGGAAAATCATTTGATGAGATCGGCGTTTTACTGCCTGTTCATCAGTTTGAAAAGAAAATGCTCATGCACCTCAGCGAGATAGACGGCATTGTGCTTGCCTGCCGTGAGGAAATGATGAAAAAAGCAGGCTCAGACAGCCTTGATCTTTAAAAACGGAAGTGATACTGAATGTCACAAACTATAGTTAAGAAAAATCACATGGATATCCCATGGCACGATTTCACAGACGCCGAAAAGGACGAGCCAGTATCAAAGGCGAGCCTAAAAGAAAAAGCCTCTGTTATAGGCAGGGTGGGAATGATGTTTCTCTCCTGCGGAACGGGAGCGTGGCGTGTGAGAAGTTCCATGAACACCATGTCGGAATGTATGGGACTGACCTGCACAGCAGATATCGGGCTTATGTCCATAAACTACACCTGTTTTGACGGCGAGGCTTGCTTTTCGCAGTCTCTTTGCCTTACTAACACGGGAGTAAACAATTCAAAGCTAACACGTCTTGAAATGTTCATCAACGATTTTGTCAGCCGCTGCGATAGTTTGACTTGCGAACAGGTCCACAATGAACTTGACGATATCGAAAAGATACACGGACTTTACTCGCCGCCTGTTTTGGGCCTTGCGGCGGCACTTGCCTGCGGAGCGTTCACATTCCTGCTTGGCGGTGGACTGACCGAGATGATATGTGCATTTTTCGGTGCAGGCATTGGCAATTATGTGCGGAGCAAATTCACAAAGCACCACCTTACCCTTGTGCTTGGAATAGTTGCCTCAGTATCGGCGGCGTGCCTTTCATATGCAGGGCTGTTTGAACTTGCGAAAATTCTTTTCAATATAAAAATGCAGCATGAGGCAGGCTACATATGTGCAATGCTTTTTATTATACCTGGTTTTCCGTTCATCACAAGCGGCATAGACCTTTCAAAGCTCGATATGCGTTCGGGCATCGAGCGGCTGACCTACGCCCTCATCATTATAATTGTAGCCACAATGACGGCGTGGTTAATGGCACTTATCCTGCACCTTACGCCAATGGACTTTTTGCCTCTGCACCTTACCTTATGGCAGTTCATACTGTTCAGACTTGCGGCAAGTTTCTGCGGGGTTTTCGGATTTTCCGTTATGTTCAACAGCCCTGTCAAGCTTGCAGCCTCTGCGGCAGTTATAGGTGCACTTGCAAACACTCTGAGATTGGAACTTGTTGACCTTGTTTCATTTCCTCCGGCAGCTGCTGCGTTTGTGGGAGCATTCACCGCAGGCATACTCGCCTCGCTGCTGAAAAAGTATGTGGGCTATCCGAGAATATCCATAACCGTTCCGTCCATAGTCATAATGGTTCCGGGATTATATCTTTACAAGGCTTTCTATAATTTGGGCGTCATGTCCCTTGAAACATCTGCGTCATGGCTTGCGTCTGCTCTGCTGATAATACTAGCTCTGCCTTTGGGGCTTATCTTCGCTAGGATAATTACGGACAGGTCATTTAGGTGTTGTACTTAAAATCTTAGTCATAGCTAAAGCTATACCGAACCCACATAAAAAACTATATTGATATACACTTTCCTATTAAGACTATTCTCCATTACCTATAACTGGCGTCAGCGGCATTTGTCAGCAAAAGCGAAGTGCTGAGGTGTTTTAAGAACATAACAGGACAGTCGCCGTTTGAATATCTAAAAAATTATCGTCTGCGCAATGCGGCATATATGATAAAAAACACATCTGACTCGATAAATGCTATCTGTGGGCTTTGCGGCTTTGACGATCACAGCTATTTTTCAAAAGCCTTTAAAGAAGCCTACAGGTGCAGTCCCAGAGATTTTAAGAAGTAGAATATACGGGACAATATCTCACAGACTTATCCGTCTGTCGTGTAGACATTACATTTTCCTGTTTATAGGACTACGATAAAACTATTATCAAACAAAAGACGTTTCATTTTATCCAAGTGGAACGTCTTTTGCATTTGTGCTTTTTCTTGTATGAAAAAAGGGTCAATTATTCTCCTCCCAATAATCCTCTGCATCCTCGTAGTCATAGAAATCATCATAGTGATCCTCATAGAGATCCTCTGGGTCGTCATAATCATGAGCATCATACTCAGCAGATTTACTGGTTGAGGTTTTATTGGTATTCTTACGGGTGGCTCTGGTAGCTGAACTACTTGCTGTAGTGGTTTTCGGACGTGATGTTGTAGCAGTTGTGAATACTGAAGTATAGCTGTTATTATTGTAATACTTAGGGTCATGTATCAAACAGTAGCTGCTGCCTTCTTCAGGAGTATTGTCACAGCCGGAGTGTGCGCATTTTGGACGCAGGGCATCATAGATCATGGCTATCCCTATGATGATCAACACAGCGACAACGATTCCTTTGAGATTGAACGAGCTATGCTGAGAGCTGTTTTCTGTTGCCAGCTTGTAGCCTATATAATCGTCAAGCATTTCCTCGTTTCTGTTGTTTTTTCCAGATTCCATAATCACACCTCCAAACTGTATTTCTAATATTATACCATATTTTTTAAGATTTGTGGTAACAATTTTTGGACAGCTACTTATTCTGTCCCTTTTATCATTTTTCAGTGGCAAAGTCGGGAGATGTTGCCCACTTGGACGTTTTTATAAAGCAACGAACCATTGAGTACGAAACAACGAATTGATAATTGACCTGGGTTTATCTCTATGCTATAATTAGCGTACACCGGTGATAAAATAATTCGGAGGTATTTAAATGCAAGTAAAAATTGGTGAGAAAATAAAAGAACTGCGAAAGGTGACAGGAAGGAAGCAAGAGGACCTAGCCACCGCCTTAGGTGTTACGCCACAAGCCATTTCAAGGTGGGAGGCAAATGGCGGTTATCCGGACATGGAGATGATCCCATCGATAGCTAACTATTTCCATATATCGATCGATGAATTGTTTGGCTATAATAATGACAGGAACAGAATTATTCAGGAATATAATGATAAGGCTCAATGGCTGATAAATAATAACGATGATATGACAGAGTGTATTGCCCTAATGCGTAGAGGGCTTGAAGAGTTTCCAGACAGAGTGGATTTTAAGACCAAGCTTGCTTGTGCTTTACATAAGCAAGGTTGGAAAAATAAAGGCAAAGAGCCAAATATCTTTTGGGAAGAAGCCGCTAAACTGTATGAGAAATTATTGTCTCATGACCAATTGTGTATCATTCCGTTATTATCCGTATATTCCTGCCTTGGTAAATATGAAAAAGCCGAGCAGAAAGCATCTGAACAGCCCGACCTTGAATTGTGCAGACAAGTTCTGCTGGGGAATTTAGGGAGTATCGGCAGTATAAATGATAAGAAAAGGGCTGAACAATATCGTGGAGACGCAGTGTTAGAGCTTCTTCATGCTTTTCAAAAATCACTTGATGAAGCGATAGTGTGTAATAATGAACTGAATAATAGTCGAGAAGGATTGGAGCTTCTTTTATTGACTCGACAGTTGTTTGATAAAATAGTAGGTACTGAATGCCATGGATTTCACAGTGACTTATGTTTTATAGATATGAGATGCGTCAAAATCGCAAATAATATCGGAGATCATAAAGTTGCAATGGACTGTTTTGATTCAGCGTTTGAGCAATATATTAAATTTGAACAATGGAAAATTAAACAATCCAAAAGATGGGAAGAACGGAATAATAAGAGCATAAATGATGAGAATAACGATGAGCATTTTACTTCATCACTGTTGAAATCTGTAAATCCGTCAGGTCATAAAGTAATTGTATGTGAGCCAAGCTTTTTAGTAAAGACTGCGACTTCCTTTCCAGAGAAGGAAAAGAAGTTAATTACAGAAGATCCAAAGTACGCTTGCATATTTGAACAATGATTTTACATGATCAGTAAACAACAAAAACCTTTCTTTCGTTCGACAAATTTCAGTTTATAAAGGTACAGTTAAATTATTATAAAAATAATGGCCACACAACACCACAGGCTCTCGCCACACTGAAAAGCAGCGTGGCAGACCTTGCGGTGGTGACAACGCCTATAAGCACCAAGGGTTCACTCAGATAACATAAGCCAAAAGAGTTCCATGAGCTTATCCCCATTATACTGCTTGAAGCGAACTCTATGCCAATGGGTAAAATTTTTTTCAAACCTCCCCAATTTTACCCCTAAGTATGCTTTAATAGAATAGACAAGAAACCCGACCCAAAACCCAGCGAGGTGCTTTTATGACATATGCAATATCTGATATCCACGGCTGTTATGAGGAGTATATTAAGCTTCTCGAAAAAATAGGCTTCTCTGAGGACGATACCCTCTATATCCTAGGTGACATCTGCGACAGGGGCGAAAAGCCTATGGAGATCTATAACGACATCATGACTCGTGATAATGTTATCCCGCTGTTCGGCAACCACGAACACCTTGCCTATATCAATCTCCGCCACCTCATAAAAAATGACGTGAGCAAGCTTACAAAAGATGAACGGCTAGACCTGATTGATTGGCTCACAAGCGGAGGAAAACCCACTTTCAGCGAATTTATCTCCCTCTCCAAAGCCGACCGTGTGGACTTTATAGAGTTTCTTAAAAGCTTCTCCATGTATGAGGATATCACCATAAACGGCAAACGTTTTGTCCTCACCCATGCAGGTCTTGGGGGCTTTAGCGAGGATAAGCCTCTTGATGAATATACCCTCCATGAGCTTATCTGGGAGCGTGCCGATTATTCAAAACGCTATTTCAGCGACCCGAATACTTTCCTTGTGACAGGTCACACCCCTACCGCCAATATCCCAAACCACGGCAGACCCGAAGCCTACAAAGCCAACGGACACATAGCCATAGACTGTGGCTGTGCCTCAGGTGGACGGCTGTGCGCATACTGCTTTGAAACTGACATGGAATTTTATGTTGACAAAATAAACCAGCCCCTTGAAAATCACTTCAAAATGTGATATACTTGTCCTAATAACATAACCGACGAGGACAAAACGGGAGTTATGCCGTATTAAAGCGTATTTATAGATTATATTTTATGGAGGTAATCATGGCTTTTGATTTTAAGAAAGAGTACAAAGAATTTTATATGCCTAAAAACAAGCCAGAAATTGTAACTGTTCCTAAAGCAAATTATATTGCAATCAGAGGAAAAGGCGACCCAAATGAAGTATGTGGAGCATATCAACAAGCAATTAGTGTGCTATATGCTGTTGCCTATACACTGAAAATGAGTTATAAAACAGATCATAAAATTGAAGGATTTTTTGAATATGTAGTTCCACCACTTGAGGGTTTTTGGTGGCAGGACGGCATAGACGGTATAGACTATACTGATAAGGCATCATTCAATTGGATATCTGTTATCCGTTTACCTGAATTTATAACTCAAAAAGACTTTGAATGGGCAGTTGAAACAGCAACTAAAAAGAAAAAGTTAGATTGTTCGTCAGCAGAGCTAATGACAATTGACGAGGGATTATGTGTTCAAATAATGCACTTGGGTTCGTTTGATGATGAACCAGCTACTATTGCTCTAATTGATGAATATCTAGAAAAAAACGGATATGTCAATGACATAACTAAGACAAGGTTACACCATGAAATTTATCTCTCAGATGCAAGGAGAGTTGTCCCTGAAAAATGGAAAACTGTCATTAGGCTTCCAATAAAGAAGATATAGAATACTTCCATTTAGTCATTCTTTTCTTAAATAATTATCCACCGATACAGCCCCTCTGTATCGGTATTTTTCTGCCCCAACGCCCCTATCCGCCCCACCTCTATTGACATTTCCCCCTCAATATGCTATCATAAAAAAGAACAAGTTAGTTGTAACTATCTCAATAACACCACAGGAGGAAGAAGAAATGGATATGAATGAAAAACCAAAGCTTTCAGGCGTGCCTGAAACTATGCTTCAAACTGTTTACGCCCGTGCAAAGGAAACCAAAACAAGGGGTGCGATAAAAGATACAAAAGCCGTGGAGATAATAGATAAGATAAACTATGATTTTTCACTTGCCGATAAGGACTCAGCAATGCACAGTGGCGTTGTGGCAAGGACAATAGTCCTCGATAAGCTTGCGAACAAGTATCTTGCAAAAAACAAGGGCGCAGTGGTGGTGAATATCGCCTGCGGACTTGATACACGCTGTTACAGAATGAACGGCTATTCCCATTGGTATAACCTTGACCTGCCCGAAACTATCGCCGTGAGAGAAAAGCTTCTCCCTGAATCAGGCGAGATATCCCAGATAGCAATGTCCGCAATGGACGATTGGAGCGGAGAAATAACCGAGCACGATGCCCCTGCTATCGTCATCATCGAGGGTCTGACTATGTACCTCTCAGAAAAGGACGTAAAGGAGATATTTGACGTCATAAACAAACGCTTTGAACACGTCACAGTATTGGTCGAGACAATGAGCCCCACTATGGTAAAGCGTATGAAAGAAAAGTCGATCGAGGGCAGCAAAGCCAAATTCACATGGGGCGTCAAGGACGGCAAAGAGCTTGCAAAGCTTATCCCGAACTTCCGCCACATTGAAGACCACAGCCTCGCCGAGGGAATGGCGGATTTTATCCCAATATTCAAGCTTCTTAAAAAGATAAAGCCTGTGAGCAATATCTCAAACAAGATAGTAGTAATGGAAAAATAACTTTGACTTCCCACCCCCGCCATGCTATAATGATAAAAAAAGAGGTGACCCCACATGACCAATAAAGCATACTACCACCTGCCGGGGCTTTTCGAGTTTTATGACCTTTACGCCGCTTTCCTGCCCATATTCCGTAAGCATAGAGATTATTTCTATGACTGGTGCGAAATAGGCTCTGTCTATGGCGCACCTGCCGACTGTATATGGGGCGGCGGACGAGCAGGCTTCGGCGAACATTCTCCACGAGAAGTCCTCGACCTTATGAAAGAATATAACATCTCCTCACGGCTGACCTTCAGCAATTCCCTGCTAAGAGAAGAACACCTTTCAGACAAAAAGTGCAATGACCTCTGCAAGCTTTTCTCCCAAAATGCAGACCCCAAAAACGGCGTGATAATATGCTCCGACCTGCTTCTTTCATATCTGAAAGAGAATTATCCCCACCTCTATTTTGTGTCCTCTACCACAAAAGTCCTCACCGAGTTTTCTCAGCTTGTAAACGAGCTTGATAATGACGATTGTTCCTATGTAGTCCCAGACTTTCGCCTAAACAAAGCCTTTGATAAGCTCTCCACACTCTCCTCTCAGCAGAAAAACAAAGTGGAGTTTCTTTGCAACGAGTGCTGTTATGTAGGCTGTGCAGACCGAAAAAACTGCTATGAAAACGTCAGCCGCAAAAATCTCGGTGAAAACTGTCCCGACCATGTTTGCAAAGCACCCAATGCCTCAGAGGGCTACCGCTTTTCAAAAGCTATGGAAAGCCCCGCCTTTATCGGCATAGAGGATATCAAAAACACCTATCTCCCCATGGGCTTTTCAAACTTCAAGATAGAGGGCAGAAGTTTAGGAAGTGCCATTATCCTTGAATTTCTGCTCTACTATATGACAAGACCCGAACATCAGCTAAAGGTCAGAGAGCAAATTTATCTCGACAGTATGCTGGATCTGTTCTAGCTATTCTTTGTATCGCATACCTCCCATATCACAAGAAATATGTCACAAAATTCATGTTACCCACGGCTTACTTGGAAACAAAAATCAAAATAAGTGTAAACAATGCCACTTTTTTGTTGAAACAGCCATTATAATATAGTATAATAACACAGTGCTTTGTCACAAAAAAGTTATAGGAGAATTTACATGAAGAAAATTATCGACATATTTCTGCGTTCTTTGCTCACAGGCGTGGCGATAGCCATAGGCGGAACAGTCTATCTTTCCTGTCCTAACAAATATCTGGGAGCGTTTCTTTTCGGCATAGGACTGTTCGTGATACTGTCTTTCGGCTTTAATCTCTTCACAGGAAAAGTCGGATATGCAGTTGAAAACAAACCCTCTTATCTCGGTGAGCTTGGCATAATATGGCTCGGCAATTTTTCAGGAGCCGTCCTCTCCGCCCTGCTTATTACCCAAACACGCATATCCACCATAAGCGACAAAGCCACAGAGCTTTGCAATATAAAGCTTGGGGATAATATCACAAGCGTTTTTATCCTATCATTTTTCTGCGGAATACTTATGTTCGTTGCCGCAGACGGCTATAAAACTATCCAAAACCCTGTGGGACAGATACTTGCAATATTTCTCCCCGTTGTGGTCTTTATCCTCAGCGGCTTTGAACACTGCGTCGCTAATATGTATTTCTTTACCATAGCAGACTTATGGAGCATTAAAGCCTTTGGCTACCTTATTATAATGTCCCTTGGCAACTCCATTGGCGGAATACTTATCCCCCTTCTGCGAAAAGGCTTTGTATCAAAAGCATGACGCCTATTTTTATAAGTTTATGTAACACATAAAAAAAGATACCGCAGTTCAAAAAGAACTGCGGTAAAAAAATGACTTCTGCTCTCAGGAACACAGTAAAGGGGGTATTATGAAAAAAACAAATAAAACAAAGGAGTCAATAGTAAACATAAGATAACAAATAAAACACAATTTAAACAACTTAGAAGGAGTGTGCAGAAGTCATAAGGCAATACCGCACAAGGCACGCCTGTCGGCTTTGTACGCAATCTGCTTGCAGATTTTCCGTCATATCGCACCAAAGCTTCTTGAAATACGCTAGTATTCCTGCGTCGCTTTAGCACAATCTGACGAAAAATCTGACGGCGCATCTTGCGCACAATCCTTGTGCGGTATTGCCTTGATTCGTTCCTGATGTATGTATTATATCACACTAAAAACCATTTGTGGTAACTTTTTTTGGACAGTTGCGACTTTTTTCAAAAAAATCTGCACTCTGAAAATCCCAAAGCTTTCAGAGTGCAGAATTATCTTTTTCTGTAGAGGCGAACAGCGTTTGCCCCTTCCCACGTCTATCTGAATTGTCGCCTGTCTATCAAATAATATCCGCCCTGCGTTTACCTATCTGTGCAAACTCTTTGCGCCGTGTGATAAAGTAAGCCACTGTTACCGCAGTGCCTGTTATCACCCAGGAAACAGGGTAAACTATCATGAGCATAAGATAGCTTCTGTGAGCCGCATAGATCGTGTTCACCCACACAAGCCTGAACACGCAGGTGCCAAGCACAGTTATGACCGCAGGTGTCATAGAGTGACCCATTCCCCTAAGACAGCCGCCCGATATTTCGTAAACACCCGTAAGAAGCTCCAGCAGGCAAACTGACCACATTCTTATCATTGCGTAGTGTATAACGTTCTCGTCCGTTGAGAAGATCTGTATAAAAAGGTGTCTGCCAATAAGGAATATCAGACTCAGCCCAAGACAGCTTGCAAGCCCGATAAAGGTGCAAAGCCTGTATATCTTTTTACAGCGTTCCTTATCCTGAGCCGCAAAATTCTGACTTGTAAAGGTGGTCGCAGTCTGAGCGAAAGCGTTTATCACAAAATATGCCATGAACTCAAAATTCTGTTCGGCTGTGCTTCCGGCGATACCGTCTGAACCAAAGCTGTTTATCGCCGCCTGTATCACAACGTTTGACAGTGAGAAAACCATGCTCTGCAAACCAGCCGGCAAGCCTATCTTTATGATACCGAGGAGATATTCCCAGCGTATCCTGAGCTTTCTGAAATCAAGTCTTAGCATCTCCTCCTCGTGGGTAAGAAAGTAAAGTATCATGCAGGCACTGAAAAAGTTTGATATAACAGTTGCCGTTGCAACGCCTGCCACGCCCATTTTGAACACGATCACGAACACAAGGTTCAGAATAACATTTATAACGCCTGCGGTGATAAGAGCGTAAAGAGGTCGGGTGCTGTCGCCCTTGCTTCTAAGCACCGCCGAACCAAAGTCATATATCTCGATAAAAGGCATTGCAAAGAAGAATATCCTGAGATACAGCGTTGCAAGCTTTAAAACATCGTCAGGCACATTCATCATGCCAAGGAGTATGGGCGCAAGTATCTCGCCTACACCCAGTATGATAAATCCGCTTATGACCGCCAAAAGCACCACCGTATGTACAGCCTCGTTTGCCTTATCTTTTCTCCCCTGACCTATAAGCCTGGCCACCACAACGTTTGCACCGACAGAAAGCCCCAGAAAAAGGCTTACAATAAGGTTCACCAATGAAGAATTGCTTCCAACCGCCGCCATGGCTTTGTCGCTGTCAAATCTGCCCACCACCGCAAGGTCAGCGGAGTTAAAAAGCTGCTGCAAAATACTTGACAATGCAAGGGGCAGTGCAAAAATAACGATCTTGCCCACAAGCGGGCCGTTTAACATATCTATTTTCTTATTTTTCATACCAGATCTTCTCTCATCTTTAAAATAACTATTTCTCACACCTAATATTATATCACACCATCAAAGCTATTTCAATACTCGAATTTGCACATAAGCACACACAGAGATGTGTAAAAATCTAAACATTACGACCATTTGTACAATTTTTTGAACTCTTTGCCTGTTGACAAAGGCATGAAATGGTGTTATAATAATATTCCACGGGAGGTGAGCAGTATGGCGATAGACAAAAAAGGCACAAAGCAGATTGCCGACAACCGAAAGGCACGTCACGATTATTTCGTGCTTGAGCAGATAGAGTGCGGTATCGAGCTTGTGGGAACAGAGGTCAAGTCTATAAGGAATGGCGGCGTCAATCTGAAAGACAGTTGGTGTTCTATCGAGGACGGAGAGATGTGGGTCAAGGGTATGCACATATCCCCTTATGAACACGGCAATATTTTCAACCGTGATCCACGCCGGGAGAGAAAGCTGCTGCTCCACAAACGTGAGATACTGAGGCTGTTCGGAAAGGTACAGCAGGAGGGTCTTACGCTTATCCCGATGTCGCTATATTTCAAAGGCAGCAGAGTCAAGCTTGCACTTGGACTTTGCAAAGGTAAAAAGCTTTATGACAAGCGTGACGACATGGCAAAGAAAGCCGCACAGCGTGACATAGAGCGTGCCATGAAAGAGCGAAACTAACATGGGGGTGTAAAGGTTTCGACGGGGGTTTTGAAGCACGATAAGCGAGTAGAGGAGCGCACACTCTTTAAACGGCGTACGTTTTAAAATTAGACGACAACGATAATTTTGAATTAGCTGCTGCTTAAGTCAGCGCTCGTCTTGCCTTAGAGTACCACGGCTTTGGTAAAGGCGTCGATCAGTGGTGAACGTTACAAAGCGACGGCTGTAGCCTTGTGATGTATCACAGCCTACCAAACACACAGGCGTGTCTGTTTGCCTTTGTGCAAGGGAACGGGAGTTTTCCGCAATAACAGAATACACTCGTAGAAGTTCGTGGGGATAGGCTTTCGGACAGGAGTTCGATTCTCCTCACCTCCACCAGCAGGGGCGTGCCCCTGCACCCAATTCCGCTTTACTTATGTAAGGCGGTTTTTTTATTGCCGCTCATCAATTTTATCTAAAACCCAACCATTGTTTCGCCGTGGCGGGCATTTCCCGTCAAGGGTTTTTGTAAACACACAAAGTCACCGCTGTGATAATTTGTGTGTCACTTTTACAAATTCAGGGGCGTGCCCCTGCACCCAATCCGCTTTACTTATGTAAGGCGGTTTTTTATTGCCGCTCATCAATTTTAACTAAAATCCAACCATTGTTTCTCCGTGGTGGGCATTTCCCGTCAAGTTTTTTTTGTAAACACACAAAGTCACCGCTGTGATAATTCGTGTGTCACTTTTACAAATTCAGGGACTTGCCCCTGCACCCGATCCGCTTTACTTTATGTAGGGCGGTTTTTTATTTCCGCTCATGGATCATTATTTATAAACCCAACTTTGTTATTTCACCATGGCAGACGCTGACATAATAAAAAAGAGTGCATTACCACCTCAGATAATGCACTCTTATATTTTACCCTATTTCTCCTCCAGCCCGCTGAGCGAAAGCCTGCTCTCCATTTTCTGAACAGTCTTGCTCTCCTGCTTTGCGATCTTTGCTTCAAACCAGAAGGTCGAGCCTTTGCCCTCCTCCGATTGAACACCGTATGCAAAGCCGTGGGCTTTGAGTATCTCCTGACAAATGGAAAGTCCAAGTCCTGTGCCTACCACGTCACGCTTTACCTTTGCGTCACGGTAGTATCTGTCAAATATCTTCGGCAGAAGCTCCTTAGAAATGCCCTTTCCATTGTCTGTTACTTCAATACGAACCACATCAGCCTTGTTTATCTGCTTGATACGAATGACCTTGTTGTCACCTGTGTAGTTTATAGCATTGTTTATAAAGTTGTAAATGACCTGATCAAGCTTTGCGATATCCGCCGTTATCACTCTGTCCTCGTCTGGAATATACTTGATATCATAACCATTTTGCTCTATGAGTATCTGATATCGAGTCATGCAGTCATTGAGCTTGTCAACTATAGAGAAGTCCGTGAGTTTAAGCTCCGCATTGCCCGACTCCAGCTTTGAAAGCTCCAGCAGATTATTTACCAGACTTGAAAGCCTGTCAGCCTCGTCGATAATGACTTGGATATGCTCCTGCCTCTTCACAGGATTATCCCCCGACAAGTCCCTTATCATTTCCGCATAAGCCTTTACCATAGTGAGCGGTGTTCTCAGGTCGTGAGATATGTTCGCAATAAGGTCTTTCCTAAGCTCCGATACCTTTTGTATCTCGTCCTTGGCATTGTTAAGCACCGTGGAAAGCTCCTCTATCTCACAATAGCCATGACCATTGAACTCCACCGTATAATCCCCTTCACCGAATTTCTTCGCCGTGTTCGTAATGTCAACGATAGGCTTTGAAAGTCGCTTTGAGATATACATAGTTACAATAAAAGCAAGCTCAAAAAGTATGATAGTGATATAAATGAGCTGTTCTCTTATAATGCTTACAGTGGAATCTATCGGCTCTATTGAGCTTTCAATGAAAAGATACGCCTGCTTATCCGAATCATCAGTGTAGATAGACGTGCAGTAAAATATCTCCTTGCTCTTGAAATTCTCATTCTGAGCAATTTTCGTGATGTAGTTATCGTCCGACTGCTTTAGCTTAGATATCATCTTGAAAAGTCCGATGCCATAGCCCTTGTTTATGACCTTGTTAAGATGCGAATATGCTCCCATGTTGTTTTCCATCACAATAGGATTGCCCATTTCGTCCGTTATAACAATGCAAAGGCTGTTGTCAAAAGCCAGCGAGCGGTTCGTTACCTCCTGCTGGTCAGTGCCATATGCTTGGATTATCTGATTTGCAGCGTCTGTGATATCTCTTATCTTCGCCGACTGATAATATCTTTCCAAGAAAAAATACTGAAAAAGCCAAATAAGAATAAGAATAAAAGCCGTGAAGAAGATAAAATACATCCACACATATGACCGCAGACTTCTTTTTGCCTTTATCTCCGCCGTCTTATTGCTGACTTTTTCCTTGACTTCTGCAAGCTTACTGGATCTTTTCAAACTTATATCCCATTCCTCTCAGAGTAACAATAAGATTGCGGTATTTTCCAAGGCTGTTTCTCAGCATTTTTATGTGAGTGTCCACAGTTCTGTCGTCGCCGTAAAAATCAAAGCCCCATACCTCTTCAAGAAGCTTCTCTCTTGAAAGCGCAATGTTCATGTTCTTCACCAGATAGAAAAGCAGGTCATACTCTTTCGGAGTCATGGAAACCTTCTGCCCGTCTATCTTTACCTCACGGGCTGTAAAGTTTATCTCTAATCCCTCGTATTTTATAACGTCCTCAGTGCGCTGAGAAGCTGACGCACGGTTAAGCACCGCCCTTATCCTTGCCATAAGCTCCTTTGGCGAGAACGGTTTTACTACATAATCGTCAACGCCTATCTCAAAGCCGAAAAGCTTGTCATACTCCTCGCCCCTTGCGGAAAGCATTATAACAGGTATCTGCTTTATTTTTCTTATCTCCTTGCAAGCTGAATAGCCGTCAAGCTTCGGCATCATAACGTCCATTATGATGATATCGAAATCCTGATTTTTCACCATTTCCACAGCCTGCATACCGTCCTCAGCCTGAGCTACTTCATATCCCTCAAACTCGGCATACTCTTTGATTATCTCTCTTATTTTAATTTCGTCATCGACTACAAGAATTTTTGCCATAAGTATTCCTCCCTATTCAGACAGCACCGCACAAGAACCGCCTATTGGCTTTGCATACAATCCTTTTGTGTTGCTGCCTTAATTCATATTCTTTGCTTATATAATAACCTATTATTGTGTAAAATTTGTGACGGTTTATAGAATATTCTAAGCCATACCGCACCAATTCACAAGAAAACTACTGCCCGCCAACCAAAATGGTATGACGGGCAGAGCTTATATAGGAATTTGTTATGGAAATGTCAGAAAATCAGCAATGTCCCATCATAATGAGAGCCATAAGACAAAAACCTGTTACGATACAACTCATTGCGCCCATGATGTTGTCTATTTTTTCTGCTGTAAGCTTTTTCATAGTGATTACCTCCTTGGGGTCTAAAATAAACTATTCTGTTCTCAGTGCGATAACAGGGTCTTTCTTTGCCGCCACTCTTGACGGGAACAGACCTGCGATAAGCGTCAGGCAAACGCTTATTGCAATGAGTACAACTGCCGCACTGACAGGTATTGAAGCTCTTATCGGCACGTCCGTAAGATGTGCGATTATCATGTTTATCGGTATTGTGAGCAGATATGAGATAATTATTCCCAATGCACCTGCCACAAATCCCACGATAACTGTTTCGGCATTGAACACTCTTGATATATCCCTCTTTGAAGCACCTATACTTCTCAGAATACCTATCTCCTTTGTTCTTTCCAAAACTGAGATGTAGGTTATAATGCCTATCATGATAGATGATACCACAAGTGAAATTGCAACAAATGCAATAAGAACGTAGCCGATAGCGTTTATGATAGAGGTGATAGAACTCATCATAAGACCAACATAGTCAGTGTATTCTATCTTGTCCTCTTCGCCAACACTGTCGTTGTAATCGTCGATAATATCTATTATCTTTTCCTTTGAAGCAAAATCCACAGGATAGATATTTATGCTGTCAGGGTCTTCAACAACTGAATAGCCAAGAGTTTTCATGTTGTTGTCATAGTTTGAAGTGGAATATTTTCCGCTGTTTGCAAGCTGATCCGCATTTGTGTCGGACTGTTCTTTGAGCATTTGCTTCATAAGCTCCATTTGCTCGTCAGAAAGTGAAGCTATATACTTCTTCTGAGTTTCGGTAAGCGATGACATATCACCGCCCTGAATTGCTGACATATCCATTGAACCCATGGCATTCATGCCCATATCTGCAAGCTCGCCTGTATCGGAAGCACCGCTCTGCTCCATAAGAGCCTTATACTGCTCCTCGGTCATTCCCTCAGGTATCTCCATAGAGCTGTCGCCTGCCACCAAACCAGCCTTCTTATCTGTGTCGGAGTTGTCTACTGTTTTGTCAGCCTTGCTTTCTGTATCGGCTGTGCTGTCGGAAACGGTTTCTGAACTGCTGTCTGTATCTGCCACATTCTCGTCCGTTTTGAACTTAAGTCCTGTGAAAACATCTATGTCAGGGTTTGCTATCTGCTCTTTTACTATTTCGCTGTTATCTACTTCGTCGATAAGATATGTCATAAGGTCATGACGATAGCCTATCGCACCGCTTATGGAAGCAGAGGAAGCGTCCTCATCAGGTCGCAGGATACCGACTACACTTATTTCTGTGCCGTTTGCAACAGCTTTTTTCATGTAGCTCTCATCGCCTGTCATATCTTCCCACACACCGTCTTTTTTCTTATAGAAATCAGGTGTAGGAACGACCTTGAATTTCAGGTCAAGAAGCTCATCATAGGTGTAAACGTGCTGTTCGCTGTCAACGGATATATCCTCTCCTGCCATGGCACGTCTTACTATGCCGTTAAGTGAGCTTGGGTCGAGAAGTCCGAGAGAATAAAGCACATAGTCGTTTATCTCGTTGTTCTTATCAACTACAAGCACAACTTCGTTATACTTTTCAGGCAAACGTCCTGCGATAACGTCATACTGCTTGTCGATAAGCTCCTCATTATCTATCATTTCGCTCCATACGTCAGTACCCATGCCCATCATGCCACCCATTGAGCCACTCCTGGACATTGCTTCCATCTGAGTTGAGGACATATATCCCATATCTTCAAGAAGCGTTGACGGATTGACCTGCATTACACCTCTGTCGCTCTCCGTGAAAACGTTAAGTGTAGTGGCGTATGTGTACTGAACGTCGCTTGTAAGGTCTTTCAGGTCGCTGTTATCGTCAAGATATTTCTTGAACTTCTCCAGATTGTTGACCTTTGTTTCTTCCATGAGAGTGTTTATCATCTCGCCCATGGCATTCTGAGAATAGACCTTGTCCATGTCATGCTTTCCCGACCCCTCATGGTTTTTCGCCATGGTGTTCATTATCTCGCCTATACTTGCGGTGGTCTTTGTTATCTGAAGCGGATAGCTTGAAAGAGTATCAGACTGCACCTGATCTATATAAAGCTGAACACCGTTTGAGATAGAAAGAATAAGTGCGATACCGATTATACCAATAGAGCCTGCAAAAGAGGTAAGAAGCGTTCTTGCCTTTTTTGTCATAAGATTGTTTCGGCTCAAAGACAGCGCAGTGAGAAAGCTCATGGAAGTTTTAAGCTTTTTGCGCTCTTTCTTCGCCGCCTTTTTGTCAGCCTTTGTAGGCTCTTTTTCAGGCTTTTTGATAGGCTCCACAACATTCTTGTCAAGAGGGTCGGAATCGTCTATGACCTTTCCGTCAAGAAGTTTGATTATCCTTGAAGAATATTTCATTGCAAGCTCAGGATTGTGCGTTACCATTATAATAAGCTTGTCCTTTGAAATGCTCTTCAAAAGCTCCATTATCTGCACGCTTGTTTCAGTATCAAGCGCACCTGTAGGCTCGTCTGCAAGCAGAATGTCAGGTTCATTCACAAGCGCTCTTGCAATGGCAACTCTCTGCATCTGACCGCCTGACATCTGATTAGGCTTTTTGTGGAGCTGGTCGCCAAGACCCACCTGTTCGAGAGCCTTGACGGCTCTTTCACGTCTTTCTGACTTTGAAACACCTGATAAGGTCAAAGCAAGCTCAACGTTTGAAAGCACTGTCTGGTGCGGTATAAGGTTATAGCTCTGGAACACAAAACCTATAGAATGGTTTCTGTAGGAATCCCAGTCGCAATCCTTGAAATCCTTGGTAGATTTGCCGTTAATGTTAAGGTCACCGCTGGTATATCTGTCAAGACCGCCGATAATGTTCAAAAGAGTGGTTTTACCACAGCCTGACGGGCCAAGGATAGAAACGAACTCATTCTCACGAAAATCAATGCTGACGCCTTTAAGGGCAGAAACGGTGGAATCACCAACGACATAATCTTTTTTTATGTCCTTTAAACTAAGCATATATTTTCTCCTATTTTTGTTATTGTAAAGATATTATAATAGGGTTTTATAAACTCAGTTTAAACATAACACAGTTTTGGGTAAAAAAATTGTCGGAGGGGAGATTTAAGTGAGGAGTGAGGAGTGAGGAATTAGGAATTAGGAATGAGGAATGAGCATAGCA
>OGPB01000842.1_pt1 | contig 19176 bp, 17 predicted proteins | sample 1552821 | NCBI WGS metagenome assembly OGPB01 (sample SAMEA2580192, study PRJEB22360) | human gut metagenome | biome: human gut; feature: human-associated habitat; material: faeces | place: Denmark | collected 2008/2010 | reverse complement strand
CAATATGTTGGATTTGTGTTACAAAAGTGTTACATTCTGATTCGCTTATTTTATATGTAACATGATTCTATTTAAATTTTGTAAGGAATCGACCCATTGGCAAACGATGTTGTTATAAGATAAAAATTAAAATGGGAGATTATGAAAACGTTTTTGTGGAGTTTTATTTTGTTCGCAGGGCTTGCCGGATTGAGTGCCTGTGATGAGGACGAACGAGTGGACTATCAATACTTGCCTGATTCTGTTCATCAATTTGTTAGTACTTATTTTTCCGATGTAAAGGTAGTTAAGGCCGAAAAGAAGAATGAAGAGCCCTGTTACAAAGTTTGGTTGAGTAACGGATTCGAATTGAAATTCTATAAGGACGGCGGGTGGCAAAAGGTAGATGGCAACTTGCAGGTGTTGCCGTCGGCTTTACAAATAGATATTTTGCCGGGTAATTTGTTGACTTATGTCGCTACACAGTATCCTACTGCCGGAATTGTCGAAGCGGCTCGTTACGATTGGGGATATGAAGTGGAGTTGAACACGGCACCTCTCGTAGAATTGGAATTCGACAATGACGGGAATGTGACGCAGATCGATAGGGATTGACCCGGTTATTTGTCGGAAGGTTCCCGGTTTTCTATCCGTCTTCTGGTATAGGTTACAAATGTATAAGGATAAGCGTGTTTCTCGTCGGCCGGCATTTCTTGCGAATTTGCGATTTCCCACTCCGATGGGTTTATGGTCGGGAAGAATGTGTCGGCGTCGTCGAATGTATGGTGAATGTGTGTGATATACAGCGTGTCGGCTATCTTGATGGTTTCGTTGTATAGTGTCGCTCCCCCCATAATGAAAATTTCGTCTTCTGTCGTGTCTTGTATCGGTATTTCGTCAAGCGTATGGACGACAGTTACATTCGGCCACGATAGTGACGTGTTATGTGTCAAGACGATATTCTTGCGGTTAGGTAAAGCTCCGTTGGGTAATGATTCGAAAGTCTTTCGCCCCATGACAACGGTATGCCCCGACGTGAGTGTTTTGAAATGTTTCAAGTCGTTGGGCAAGTGGCATAACAGTTGTTGGTCCCGGCCAATGGCTCCTTTTTCGGCAACGGCTGCGATTAATGCTATTTTACTCATACTTATACGGCTACTTTTCCTGCGATATGGGGGTGAGGGTTATAATCCGTCAATTCAAAGTCTTCGTATTTGAAATCGAAGATGCTTTTTACGTCGGGGTTCAGTTTCATTTTAGGCAGGGCTCGCGGTTCGCGAGAAAGCTGCTCCCGCACTTGCTCGATATGGTTGTTGTAAATATGGGCATCTCCGAGTGTGTGGACGAAATCTCCGGCTTCGAGCCCGGTCACTTGTGCGACCATCATGAGTAATAGTGCATAAGAGGCGATATTGAAAGGCACTCCGAGAAAAATATCCGCACTGCGTTGATACAGTTGCAAACTGAGTTTACCATTTGCTACATAGAACTGGAAAAAAGCATGGCAAGGAGGTAGGTTCATTTGGGGTAGGTCTGCCACATTCCATGCGCTGACAATGATACGACGTGAGTCGGGATTGTTTTGTATGGTGTGGATAGCCTCTTTTATTTGGTCGATATGTCCGCCGTTATAATCGGGCCACGAACGCCATTGATACCCGTAGATATGTCCTAAGTCGCCATTCTCGTCGGCCCATTCGTTCCAAATGCGGACTCCGTTCTCTTGCAAATATTTCACGTTGGTGTCGCCTTTAAGAAACCACAACAGTTCATGGATAATCGATTTCAAATGCAGTTTCTTCGTGGTGAGGAGCGGGAATCCGTCTTGCAGGTCGAAACGCATTTGATAACCGAAGACACTGTGAGTGCCTGTCCCTGTGCGATCTTCTTTAAAGATGCCGTGGTCGAGCACATGTTGTAAGAGGTCGAGATATTGTTTCATGTCGTAAATGTAGTTTTATTTGATTTGCAGTAATCTGCTGAATCCGAGGCAAGCGACCGAGAATCCCAGCTTACAGCCTCTTATCATGTTTCCTTCTATGGCGTTGAAATTTTTGTATTGCTCCCGATTGATAAATAGCTTTGTACGAATCGATGCGGTAAATATTTCACGATGACCGCGCCAGAATGAAGGAACTAAGGATATTGTCGTGGAGAACCGGTAGTCGAAACAGATTCCGGCCGTCCAATTAAAATTCGTGTAGGACAATGTCGTTCTTTCGTTTCTCCCTTCTTGAATTTTTGCTTGATCGGAGTATCCCGACCATATACACCCGACATAAGGCATAAGGGCGAAATACTTGGTGGAGATAAGTTGTTGTCCTATACCTAAGGATATAGAAGTATAGGTGTTATGTCCGTTTCGAAGCCATTTATCCGTGATTTGTCCGTTGGAAACTATGATTTCTTGACGGGTACGGGCTGTTCCAGCAGAAAAGTCGCAGAGCAGATGCGTATTGGCATAAGCTAAATCGAATCCGACATTGATTTGCCAAGCGGGATCCCAATAGTCGGCAATGCTTCCGACCGGGAAGGAGGCGCCGGTTCCTAAATAGAACCCGTATCCGAATCGCCGCGGAGAGATTCGAGGAATGGACGGAGCCGGGTTTTCGATCAGTTCTTTGGTTACGTAGAACTCCCATTCTTGCAGCTTTATCTCGTTCTGTCCGTTTTCGGTTTCTTGTTCTGCTTTTTTGCTTTTTTCTGTGTATAGGTCCATGTATTGCCGAGTGCGATTGTCGGCGGCAATACCCACCACTCCGAGATTTAATTCGGTTTGTAGTCTTCGCCGATACATTTCAAGCAAATCGTATTTCAGCTGGAACAACCGCAGTAAGTTCTCGTTTTGTATTTGCCGGTCGGCGAAAGAATGACGTTTGTCGAAACAGGCTTGCGCTTCGGGACGAATCGTGCGGGTATTGCCATCTCGTTTTTCTGTTTTTTCAATTCTCAGAAAAGCGTTAAAAGCCGAGGGTACTCCTTTGAGACTGAGAGTATCTTGGAAATCGTCCCATGTCAATTTCCCTTCGTCCCAGTACTTATAGTCGATAATATCTTCTGCCCGGGTATATTCGACGAATGAGAAACATATCAGAAAGAAAGTCAAAAGCCGTTTCATAAGTATAGAATTAGAGGGATTCAAGAATACGTTTCAGTACGACTTGTGCCGAGATTTCCCGATTGGCGGCTTCGGGGATTACCAATGATTGCTGACTTTCGATAACATCGTCCGAAACAATCATGTTGCGACGTACCGGAAGACAGTGCATGAAAAAAGCGTTATTGGTCAAAGCCATTTTTTCGCTATCTACCGTCCATGCCCGGTCTGTGCTGATGACTTGTCCGTAATGTGGGTCGGCATAGGCTGCCCAATTCTTGGCGTAGATGAAGTCTGCCCCCTCGAAAGCTTTTCGCTGGTCATATTCCACATGGGCATTGCCTACGAACTGAGGGGCTAATTCATACCCCTCTGGGTGGGTAATGACAAATTCGTAATCGGTTTGGTTAATCCATTCGGCAAAAGAATTAGGTACGGCCTGAGGTAGAGCCTTCGGGTGAGGGGCCCATGTGAGGACTACTTTGGGGCGTTCGGTTTTTTTATGTTCTTCGATGGTGATGAGGTCGGCGAAACTTTGCAATGGATGCCGTGTAGCTGCTTCCATGCTGAATACCGGTCGGCCTGAATATCGAATGAACTGATTGAGAATTTTTTCTTCATAGTCGTCGCTTTTGCTTTCGAACCGGGCGAAAGAACGCACGCCTATCACGTCGCAGTAACACCCCATGACCGGTATAGCTTCGAGTAAATGCTCCGGTTTATCCCCGTCCATGACTACACCTCGTTCGGTCTCTAATTTCCAAGCTCCTTGATTGACGTCTAAAACTATGACATTCATGCCTAAATTCATAGCTGCCTTTTGTGTACTTAGGCGAGTACGGAGGCTGGAATTGAAGAATATCATCATCAAGGTTTTATCCTGCCCCAAGTGTTTGTAGGCAAACCGATTGGATTTTACTTCGAGAGCTTCTTTAACAGCAGCTTTTAAATCTCCGAGGTCGTGTACGTTCGTGAAATGTCTCATAATGTTTTATTGACGGGTTTGTCCGTTACCGGAAATAATATATTTATAAGTCGTTAGCTCGGGTAGAGCCATAGGACCTCTTGCATGCAGTTTCTGTGTGCTGATACCTATTTCTGCCCCGAATCCGAATTGTCCTCCATCGGTGAATGCGGTAGACACGTTGGTGTATACGCATGCGGCATCGACTTCGTGAGCGAAGCGTTGTTTGTGAGATTCGTTTTCGGTGATTATACTTTCGCTGTGTTTCGAGGAATAGCGAGCTATGTGAGCCAAAGCCTCTTCAAAGGAGTTGACGGTTTTGACGGCCATCTTATAATCCAGAAATTCCGTCCCGAAACTATCGTCGGTCGCTGGCTGCAAGAGGGATTCCGGATATTTCCCCGCAAGTGCGCCATAGGCTTTCGGGTCGGCGTATATGAGTACGTTTTTTTCGGACAACGGCTTGCAGAGGCTTGCAAGGTCGGATAATCTCTCCTTGTGAATAATCAGACAGTCGAGCGCATTGCATACGCTCACCCGACGGGTTTTGGCATTGAACACGATATTGCGGCCTTTTTCCAAATCTCCGTCACTGTCGAAATAGGTGTGGCATATCCCGGCTCCGGTTTCGATAACCGGTACAAGCGCATGTTCGCGTACATAATTTATCAATCGACTGCTGCCTCTTGGAATGATAAGGTCGACTTGTCCCACGGCGGTTAATAACTTGTCGGTAAAGCGGTGGTCGTTAGGTAGTAAAGTCGCTGTGTTAGAGTTTATTCCGTAACTTATCAACACCTTGTTGATAATGTTGATAATAGCGTTGTTGGAATATTGGGCATCACTACCTCCCTTCAAAATACAGACATTCCCCGATTTCAAGCAAAGAGAAAAAACGTCGAAGGTTACATTGGGACGGGCTTCGTAGATAATGCCGATGACTCCGAACGGTACAGATACTTTTTCGATGCGCATGCCGTTGGGCCTGTCGAATGAAGCCAATATTCTGCCCAATGGAGAGGGAAGCCCTGCTACCTTTCTCATATCGGAGGTTATTCCTAAAATTCGCTCCCGCGAGAGCATTAACCGGTCGTATTTGGGGTCTGTCTTCGGCATAAGAGCCAAGTCCCGACAGTTTTCCTGCAAGATGTAATCGACTTCTTTCTCGGCTTCGTCGGCAACGGCAAGAAGTATTTTATCGATAGTCTCGGTATCGACGAGATTCAATTTGCGGGCAGCGACTCGTGCGTTTTCGAAAATATGTGATACATCGGCGGTCATAGCTCATAATGTGTGTAAAGCAAAAGTAATCTTTTTTTTCGAGTATGGTTGTATCGAAATCGTTAAAGTTAGTCGAGATAGAGATAATCGTAGTGGACGAAAGGTTTCGCACCCTGATGTCCGATAAATTCTCGGGCTGTTTCGCTGTCGAACGCAATGCGGCCTACTCCTATGGAATTTCCATCGGGATCGATGATGCGGACAATGTCGTCCTTTTCGAAGTCTCCTTCGATACGGGTGACTCCAACCGGCAATATACTGACGGCTTGTTGCGAGTGTATCGCTTTCACGGCTCCGACATTGATATGTAATTCTCCTTTGGCGAATCCCTCGGAGTGGGCGATCCAACGTTTAATGCTCGATATGGGGTTGGCAGAGGGAATGAATCGCGTGCAAATCGCCGAGCTGTTTTCCCGTAAAAGATCGGGCAAGATATTTTCTTTCTTGCCGTTGGCGATGATGACTTCTATACCTTCGTCCGCCACCTTACGGGCGATGTTGCATTTGGTAAGCATACCGCCCCGCCCGAAAGAGGATTTCCCCGACTGTATGTATTGCGACAGTTCTTGACCGGGGTGAATTTCCGGTATGACTTTACTGCCCGCTTGTCCCGGAGCCCCGTTGTAAATACCGTCGATATTGCTGAGAATGACGAGGGTTTCGGAGTCCATCATGGCAGAGATGAGCCCCGACAGTTCGTCGTTGTCGGTGAACATCAACTCGGTAACCGAGATCGTGTCGTTCTCGTTAACGATAGGGATAACCTTGTTTTCAAGCATAACCTCCATACATTGTTTTTGTGTGAGGTACTGTCGCCGGGTCGAAAAATTTTCTTTGGTCGTGAGCACTTGTCCGCAAGCTATATTGTGTTCCCTGAATAGCTCGTAATAACGATTGATGAGTTTGGCTTGCCCCACAGCCGAGAATAATTGTCTGGCAGAAACTGCGTCGAGCTTGCGGTGTATTTTCAATTCGCTGCGGCCCGATGCCACAGCTCCCGACGATATGACAATAATTTCGACTCCGGCTTTGTGCAGCTCGGCGATTTGGTCGGTGAGAGCCGACATGCGGGTGATGTCTAGCGTACCGTCTGGACGAGCAAGAACGTTACTCCCTATTTTTACGGTAATACGTTTACGTTTGTAACTCATGGCTGCATGGCGAATTGTTGAATCGTTTCGATGTAGTTGTTCCATTCGGGGTCGCTTTCCGCTCCAATTTTTATCGGCAGCGGCGGGTATTCGCTGAAAGTCTCGTTCAAGACGATGGAGAATTTTTCGGCTGAGATTCCGTAATATTCATAACGGGCGGTTTTCCCTCCTATATGAATGGCGGAGTATTGCGATTTCTTTCTCTTCCAATATATCGCGCAGTTTCTCGTTGAGGCTATCGAGCGCTTGCGTCTCTTTTTCGGTGGGCATGCCTTTTTCATCGCCCTGATATTCCCATACGAGAGCGATACGTGTGGCGAATTTTCCCGATTGCCTGATGGCATCGAGAAATAGTCTCCCTCGTATGATAAAAGACTTGTTTTCAAATTCTGTTTCGGCGACGAACCAATCGTTACTGATTTGCATGGGACGATCGTTTTACGTTATTAGACTTTGTCTTTGTCTCGTATTTCTACTCGGCGTATTTTCCCGCTGATGGTTTTGGGCAACTCTTCGACGAACTCGATAACCCGAGGATATTTATAGGGAGCCGTGACTTTTTTCACATGGTCTTGTATCTCTTTGACAAGAGCTTCTCCCGCTTTGTCTTTGTATGCGGCCGATAGTACGATAGTCGCTTTGACAACTTGTCCTCTGATTTCATCGGGGACTCCGGTCACGGCACACTCCACTACGGCGGGGTGGGTCATTAGAGCGCTTTCCACTTCGAATGGACCGATGCGGTAGCCCGACGATTTGATGACATCGTCGGCACGACCCACGAACCAGAAGTATCCGTCCTCGTCGCGCCAAGCTACATCGCCTGTATAGTAAATACCGTCATGGTAGGCTTCATACGTTTTTTGAGGGTCACGGTAATATTCCTTGAACAGTCCCAAAGGTTTCCCGTGATCGGTGCGGATAACGATTTGTCCCTGTTCCCCATCTTCGGCCGAGCGTCCGTCGGCTGTGAGCAGGTCTATGTCGTATTGCGGGTTGCGTATTCCCATCGATCCCGGTTTGGGTTCCACCCACGGGTAGGTGGCGATAGTGAGGGTCGTCTCGGTCTGTCCGAAACCTTCCATCAGTTTTATACCCGTGAGCCGTAGCCATTCTTCGTATACTTTGGGGTTAAGGGCTTCACCGGCTATGGTACAATATTTTAGAGAAGAAATATCGTATTTGGTGAGGTCTTCCCGAATGAGAAACCTAAATACGGTGGGAGGAGCGCAAAATGAAGTGATGTGAAAGTTGTGTATCATTTCGAGTACGTCGGCCGGTTTGAATTTTTCGAAGTCATAGACAAACACGTTCGCCCCGGCAAACCATTGCCCGTATAGTTTTCCCCATACGGCTTTTCCCCAACCCGTGTCGGCCAGAGTCAAATGCAGGCTGTCTTCGTGCAGGTTGTGCCAAAAGGAGCCGGTGATGATGTGCCCTAACGGGTAAGTGAAATCATGGGCGACCATTTTGGGCTCGCCGGTGGTTCCCGATGTGAAATAGAGCAGTGAAATATCGTCATTCGTGTTGACCGATTCGGGACGGACGAAAGGAGCAGCCGATTCTATTCCTTTATGGAAGTCGTCCCACCCTTCTGGAATGATGGGCCCGATGGAGACACAACGTTGTAATGAAGGCGAGGACGGTCGGGCTCGGTTGATGTGCTCGACTACAATCCCGTCGCCGCAGGATACAATCATTTTTATGTCGGCGGCATTGCATCGGTACACTATGTCTTTCTCGGTCAGCAGGTGAGTGGCGGGAATACATACGGCTCCCAGTTTGTGAAGAGCGATAATAGAAAACCAAAATTCGTATCTTCGTTTCAAAATGAGCATGACCATATCGCCGTGCCCTATTCCTAATGATTGGAAGTAAGATGCAGTTTTGTCGCTTTCTCGTTTAATATCGGCAAATGTAAAATCTATTCTTTTTCCTTGATCGTTGGTCCAAAGCAGAGCTTTTTTTTCGGGAGCTATACGTGCCCATTCATCTACAACATCGTATCCGAAATTAAAACAATCGGGAACTTTTACCTTAAAATTTTTCATGAAGTCTTCCTGTGAAGAGAAAGACGTTTTATCTAAAAAGCGTTCTAACATAATGACTATGTGGGAATATTCCCTCTTTTTACTTGATGTTTGTGAAATACCTATTGTTACGGAAAGATCATTTAAAATATGATCGCCAGAAATTTGACTTGTCGGTCTATCGCTTTCATACCGTGCGGACGGGTAGAGTCGAATATAATACTGTCGCCTTCGTTCAGCACTAATTCTTTTTCTCCGATACGTAGATGCATGCTCCCTTCGAGAACAAGGTTAAATTCTTGTCCGGGGTGGGTGTTGAGCGTGAATGGCGCTTCGGGAGCCGATGGCTCGACCGTGACCATGAAAGGGTCGGCTTTGCGGTTGGCGAATCCGGCGGCCAACGATTGATATTTATAGGCTTTTGTACGCTCTACGGCGACACCTTTGTCTTTTCGGGTAAGGAAATAAGAGTTCATTCGGGGTTCGTATCCGAACATCAATGCCGGCAATTCTACGCCGTAGTGCTTGGCTATCTGGTGCAGAAAACTGACCGGAATGTCTTTTTCGCCCGACTCGTAACCTAAATAGGTTTCCAAATCGATGTTGCAGGTCGATGCAATATCTTCGGGTCGAAGGTCTAAGGCATCTCTAAGGCCAACGAGCCGTTCCGCTATTTGTCGTATCTCTTCGCTCATGATTGCAAATATTTAGAAAGAGGTTTTAATATCTCTTACAAAAATAGAAAAATGAGAGAGAAAAAAGAAATTTGTTATACAAATAGGGTGAGTAATTGAACTTTGTAACTTTTATTAAGAGAGGAGGAAGACCGAAAAGGGTGCTATTTGCGCATTTTTGAATGTTATGTGCATTCTCTATTCTTCGGGAATTTCTTGTGGCATGTATTGATAAGCTCCGATATCCACGCTCGTGGAACGAAGGTTCCCATACATATCTTTATCCAATGGGAAGATCGCGAAATCGGGGTTTCCTTTCCCGATAGCATCGGATTTATCCGACCCGATTCGATAATCGTAGTAGTAATGTTCTTCGCTAGTGGCTTTGAAAAACGGTTGTCCGTTCCATACGGTATTGATGAAATTGTCATCGTCTTCTCCGTTGGAACGGAGGAGGCAGGAACGGAAATATACATGGCTGCCGGTGAGGTCGATCGAGGGAATTTCCGATGTATTACCGTATAGTATGCTGTTGTTGAATCGGGCTCGTAGAAGGGCGGGACCCCCCGAAATCGTATCGGCCGGGGCACAATAGCTCATGTTCACGATGGGCGAGGTGATAATGTCGTAGAAATAGTAGTTGACGATCGTGCAGTGGGTGAAATCGGCTATTCCTCCTGTCAGCGAGAGTATGGCTCCTCCGGCATCGGAAAGCTCGCTGTTCCAACAATTCAGTCGGCTGTATGCCGATGTGATGAGGTTACCCGACGAGTTGCGTATGCGGGAATTCGCTATTTCGAGACGAGGCTCTTCCGAAGCGCACGAATCCAATACGATACCCGAAGTCATTCCTCGTACATAAGCGTACGATATTTTATTCCCGAAACTTTCGGGATAAAAACGGATACCGCCCCATTGCCCGCCGAGATTGTCGTAAGGCAAGTCTGCAAAGAGCCGGTCGAGTCGATCGCCTCGTATTTGAACGGGGGCTTCCATCGACCCTTCGACTTGTAATTTCCCTTGTACCAACAGCGAAGCTCTATGGTGGAAATGCAGTCTTGCACCGGGTTCTATTTGTAATGTCGCTCCCGGAGCCACGACTAAACTGTCGTAGATGAGGTATGGCCGTTCATCGGTCAGATGGGTATCGGTCGTGAAGGTTTCCCCTCTTTTGATGATAACGTCCTGTCCGTAGGCAGTCAGCTTTACGTCTTGTTGGACGCCGTTGGTTACAAAGACGATCGAATCGACGATGAAAATGGGATTGTCCTGATTGGTAGGATCGATATTGGCTTCTACAAATACATATAGGCTGTCTTTCCCTCGGATTTCGACATTGGTGAAATTATCGCCCGACATACCGTCCACATTGATATGAAAGCCCGAATGTTCGGCATCGGCAAGTTTGATGGAAGAGATGTTCAACGATTTCTTGTTCCGGTTGTAAATGCGGAATGAACGAGTTGATGTACCTATCGTGGTGAATACGGTATCGAAAGCAACCGTATCGGTGGAGAATGCGAGTACATGCGACGGATTTGTGGTGAAATCGTCATCGATGCAGCTCGTCAGGCATGTACCTGTCAAGATACTCAGTAAAATTAAAGCAAAAGTTGTCGCTTTCATTGTATTATAAAAACGATATCGGTGCATCTTTATTGCGGAAGGCTGACGATTTTCTTTCGGGAGAGTGGCGTTTTGATTTTGTAATTGCAATATAGAATGTAACTCGATAAAAAAGAACAAGTATGTTTGTACTACTTGCTCCTTTCACTATCTTTGTAAGTACGAAGATAAGCTGCGGTTCGGGATAGGCAAGTCGGAAATGTGATTTCCGTTTGCCTCTGCTCTCACCTTTTGCTATATTTGTAATCGGATAAATAACGAATAAATCGATGGCTATGTTAATGACTACGACTCCTTCGGTAGAAGGGAAACAGATTGTAAGGTATTTGGGAGTTGTGACAGGTGAGACTATTATCGGGGCGAATGTGTTCCGTGATTTTCTTGCAGGGGTAAGAGATTTTTTCGGAGGCCGTTCCGGTTCTTACGAAGCGGTTTTGAGAGAGGCCAAAGATACGGCTCTTGAAGAAATGGCTCGACAGGCCGAAGCATTGGGCGCAAATGCCGTGGTGGGTATCGATTTGGATTATGAGACTGTCGGCGGATCGGGTAGTATGTTGATGGTTACGTGCAGCGGGACAGCTGTCAGGGTCGAATGACGTGACCAATTATTCCTAATCGGGTATGAAATATTATCTTATCGCCGGGGAGGCTTCGGGCGATTTACATGCCTCCAATTTGATGAGAGCCTTGCAACAGGAAGATGCGAACGCCGAATTTCGTTTTTTCGGCGGTGACTTGATGGCTTCTTGTGGCGGTACGCTTGTAAAGCATTATCGGGATATGGCTTATATGGGATTTATTCCGGTGTTGATGAATCTCGATAAAGTTTTGGCGAACATGCGTTTGTGTAAACAGGATATTGCCGCATTTCGTCCCGATGTGGTTATATTGATAGATTATCCGGGTTTCAATCTGAAAATAGCCAAGTATGTGAAGCGTCGTTTGGGTATTCCTGTTTATTATTATATCTCTCCTAAGATTTGGGCTTGGAAGGAATGGAGGGTAAAGAGTATCCGTCGGTATGTAGACCGACTTTATTCCATTCTTCCGTTCGAGGTTTCGTTTTATGCCAAGCACGATTATACGGTGGAGTATGTAGGAAATCCTACGGTCGATGAATTGGCTGTGCGGCCTTATGCCGATGAGGGTTTCGAGGATTTTACTGCGGAGTGCGGCTTGGGAAAAAAGCCCATAATAGCTCTGCTGGCGGGTAGCCGGGTAGCCGAGATTGATCATAATCTGCCTTTAATGATAGAGGCCGCAAAAACGTTCCACGACTATCAGTTGGTTATCGCAGGGGCTCCCGGTATTTCTCCCGACCAATATGCTCCTTATTTGCAGGACCGTTCGGTAAAAGTCGTTTGGGGCAAGACTTATCGTTTGCTTCAACAGAGTCGGGTGGCATTGGTCACATCGGGAACCGCTACGCTCGAAACCGCTTTGTTGCGGGTGCCTCAGGTGGTATGCTATCGACTGGGAGGAGGCAAGTTGTTTTATAAGATATTCGAGAAAATCTTGAAAGTACCGTATGTTTCGTTGGTTAATTTGATAGCCGATAGTCCTGTCGTATGCGAGTTATTGGGCTATCGGGCGACTCCTGAGAATCTTCGTCGAGAGTTAACTTCGTTGTTCGAAGAGACTACCCGAAAGAAAATGTTGGAGGGATATGATCTTGTTGCCGAGCGATTGGGTGCTCCCGGCGCTCCAAAGAATGCCGCCCGGTCTATGGTTGCCGATTTACGAACAAGGTGACATGTTATTGCAGTGCGTAGGGGGTGAGACTCTTGTTCCGTGTTATTTTTCGGGTGTGGTTGATAGTGCTCAACCTTCGGAATCCATTCAACCCTTTTGAACCGGTGTTTTAAGGTATGCAATGAGGGCGGCGAAAGAGGTAAATCGCACTTCGTTCGTTGCGGTGTGTAACGACAGCGAGTCGTTTCCTTCGACGATGAGGCGGGGAAGCGATGCATCGGCTTCGCAAGGTGATATGCGGCAACCGTAATTGTTACGATTCAGAGCATTGACTGTCCAATGTAGAAGTGTTTCGTCCGTCGCATCTACGACAATTTCTTTTTCCCATTGAACCGAAGGGTAGTAACTGCCATGCGCCCGGTCGAAACAAATTTCCTTACGGTCGAACAAAGTATCGAGTTCTCCATTCAAAATGAGGTCCTCGGTTATTCCGCTACGCATTCCGTGCCCCTTCCGTAAAAGCCATAGGCAATCGGCGAGCACCAGCGCTTGTTCTATGTCGTGGGTCGACAGTAGTATCGCTTTGTTTTGGGCCGTGGCGATGTGGTGTAACAGAGTCATGATTTCTATGCGGCTCACCACGTCGAGGAAAGCGGTCGGTTCGTCTAATATAACCAGAGGGCACTCTTGCGCCAATACTTTTGCGATCATGGCTTTTTGCTTTTCTCCATCGGAGAGTTGCGCCATATAGGAGTGCGCTTTGTGTGAGATGCCCACGGCTTCGATAGCTTCGTCCACTACTTGCCGATCCTGTCGGTCGAGTTTCCCGAAAAATCCCGTATGCGGTTGCCGCCCGAGGGCGACCAGCTCATATACGGTCAATCCTCCGGTTTGTGTCTTGTCGGTCAGTACAACCCCGATTTGGCGGGAAATTTCCCGCTCTGACATGGCAGACAACTCGTTTCCGTTCAACAGGATTTTTCCCGATAACGAAGGTTGGGATGCCGATAAGGTGCGTAGCAGAGTCGATTTGCCCGAACCGTTTGCGCCTAACAGGCAGGTGAGCTCGCCCTTGCGTAGGGAGAACGACAGATCGCCGTGAACTTGCTTGACGTGTCCGTGCCCCGTTTTATATCCGATACAGAGCTGCTGTGCCGATAATATGTTTGTCTGTTCCTCCATCAGTTGAAATATTGGATTTTTCGTTGGTTGATGATGACATAAATAATCACCGGCGCACCTAAGACCGGAGTGATGGCATTGATGGGCAGGATGCCCGATTCTCCCGGAAGGATACAGATGAGATTGCACAGCAATGCGGTTACGGCTCCGCACAGCAAAGTCATCGGCAACAAGGTGTTGTGGTTCGATGTCCCCAATAACAGTCGGGCGATATGAGGAACGGCGAGACCGATAAACGAAATGGGGCCGCAGAATGCCGTGGTCGATGCCGTGAGCAGACCGGTGACGATGAGCAGCAGATTGCGGGTGAGTTTAATGTTTACTCCCAGATTGGCAGCATAACGGTCACCGAGCAGCAAGGCATTGAGTGGTTTTATCAGAAGTATAGCGATGATGAGGCCCACAGATACGAAAAGTGCGAAATAGGGCAGCTGCTCGCCGGTGACTCCGCTGAAATTTCCCATACCCCAAATCGTATAGGAGTGTACCCCTTCGGCTGTTGCGAAATAGTTGAGTAGAGAGATAACCGACGAAGTAATATAGCCTACCATTATACCGACAATGAGGAGCATGATGTTGTTCTTGACAATGGTCGAGAAAAAGAGTATCGTACCTAATACAGTGACTGAACCGAGAAAAGCTCCGGCAATGACAGCGGTGAATCCGGTGAGGGTGGTTGCCTCGGACACGCCGAGTGTCCCTCCCCAAAATAACATGACCAAAGCCACTCCTAAACTGGCTCCCGTATCGATTCCTAATATCGAAGGTCCGGCGAGCGGGTTGTTGAATGCCGTTTGAAGAAGCAGCCCGGCAACTGCCAATGCGGCTCCCGACAGGAGTGCCGCCACCATTTGCGGTAATCGGGATTCCAGCACGATGAATTTCCAGACCTCCTTTTCAGGTTCTTTTCCGCACAGGATATCCCATACGGCCGAAGCCGGTATTTGTACCGACCCGAACCATAAATTGGCGGCACATAATGCCAAAAGTAACAGGACGAGAACGACTATTAGCCGTTGTTCATGCTGCTTGTTCGGTTTGTCGTTCATTCGGATAACGGTTGATAGTAGCGGAATCGATAATCGGGGAACAGGCCGGGGTGGAACAATGCAGCGAGTTCCTGTAACAACAGGTCGGGACGAAACGGAGTCTCTTCGTAGTAGTTGCATCGGGACGAGTCGCAACCGTATATCTTTTTCTCCCGGAAGGCTTTGAACCTTGCATAGGGTGCATATTCCTTTTGCAGAGTCCGATAGGAAAGCTCCGATACATGGAACGATTTAATAAGCCAAATGTCGGCTTCTCCTGCTCGGTTGAATACCGTTTCGAAAGAGAGCGGAATAGACCCTGTTTCTGTATTGTCGCTCCACGGGTAAGCGGCTCCGGCATCCTTGAAAAAACGGGCCATATAGCTTTTTCCGCCGGGCATATACCATGCCGAACCGCTTTTTAATTCGCTGATGACAACGGGAGCAGAAGAAAGTACACCTATTTTATCTCTCAATTCGGTATAGTTTTTTTCGACTTCCGTAAAAATGGAATCGGCTTCGACCTCTTTACCGTATAACAGACCGAAGAATTTTATCCATTCTGCCCGGCCCAGAGGTGAAGTTTCCAAATAATCGGCGCATTCTATAATGGGTATTCCCATTTTCCCGATACGTCCGTATCCGGCGTTTTCGAAAGGAGATAATAAGATGGCATCCGGATTCAACGACATTACTCGTTCGATGTCGGGCGACATGGAATTTCCGGCATCGGTCAGTTTTCCGTTTTCCGCACGAGAGAGCAAAGCGGGCGTTTTGATATAGGAGAGGTCGCAGACTCCTCCTATTTGCGATAATGCGTCTAATTGCTCCAACAGGCTGCAATGTACCGAGGCATAGACTAATGTATTGGACAACGGAGTCCTTACGACGGTTCCTTGCGGTAGATTCGATGGAACGTTTTGTGTCTTGGGAACGAGGATATATCGGTGCAGCAACCGGGCGCTGTCCCACGGGTTGCTTATTTTTACATCGGTGTAGTCGTCATGACGGGTAATAGAGAGTAGTTCGGCATACTCGATGATAGAATCGTTCCCGATTTGTTCGTCGCTTTCTTGGGATTTCGGGTTACATTGTACCGAAAGGAGTACGAGTGCCGAAAGGACGCATGTATAAAATATCTTATTCATAACAGTCGGTCGTTTAACGGGGTTGATAACCTATATATTTCCCTGTGAGGTTGTTGCTCATGAGGTATTGTGCGGTTTGAAGCATGGAGAAGGCATATTCCCGCAGTTCTTGGCAGACGGCAGGATTATCGATATTGCCCCCCTTTTCGATAGCTCTTTCTTGCGAGAGCAACCACTCTTGGTTTTCTTTGGGTTTATAGATATAGAACAGTGAATCGTTCACGCATCCGATAGCATCGTCGGAGGTAAAGAATGCCGCTTTACGTTTTTCTTGCAGGAGGTTTACTCCGAATCCGTTGTCGGTATAGTCTATGTTCAGCAAACCCAATACGGTGGGAGCTATATCCACTTGTCCGCCGAGGTCTTCTATCTGTCGGGGTTCGATAAATGAAGGCGAATAAATGAAAAGTGGCACATGGTTGAAACTGAGCGGCATATCGCTGCGGGGAGTACCCACGATTTTCCCGTGGTCACCGACGAAGACAAATATCGTGTTGTCGAACCATTCCTGTTGTTTCGCTTCATCGATAAATTCCTTTAAAGCATGATCGGCGAATTCGACGATTCGATGTTCGTCGGTACTACTGTGTGTCTTGAAATCTTTGGGAATAACATACGGCGGGTGGTTGCTGATGCTTAACAATACAGCGAAAAAGGGTTGCCCCTCGTCGGCAGTCTCTGTGAGAATGGGCAGGGCGTATTGGTATAGGAAATCGTCTTGGACACCGAAACTGTTGACTACTTTGTCTTTCGGATAGTCCTCTTGTGCGAAGATGCGGTCGAATCCATTGGTTCGCAGATAGCCGTTCATGTTATCATACTGTGACTCATGAGTCATGAAAAAAAGCGTACGGTATCCGTTATCTTGTAAAATGGTGGGTAGTCCGGCGAAGAAAGGAATAACGGCTCCTTTCATGGAATTCCGTTTCATCAGAGCCGGATAGGAATACAAGACGGAGTGTATGGCATGGTTGGTATGAGTTCCCGCCGAGAAAAATCGATTGAAGCAAAGCGACCGGACGGCTATTGAATCGAGAAACGGGGTGAGGTGCTCGGGATTACCGAAATGCCCCAGCAATTCGGCCGACATCGATTCCATGAAAATAAGAACAACATTCTTTTGTGTAGGGACGGCTGTGCATTTCACTTCACGTGCAATGGGGGAGATGCCTTCTATTCCTTTTCTTTGCAATATACTTTGCATATTGGTTATTGCCTCCTGTTCCGGCATCAGGTGAAGATAGCGGTTTTCCTTACGGTTATCATCCAGTGTGCTGGTAAGTAGATTAAAGACAGGATTAACCCCTAGCTGATTCAGGAATGGATCGGTGCAATAGTATGCTTGACTTACCCTGATGGGGTTATATCCCATGCGTCCCCGTATTCCGAATAGACAAAGTCCTATACAAACAGCACCGGCGGCGAATATACATAGGCGGTTTATCGGGCTGATGGAAGTAGATTTCGAATTGATGAGATGATAGAAATAAGAAGATAACCGTAGTACACTTCCTGACAGCAGAAGAATAGATATCAGTCCTAGAAAAATAGGGAAATAGAATGATGTCTCACCCAATACCATTCCGGCAGTAGTGGCTCCATATCCGAACCAATTGTAAATGGAAGAATTGATTGTTTTAAAAAAATAGGAGAAATAAGGGATGTTGGCTGCCGAAATAATGAACGACAGTGAATAAAATAGAATGAAAAAGATAGAGATAAATCTGAATACCCACTTGGAGTGATAGTTGCAGAGAGCGGTTATCCATAAAATGACTAATGGTAACAGCAATATGTAGCAAGCTATAACATTGTCAAACCATAGCCCTTTTATAAATGCAGTGGCTTGCATGAGAAAGTTGTTTTGTATATCGGGAGGAAACTGATAATCTATTGAGGTGAACAGGACAAGCCGGAACAGGAAGAAAAAAAGTAAAGCAACTATATGTATGATTAATAAGTAAAGTAAAGAAAGAGTAAACTGTTGGATAAGCTTAGCCTGATTCTTACATGCTGTTACAGATTGCTGCATGAGTGAACGGAGATATTTCATTTGTTTTAGTAAAGTTTGCATTTGTTTGAATCAATCCGGATGATTGACAACAAAGGTAAACAGAATTTTAGAAATATCAAAAGAGGGTATGCCAAAAGTAAAATTGGCTGCCAATTTGTTCACTTTAGGGGCAGACATGTGAGTCCGCCCGAAAATATGGGCAAGCAGTTTCCGTTTCTTATCCTATTTCTCGGGAAGGAGTAAGGCGGTCTCTTTTCATAGTCAGAACAAAAGGACAGAATAGCCGTGCTATCCGGTTGAGGCGCTCCAGACGTCCGTCTTTCCGCGTTCCGTTTAATTTCTGCCGGAGGAGTTCCCATAATTGCAGTTTTACCCGGTCTGTTGTGCTTAGTTTGGCAATGCGGTTGTAAAGCATTCCCCTTCGTATGCACCGTTTGTATCTGCTCAGGTGGGTAAGGTGTTGTTCCATAATGCGTACTATCTCAATATCTTCGCTCTTACCCCCTCCGTTGTTTTCAGCTTTGACGGTAACTTTCTGGGTATGTTGTCTGAAGTAGTTCAGTACTTCATATCTTTCTATAATGTCTCCTTGCATTGCCATATAAAACCAGAACAGCCAGTCGCCGCTGTAGCGCATTTGCAGGCATTGTTCCATATTTTGGGCATTTACCATGCTTTTTCTGAAAATGGCCGAGCTTGCATTGGCTATATAGCTGCGCCAGTAAAGGTTATGTTCGGCATAAGTCTTCCCATTGAATACGGCGTATGGAGGTATGGCAGATTTCCATTTGTTCATGTCGTAACTCAGCACATTACCGTCTTTATCAATATACTTGGAACCGGCAAAGCATACGGCGGCTTGTTGGTATTTCTCCATTAAAGGAACTACTTTCTCTAAAAAAGTAAGCTCACACAAGTCATCGGCTTCGGCTATCCATATATATTTTCCTTTGGCTAATTGCATGCCTTTAAACCATTGTTTAAATGGATTTCCGGTGTTGTGTTCGTTTAATAGAATATGGCTCACTTTGGCATGGTCTTGATAGTCCGATAATACCTCTTCGCTACCGTCTGTTGAGGCATCATCAAGTAAAATCAGTTCGATATTCTGATAGGTCTGTTGCAGAATACTCTGAATTCGTAGATTGAGGTATCGTTTATAATTATAATTAGGTACCACTACACTGACCAAGGGAAGTGCATTCATGCTTTATTGTTAAGTTAGTTCTTGTTTTATTTCTACAAATGTAATGTTATACAGGTAAATAAACAAGTTGCTTCTTTGTTTTTTTTTTCAAAAAACAGGAATT
>OGPB01000839.1_pt1 | contig 19234 bp, 20 predicted proteins | sample 1552821 | NCBI WGS metagenome assembly OGPB01 (sample SAMEA2580192, study PRJEB22360) | human gut metagenome | biome: human gut; feature: human-associated habitat; material: faeces | place: Denmark | collected 2008/2010 | reverse complement strand
TAAAGCATCCGCAAGATCTCCACACGCTGTTTTTCTCCCACACCAAGCTGCCAGACATAGGCCCGCGGATCTACCTGCAGTCCATATTTCTCACCCAGACTTTCAATATCTGCTATGATCTGCTCCGGTTTCAGCAAAAAACCGCCTTTGCTCTGGCTCAGAACGATATTCTCAGCTACCGTAAAAGATTCGATCAGTTTAAAATGCTGATGTACCATCCCGATACCGCTGGCAATGGCGTCAGCAGGCGAAGCAAACTTTACTTCCTCCCCGCCAACCATGATACAGCCTTCTGTAGGCTTGTAAAGACCTGTAAGGATACTCATCAAAGTACTTTTACCGCTGCCGCTGGGACCGATGACGGCAATGACTTCGCCTTCTTCGACATCAAGATCTATACCCTGCAAAACGTTCAGTTCCTGAAAACTTTTATGAATATTACGTGCTTCGATTTTTTTCATGGCTTACTCCCATCAATCATACTTCGAAAATCTTTTTTCCAGTTTGTCAAATCCGTAGGTCAGAACCAGCGTCATCAGCAGATAAAAAACACCGGCTACAAGAAACGGCGTAATACTGAAATCACGCTGCACCAGATTACGTGTCGTCCGCAGCAGATCATTCATTGCCAAAACATAACTCAAAGAAGTATCTTTAACCAGAGTTATCGTCTCATTGCTGACAGGCGGCAGGATAATGCGAAAAACCTGCGGCAGAATAATACGGCGCATGGTCTGTACATAATTCATGCCCAAAGTACGGGCCGCTTCATACTGGCCTTTAGGAATAGCCTGGATACCGGCGCGGAAAATTTCGCAGAAATAAGCGGCATAATTAAGTACAAACGCAAAAATAGCCGCCTGAAAATCATCCATCCTGATCCCGATACCGGGAATAAATGGAAGTCCGTAATAAACGAATAAAAGCTGCAGCATCAGCGGCGTACCGCGGATGACCCACACGAAGGTCTTGACGACGCCCCGCAGCGGTGCGCACCGGCTCATGGAGCCAAAGGCCACCACAAGGCCCAGCGGCAGCGAGAACAGCAAGGTCAGAAAGAACAGCTCACAGTTGAGCGCAAATGCGCCGGTCAGACGCTCCAAAATCACAGTCACAGAATCACTACACCTATCCGTTTATAATGTAAGTTACTCAGCCAGAGTCAGGCCGTACTTGTCGGCCAGAGCCGTCAGGTCGGTCTTGACGATCTCCATGGTGTGGGCGTCGTTGGACAGGATATCCTTGTAATTTTCAATGCTGGCGCGCAGCTGGCCCAACTCCTCGTCGATCTTGAGGATTTCCAGGCCTGCGAGACGTCCCAGCTGCAGTTTTACGATAGCATCGGCCTGCGGGTCGTCGAAGCCGAAACGCTCCATAATGGCCGCCTTTGCCTCTGCAAAGCCGCCCTTGCAGGCGCGGATGGTGGCGATGATCTCATCCACAATATCCACAGCCTTGCGCAGACCTTCCAGGATGTGCTCACGGTCCTGGGCTTTTTTCAGCTCATACGCCGTGCGGCGGCGGATGACCTGGAACTGGAAGTCCAGATAGCGCTGCATCATGGTCTTCAGGCTCATGATCTTGGGCACGCCGTCATCCAGCGCCAGCATGATTACACCCACGGTGTCCTGCAGCTGGGTGTAGCGGTAGAGCTGGTTCAGCACTACCTGCGGGTTGGCATCCTTCTTGATCTCGACCAGGATCTTCATGCCGGTGCGGCTGGAGGACAGGTCGTTCAGGTCGCTGATGCCCTCAATGCGCTTATCTTTGACCAGGTCGCCGATGGATTCCAGCAGGCGGGTCTTGTTGACCATGTAGGGGATCTCGGTGATCACAATCTCATACCGGCCGTTCTTCTTCTCCACGATCTCGGCACGGCCACGCAGGGTGATCTTGCCGCGGCCTGTGGCATATGCCGCACGGATGCCGCTGCGTCCCATAATCACACCGCCGGTGGGGAAATCGGGTCCCTTGATGTGCTCCATCAGGCCCGCCAGATCAATTTCCGGGTCATCAATCAGGGCAATCATGCCGCTGACGACTTCGCGCAGATTGTGCGGCGGGATGTTGGTGGCCATGCCGACCGCAATGCCCTGGCTGCCGTTGACCAGCAGGTTGGGGAACCGGCTGGGCAGCATGTGGGGTTCCTTCTTGGTTTCGTCAAAGTTCGGGTCCCAGTCAATGGTATCCTTATCAATATCCGTCAGCATTTCGCATGCAATTTTGGACATGCGGGCTTCGGTATAACGGTAAGCAGCCGGGGGATCGCCGTCCACGGAACCAAAGTTGCCCTGGCCGTCAACCAGCGGATAACGCAGGCTGAAATCCTGTGCCAGACGCACCATCGCGTCATAGACGGAGCTGTCGCCGTGAGGATGGTATTTGCCCAGCACGTCGCCCACGATGCGGGCGCTCTTGCGAAACGGTTTGTCGGGCGTCATGCCCAGTTCGTTCATGGCGTACAGGATGCGGCGGTGCACCGGCTTTAGGCCGTCGCGCACGTCCGGCAGAGCGCGCGCGGTGATGACCGACATGGAGTACTCGATGAAGGACTGCTTCATCTCGCGACCGAACTCGCTGATCTGCAGCGAGCCGCCGTTCACATCCGTGCCGGCGTCCTCGCCGCGGTCGTTGGCGCCGAAGCTCTCCTCGAGCTCACCGTCGTCGTCCTCTTCCTCGTCATCATCGGCATCGGGGTTATAGGCGTCAGGATCGCCGTCCTCGCCCTGCTCAGCACGGGCAAGCAGGCGCTTCAGATCGTCGGGCATACCGGCGTCGCCGGCCTCGCCCATACCCTCGTTATTGTTGATATCGTCTGCCACGTTACCTCCTCATGGTTTGCGTGGTCCATTAGTTCCCTGCCACGGAGACGGCTTTTCCAGGTGCCGCAGATTCGCTCGAAAGAGGAGGGAAGCGTACTTGGGTACGCGACCGACGATTGAGGGCGAAGGTGCGGTGGCCGGGAAAGCCGAACAGGTTAGGCGTCTAAGAAGCGCGCGTCGTGCGCATGTTTTTCAATGTACTCGCGGCGATAGCCGACCTCGGAACCCATCAGCTCGCGCACGGCGCGGTCTGCCACCACGGCATCTTCGATCGACACGCGCTGCAGGATGCGGGTCTTGGGATCCATCGTCGTCGAGGCGAGCTGCTTGGGGTCCATCTCGCCCAGACCTTTGTAGCGCTGGACGGTATAGCCCTTGCGCTTCTTGGTGATCTTGCCATCCTTGGCCTTGCCTTCTTCGTCGTTATCGTCGGGGTTCAGGCCCAGACCCTGGATGGTGTCGCGCAGGATCTCGTCTTCGGGCTGGCGGCCGTTGGGATACACGTAGTGGATCTTGTTGCGCACCTTAATGCCAAAGATGGGCGGACAGGCAACATAGACGTAGCCGGCATCGATCAGCGGACGCATGTACTTGTAGAAGAACGTCAGCAGCAGGATGCGGATGTGCGCACCATCGACGTCTGCATCGGTCATGATGATGATCTTGTGGTAGCGCGCCTTGGTGATATCGAAGTCGCCGCCGTCGCCGGCACTCGTCGTGACACCGCAGCCGATCGCGGTAATCAGCGACTGGATGGTGTCGCTCGAGAACGCGCGATGGTCACCAACGCGTTCGACGTTCAGAATCTTGCCGCGCAGGGGCAGAATCGCCTGGATGTCTCGGCGACGGCCGTCCTTGGCCGAACCGCCTGCCGAGTCGCCCTCTACGATGAAGAGCTCGGTCAGCTCGGCATCGCGCACCGAGCAGTCAGCGAGCTTACCGGGCAGGGATGCCGTCTCGAGCAGGCTCTTGCGGCGGGTCGCCTCGCGCGCCTTGCGGGCGGCGTTGCGCGCCTTGCAGGCCTGTTGCGCCTTCTTGACGATCTCGCGGGCGGGCTTGGGATGCTCCTCGAGGTAATCGGCGAGGCCGTCAGTCACGATCTTGAGCGTGAGCGCGCGCATATAGGAGCTACCGAGCTTGGCCTTGGTCTGGCCCTCAAACTGCGGATCGGGCAGCTTGACCGAGATAACGGCCGAAAGGCCCTCGCGCACATCGTCGCCGGTCAGGTTGGCGTCTTTTTCCTTGAGCAGGTTCTGTTTGCGCGCGTAGTCGTTGATCACGCGGGTGAGCGCGGTGCGGAAGCCCTCAAGGTGCATGCCGCCCTCGGGAGTGTAGATGTCGTTGGCAAACGACATGACGTTCTCGCCGTAGCCGCTATTCCACTGCAGGGAAACCTCGACCTCGCCCATCTTGGCCACAGGCGCGTCCGGGTCCGATTTGCCCTCGATGTAGATGGGCTCCTTAAAGGCCTCAGGGACGTCCTTGCCCTCGTTGAGAAACTTGACGAAGTCGACGATGCCGCCCTCGTAGCAAAACTCCTCCACGTGGGGAGTCGCCTCGCGCTCGTCGGTCAGCACGATTTTGAGGTTCTTATTGAGGAACGCCGTCTCCTGCAGACGGTTGTGCAGCGTATCGAAATCGTAGATGCAGGTCTCGAAGATCTCGTCGTCGGGCCAGAAGGTGACGGTGGTGCCCGTCGAATCCGAGGTGCCCACGACCTCCATCTTCTTGACGGTCTTGCCGCGCGAGAACTCCATCTCGTAGGTGTTGCCATCGCGACGAACCTGAACGACCACGCGCTTGGACAGCGCGTTGACGACGGAGATGCCCACGCCGTGCAGGCCACCCGAGACCTTATAGGCCGAGTTATCGAACTTACCGCCGGCGTGCAGGATCGTCATGACGACCTCGAGCGTCGGGATCTTTTTAACAGGGTGCTCGTCGACGGGGATGCCGCGCCCGTTGTCGACGACCGTGATGGAGTTGTCGGCGTGGACCGTCACCCGGATCTCGGTGCAGAAACCGGCCATGGCCTCGTCGACGGAGTTGTCAACGATCTCCCACACCAGGTGATGCAGACCGCTGGCGCTCGTCGAGCCGATATACATGCCCGGGCGCTTACGAACGGCCTCGAGACCTTCGAGAATCTTAATCTCGCCGCCATCGTAATCGTTTTCGTTTGCCACACGTCCTCCTTCAGTCAAGAAAATGTGTACAGCCTTACTAGTTTATCGTAAAAAATACCCTCGGGAACGAGGGTGTTTGGCTCTACAAGGCCACCAGATGCGATTTAAGGCTCTTTTTTGCTTTGCACGCCCCTGGCCCACTCAGCACTGGCTCTCATGGCATTCTCGAGGGCCTCGCGCAGTTTTTGGTCTTCGATGGGCGCCACTTGGCGCTCGATCTCGGTACGCTCGGCCTCACTGAGGTCGGCGTGCGGGGCCGGCGGTCGCTCGGTCGGCGCCGGGCGCAGGCGTTCCTTGGCGGCGGGCGGCGTGTGACCGGGCGCGGTGGTTTTGAACACCAGGCCGTCAACATGCGCACCGGCGCGCTCCATGCGCGCGCGGATGATCTCGCGCAACAGCGTCATTTCCTGCGTCCACGAGGGCGAATCGAGATATACCAGCAGCTCATTGGACTCGGGCAGGTAGCGCAGGCCCGTCACATGCCGCCCCTCGCGCGTGCCCGAGCACACCGCGTTCCACGCGCGATAGACCGCGCGCGACTCCTCGGCAGCCTCCATCTGCGCGCGGCGCTCAGGTGTTGCAGCCGCCAGGATGCGCTGGCGCTCTGCGTTTAAAAACCCACCGAAGGCGACCGTTTCGCTCTCACGCTCGTAATTAGCACGTCTCACCCATGCTCACCACCTTGGCTCGATCAAGCAGGTCATCGGTAAAGTACCCCAAGTTGGTCGTGGTTATGACCGTCTGGATATCATCGCCGATCAGCCGCAGGAAAGCACCGCGGCGTTCGCCGTCGAGTTCGCTCATCACGTCGTCCAAAAGCAGCAATGGGGCGGTGCCCAGGACATCGCGAGCCACGGCCACCTCCGCCACCTTCCAGGCCAGAACCAACGTTCGCTGCTGACCTTGGCTGGCAAATGAGCGGGCGGAGCGACCCGCCACGGTAAACTCAATCTCATCGCGATGCGGTCCCACCAACGTCACGCCGCGGCGAATTTCCTCGTCGGCGTACACATCAAGGACAGCCAGCATGCGCTCGTACGCCCAGCCCTTCAGCTCTTCGCGATCCTCGACCTGGGGCAAATCCCCCAGCGTGGACGTATAGGTCACGTTGGCAGCCTCACCGGATGCCACTTGCCCGTAGGCAGTGTGCACATGGCCCGCCAGCCGGTCGAGCAGGGCCAACCGGTGCACGAGCAGGGCCGAGCCCGCGCGGGCAATCGAATCATTCCACGCGCCGAGCATCTCGCGGCAGCACCAGGTCTCCTTGAGCAAGGCGTTACGCTGGGTCACGCAGCGCCCATAGGTGCTCGCAAGATCGGCATAGCGTGCGCTCAGTTGCATGCCAAAGTCATCGAGGGCGGCGCGGCGCACACTGGCGCCTCTTTTAACCATGTCCAGATGGTCGGGGCAAAACAGTACGCTCGGTAGCACCCCGCGCACACCGGCGGCAGTACATCTCTTGCCGTTGCGGCTAAACGAGCGCTTACCGTCCTCCGCGCTCAATCCCATATCAAGCACGCGGCCGTCGTCCTCGAGCCTCAGCTCGACCTTGCACGAGCCCACGCCGTCATGGACGAGCTCGGCTGCGGTCGGGTGCCTAAACGAGGCGCCGCTCGTCAGCAGCTGCAGCGCCTCTATGAGATTGGTCTTTCCCGCCGCGTTGGGTCCCGCAAGTATCGTCACGCCCTCGTCCAGGGCAAGGCGATAGCTATCGAAGCTGCGGTAGTGCGCGACGGAAAGATCGCGGGCGAACATGGTCATGGCGCAGCGCTAGATGCGGACCGGCATGACCAGGTACAGGTAGTTGATCTTGTCGTAGGACTTGAAGATGCCCGCCTGCGAGTAGCTCTTGAGCTCCAGCGTGATCTCCTTCTCCTTGGACAGGGCATTGAGGCAGCCGAAGATGTAGTGGTAGTTGAAGGCGATGGTGCCCGACTCGCCCTCGGCCTCGACATCGATCGTCTCCTGCGCAAGGTCCTGGTCATTGGAAATGGAGGACAGGCCCATCTGCCCGTTCTCGGCATCGATCTCGAACTTGACGGCGGGGTTGGCGCTCGCGATAACGGCCACGCGCTTGAGGGCGGCGTTAAAGGCGGCGACGTCGATCTTGACGCTCGTCACGCACGAATCGGGGATGAGCTGCTTGTAGTTGGGGTACACGCCCTCGATGCGGCGCGACACGTAGGTGGTGTTGCCGGCCTCGAAGACGACCTGGGTGTCGGTAGCCCCGATCATGATGGTCGCCTGGCTGGCCATGATGTTCAGCGCGTCGTTAAAGGCGTCGGCCGGAACGTTGAGTTCAAAGGAACCCTCGAGGGTCGAGGTCTCGACCTGCGTATCGCACACGGCCAAGCGGAAGGAATCGGTCGCCACCAAGCGCACGGTGTTGTTCTCGACCTTCATGTGTACGCCGCCCAGGATGGGGCGGGCCTTGTCGGTCGAGGTGACGCGCCATACGCGGCCGACCATCTCGGACAAGATATCGGTCGGCAGTTCCACGGCACTCTCGATGGCATAGGCCGGAAACTCGGGAAAGTCATTGGCATCGAGTGTGTTCAGGCGGAACGAGCTCTTCTCGCAACCAATCAGCACCTGGCGCTCGGACAGCTCAAAGGTGACCGGGGCATCGGGGAGGGTCTTGGTGATATTGGAGAGCATCTTACAGGGGATAACCATCACGCCCTCTTCTTCGACATGCGCCGCAATTCGATGACGGATCGAGATGGTGTAGTTAGAGGTCTGGAATTCCAAGATGCCGTCTTGCGCCTTAACGAGCACGCCCGACAGGATGGGAAGGGTGGATGCCGAAGCGACACCCTTCATAACGACGCCGATGGCTTGTGTAAGCGAGCTCTGGCTGACGGTGAACTTCATTTTTTAATACCTTTCTATAGATATAAATATCTTAATAATAGTAATAGCACTGACGAAACTGTTGATTACTCCCAAAGACGCAGGTCAGACCCAGAAAGAGAATCGACAGCAACCTGTGTGCAACAGGGGCGGTTTTCCACGTTCAAAACCTGCGCAAAACTTTTCATCACCGCGGGTTGGGTTTTAGACACCTTATGCCCGTGGTTTCGACAAGTTTTCAACAGGTGTCTCTATTTCCCTACGAGCGCAGTGTAATTTTATCGCGCAGCGACTTGAGGTCTTCGGTGACGGTGCGGTCTTCCTGGATCATCTTCTGGACCTTTTTGTAACTCGTGCTGACGGTCGAGTGGTTGCGGTTGCCAAATTCGGCGCCCACCGCCGTGGTCGTCATCTCGCACATCTCGATGGCCAGGTAGATAGCGATATGACGTGCTTTGGCGATATTGGCGTTGCGACGCGGGCCGATGAGCTCCTCGTGCGTCACGCCGTACTGCTCTTCGATGACGGACTGAACCGTCTGGACGTTGATCTTTTTGGCCGATGTGTCGAAGTACTGGCTGGCGATGGCGTCGATATCGTCAAAGGTGAGTTCCCCGCCCTCGCGCTCGCGGTCGCCCGCCTCGCCGGCGCAGCGCTCGCAAAAGCTCTCGAGTTCGCGGATGTTGGTGCCCGAGACCTCGGCCATGTGTTTAAAGTGCTCGTCGGTCAGGTGCCCGCCGTCGCCCCCATAGGCCGCCAGCAGCGAGTCGTCGCCTGCCTCGGGAGCGGCGACGATGGTGTTCTCGTAATAGCGCTGCAAGATCTTGTATTTCATCTCGTAACTGGGCTCTGCGACCAGGCAGAGCATGCCGGCGTTGAAGCGGCTGGTCAGACGCTCGTCCATACTCAGGTCCTTGGGGGCGCGGTCTGCCGCGATGACGACCTTCTTGTTGTTGCGGATGAACTCGTCCATGAGCTGGAAAAAGTAGTCCACGCTCGCGCGCTTGCCGATGATGTTTTGGATGTCATCGATGATGAGCACGTCCACGCCGTGGTATGCCTGCATGATAGGGGCGTTGCTCTTCTTTTGGCGGTCGAACTCGGTCATCAGGTCGTCCAGATATGCCTGGGAGTTGGCATACTTGACCTTGATCTCGGGCGACTTCTCGGCGAGCTCGTTTTTGATGGCAAGCAGCAGGTGCGTCTTGCCCAGGCCCGATTTGCCGTAGATGAACAGTGATGTGCACGTGCCGCGCTCGTCCGCGAGGGCGGCAAACTTGAGTGCCGAGCGATAGGCATGGCTGTTCTCGGGGCCGTAGACAAAGTTCTCAAAGGTAAATTTTGAGTTCGCGGCGAGCGGGGCTCCATCCGTATTCTGCTCGGCCGGTACGGTCGGTGCTGGCATGGGTGAAGCGGGGGTCGCAGCTTGCGTGGACTTAGTCGGCGCTCCGCCCTTCATCTGGTTCATCATGCGACGAAAATCATCGGCCGAGAGCGTGTTCTTGATTGCAATGCCCGAATCCGCGCCCGCCGCTGCGTCGTGAGCGATAGGCATGTGCGTGACGGGTGCGTTCGTTGACGTCGCCGCCGCGGTCGGCAACGGTGCCATGGTTTCACGGGAAACATCGCTGTGCTGGCGCTCGATTGTCTGCGACCCCCGTGCGGGGGCGGGCGCCGCGGGGGCAGCAGGGGGAGCCGTGGCGGGCACCGTCGCGGCAGCAGATTCGGCCGTTGCGCTTTGCGGTGCCACGATGTCGAGCGCGATCGGTGCAAAGGCGATTTCTTCCAGATAGGCCTCAATAGTCGGCTGATGCTTTTTGAGCTGCGCGATGGCAAAGCGCGAGGGGGCCTCGATCGTGAGCGTATCTTCGGTCAGGCTTATGGCGCGCGATTGCCCCAGCATGTTGATGAGGCGTGCATCTTGGCCGCCGCGCTGGCAAAAGGCGATGGCATCCCCCAGGATGATGCTTGCTTCCTCGTCCACTGTCTCTCCCGTTCTTTAGCTCTGAGCTCGCACGCGAGCGGCGCCGAGTTCGGTCAGATGGTATTTCTGGCCATGCTTGATGACCAAGCCGGCCTGCGCCAAGTCATTGAGCGTGCGTGACCAAGTGGGGGCCGAGTTTCCAAACGCCCTCGCCAGGTCGGTAGCACCGCACGCTTGATTTTGCGCCAGATAGCCCAGCGCGGCGTTGCCGCGATCGCTTACGAACACGTCCGGTTGTGGCTGCGCATACTGATTTGCTGCATTAGGATACATCATTTGAGCTGCTGGTTGTTGAGAACTCTGCATCGGCGGCATTTGCTGTTGAAAACTTTGAGGCCACTGCTGGTAAGGCTGCGGAGGCATCTGCTGGGCCCAGGGGTTGTACTGCTGCTGCGGCATCTGCTGGTACGGCTGCTGATATCCCTGCTGGTACTGCTGCGGGAACTGCTGGCCATACCCCAGTGGCGGCATCTGCTGATATGGATATCCCTGTTGGTACGGCTGATATCCCGTTTGCTGGCCACCCGGTGCCCCCGTCGCCTGCTGCATTGCTGCTGCATCCTGATCCGCCAGCGGCATGGCCTCTGGCGCGTTTGCGGCATCGACATCGATGCCGCCTGGGGCTCTTGTGTAGGAAACATTCCGGGCTTCTGCATCTGTCCCACGGGGGGCTGCATCTGCTGCGTTGCCATGGGCTGCTGCGCAAAAGCTCCCGGCAGGGGATATGTGGGCTGCTCCGTCTCGGGCCGCACGGCAGCACCGCGTCCGCCGGCACGCTCTATTTCCTGCACGCGTTTAGGGTTCAGGCTTACCGTAACCACGGTGCCGTTGCCCATGTTGTCCTCGATGGATACGGCACCGCCGGCGTTTTCCAAATACTCCTGCACCATGGGAAACCCCGCTCCGGTTCCACGGATATAGCGCTTCATCTTGCTGTTTGCGCTGGTAACGCCAAAGTCGAAAGCGCGCTCCTTGTCGTCGATGCCTGGTCCTTGATCAGCAAAGCGGATGGTGTCTCCGCCGTCCAGAATCGAGATGATGGGCTCGGCAAAGTGCGCATGGATAAAGTTTTCGACAATCTCGCGGATGACCATGAGCGAGATATGGCCACCTTGTTCTTTCATGCACTGGTAGACGGTGTTGGTCGTCTCTTCCAAATACGTGCGGACATCTTGCGGATCAATGACGATCACACGTGGTGTCGACAGCATGTCGTCATAGACGGCGATGCGCGCGGCGTACATGGCTTTTGGCGCCTGCGTGGTCGTCTGCTCGCCTTCCTCACGCTCTTCGCGCACGCCGGTGATGTGCTCGTTGTCGGGTGCCGGGTCTCCGGAATCGACCATGGTGTAAAAGTCGTCAGACATGCCGCTCGCAATCTTTCAAAAGGTTTCGAACAAATAGTAGCTCACCGTGCAATGTTTCTCATCTTTCGACAACTTTTCAAAACCTGTTGAAAACTTTGGAAAACGGACGAAAAGTTCTCAACATTGCCAACATGACCTGTTGAAAACTCTATGAAATATCGTGAAAAGTGTTTCGTCGGCCCCGAGAGCTCACGGGCTTATGGGGGAACCGTGTGCACTCTGCAACCTTTTACCTTTGATTTCTTGACATTTGAACATTGATTTCCCTACAATCTTCAAGCTCACGTGTCTATATCTGCGTCCGCGCCCCCGCGGACACTCGAAATGCAGCAGGAGGAACTTAAGATGAAGCGTACGTATCAGCCTAATAAGCGTAAGCGTGCCAAGACCCATGGCTTCCGTGCCCGTATGGCCACTAAGGGTGGTCGTGCCGTGCTCGCCCGTCGTCGCGCCAAGGGCCGCAAGCGTCTCACTGTCTAGCAGCGATACACACATCTCGCATGAAGACTATTAAGTCTCGGCAAGATTTCGAGCATGTGTTCAGTCAGGGGCATCGTTTCAGTCACCCTCTGATTCGAATGACCATATGTGAATCGGTTGGCGAAGGCGACTCCGGAAGGGTCGCCTTCGTTGGTGCTAAGCGACTCGGTTGTGCCGTCGTGCGCAACCGGTCTAAGCGTGTGATGCGCGAGGCCGCCCGCAGCTGCGGATTTCCCGTTGCGGGTTATGACATCATCTTGTTTGCAACTCCCAAGACGAGGGTTTCCTCGCCGCAGGAGATGGACAAGGCGTTGCGTTCGCTTATGAAGCGCGCCGGCGTTGCCGGGGAGGAGCGATGAGCAATCACGTTTTGCGACGTGTTGCCATCGCTCCTATTCGCATATATCAACAGGTTATTTCGCCCTTATTGCCTGACGCCTGCATTTATTATCCAACGTGCTCGCAATACGCCGTCCAGGCGATTGAGAAGCACGGTGTTTTGAGAGGCTGCTGGCTTGCCGTGAGGCGCATCGCTCGCTGCAATCCCCTGCACGTCGGCGGTTATGACCCTGTGCCCTAGCGGGCACTCGCTATCGGAGGAAAACTTACATGTGGGATTGGATCGTTAACATCCTTTTCGAGCTGCTCAAGCTCATCCAGACCTTTGCGGTCGACTGGGGCCTGTCCATCATCATCCTGGTGGTCATCATCCGTCTGCTGCTGACGCCGCTCATGCTCAAGTCGACCAAGTCGACGGCTCGCATGCAGGTGCTGCAGCCCAAGATGCTCGAGATCCAGGAGCGCTATGCCGACGATCCCCAGCGTCAGGCCGAGGAGATGCAGAAGTTCTACAGCGAGAACAAGTTCAACCCCATGGCTGGTTGTCTGCCGCTGTTGATCCAGATGCCTATCCTGTTTGCCCTGTTTACGCTGCTGCGTAACCTGCCGCAGTACTTTAACGAGGGCACGTTCTCGTTCTTTAACATCCTACCCGACCTGACCACCACGCCGAGCGCTTCCTTTGCCGATGGCTTTATGGTCGCGCTGCCTGCGCTGGTCTGCCTGATCCTGTTTGCCGTCCTGACCCTGATTCCGCAGCTCTATATGTCGCGCAACCAGACCGGCCAGCAGGCTCAGAGCATGCGTATGATGGCCGTTGTCATGACGGTCATGATGCTTTGGATGGGTTGGAGCCTTCCCGTTGGTGTTCTGCTGTACTACGACGTCTCGTCTGCTTGGCAGGTTATCCAGCAGATTTTTGTGACGCAGAAGGTCATCGACAAGGCGAAGGCCGATGAGGAGGAGCGTCTTAAGAACGCTCCGCTGCAGGTTGAGGTCACTCGTCGCGAGAAGAAGCCGCGCCCGCACAAGAAGAAGTAGCGGGATATCATTCTTATTTAGGTACCTAACTTTTGGAGTACGTTATGTCTGAAGAGATCATCGAGGATATGCTTGAGGAGGTTGCCCCGCAGGTCGCGGGCGATTATCCCGAGATTGCACAGCGCTACAAGGCTGGTGAAGAGCTGACCGATGAGGAGCTCGACACCATTGCCGATGTTGCGATTTCCATCCTGCGTTCCATCCTTTCGCACTTCGATGCCGCCAACTCTCCTATCGATGAGTATGAGGGCGACGAGGGTGAGCTGATTTTGGATGTAACGGCTCCTGACCTTGCTGTTCTCATTGGCCGTCATGGTCGCACCCTTGATGCCCTTCAGGTTATGTTCTCTTTGCTGGTGAGCCGCAAACTTGGCTTTAGGTATCCGGTTGTAGTGGACGTCGAGGGATACAAGAGCCGCCGTCAGGACAAGGTTGCCTCCATGGCTCAATCTGCTGCCGAGCGTGCCATTCGCGCTCACAAGAGTGTTTCGCTTCCGCCCATGAATGCCTACGAGCGTCGACTGGTTCACATTGCACTTCGTGGCAATGATGCCGTCGATACTCATTCTGAGGGTTCTGACCCTGATCGCCATGTGGTGATTGTTGCTCGATAATCTACTCGAGCTTATGCTAAGGGGACGTGGTTTCCACGTCCCCTTTTTTTGTCAAAAGTTCTCGATACACTGATTTTTGTCAGAAAGGAGCTCTCGTTGTTAGTACTTACTGATCAGCAGGCTGACGAGATGTTGAGTCGTCTAGCTTTCTATTGCAAAGAGTATTCCTTGAGCGTAACTGATGTTGAGCTGAGGAAATGTATTCAGCATTTGGATTTGGTTCTAGAAACAAATAAGACAACCAATCTCACCCGAATTCTTAACGTAGAAGATGCTGCAGTACTTCATATCCTCGACTCACTTGTTTTACTCCCCTATATCAATAAGGCTCCAGAGGGAGCTATGCTCGATATGGGTACAGGTGCGGGCTTCCCTGGTATTCCGTTAACCATAGCCACGCATCGTAAAGCTACTTATATTGACTCTGTTGGCAAGAAGGTTGATGCTGTCGATTCTTTTGTCCATACTCTTGGATTGAAACATGCTCATGCGGTTCATGATCGTCTTGAAGAATATGCTCGAAGCCATAAGAAGCAGTTCTCCGTTGTAACCGCCCGCGCACTGGCCCCTCTACCGATTCTTGTTGAGTATGCGGCTCCGTACCTGAAGGATGGAGGGCTATTTGTTATCACCAAGGGCAATCCTTCGGATGAGGAGCTTGCTTCCGGTATGTCAGCAGCTAAGATTTGCGGCTTCACTTTGCTTCTAAATGACACAATCGATTTGCCTGAGGGCTTGGGCCACAGGGAGTTTATTGTTCTTAAAAAGAATCATCCAGCATCTGTTTCATTGCCTCGTGCAAATGGCATGGCAAAGAAGAATCCGCTTGCTTAGATGTTTCACGTGAAACATAATGGATGCTAACAACTTGCAGTGTTTCATGTGAAACATGGCGGTTGATATCGAATCGGAATGTTTCACGTGAAACATCCTCCGTTTGACAGCTTTAATACACACCAGGAGGGACCGTGGGATTTCGCGACGTTAAGCGTTCTAAGAGCGCAAAAGACACGCGTATTATTGCAATCATCAATCAAAAAGGCGGCGTTGGTAAGTCAACGACGGCTGTAAACCTTGCAGCAGCACTGGGTGAGCAGGGTCGTAAGACGCTGATTGTCGATTTTGATCCGCAAGGAAACAGCACTAGCGGATTTGGAATTGAAAAAGAAGACCTTGACCACTGCATTTATGATGCATTGTTGAATGATGTGCCGGCAGAATCGCTTGTTCTTGATACAAATTGCAAAAAGGTATTCGTAATTCCGGCTACAATTCAGCTTGCAGGCGCGGAAATTGAACTCGTAAGCGCAATTGCTCGTGAAACCCGCCTCAAAGATTTGCTTGAGCCGATCCAGGACGAGTTTGATTTTATTTTCATTGACTGTCCTCCTTCGCTCGGCCTTCTTACTATCAACGCCTTGACCGCAGCGGATAGCGTTTTGATTCCGATCCAGTGTGAGTATTACGCACTCGAGGGCGTTACGAAGCTGCTTGAGTCAATGAAGATGGTCAAATCACGTCTTAACAAGGGCTTAGACACCTATGGTGTGCTTATGACCATGTATGACTCGCGTACTTCTCTGTCGAATCAGGTTGTAGAAGAGGTTCAATCGTACTTTGGTGATAAGGCGTTTAAGACGCTGATTCCCCGTACGGTTAAAATCTCTGAAGCTCCGTCTTTTGGAGAACCAGTAATTACCTATGCACCTCAAAATAAGGGTGCAAAAGCGTATATGAACCTTGCAAAAGAGGTGATCAAGCGTGCCTAGTGCAAAGAAACGTGGCGGATTGGGACGTGGACTCAATGCTTTGGTCTCAGAGGCCGAGTATGAGACCGGTGGTTCAGCCGCATCAGCTTCAAATGTTGCATCTGAAACAAAACTACCTATTGAGGATATCGTTCCAAACCCTAATCAGCCGCGAATTCACTTTAACGAAACTGAACTTCGCGAGTTGAGCGAGTCAATCCAAGAACATGGTGTTTTGCAGCCGCTTTTGGTTCGCAAGCATGGAAACGGCTATGAGATCATCGCTGGTGAGCGTCGTTATCAGGCCTCGAAGCTTGCTGGTCTTGAGGAGCTGCCTGTCATCATTAAAGATGTTGATGATGAAGAGATGCTGGCTCTTGCTCTTATCGAAAACCTTCAGCGTTCTGATCTGAATCCCGTCGAAGAGGCTAAGGGTTATCGCCAACTCATTGATGCCAGCGGTATGACCCAGGAGGCATTGTCGAAGGCTGTTAGCAAGTCGCGCTCTGCAATTACAAACTCGCTGCGCCTTCTCGATCTCCCCGAAGTTGTTCAGCAGATGATTTTTGAGGGTAAACTTACTGCAGGTCATGCACGTGCGATTCTTGCAGTTCCCTATGAGGATGCTCGAATTCGACTTGCTGAGAAGGTTGTTGCAGAGGGCCTTTCCGTAAGAGCGACAGAAAATCTTGCTCCGTTGTTTTCTGCCGGAGAGACACCTAAGACTCCGAGGCCTGCAACGCCTCAGTCTTTTAAAAAGGCTGCCCGCGTGCTTCGTCAGGTTTTTAATACCAACGTGCGTGTGAAGAGCTCGCGTGGAAAGAACAAGATTGAGATTGAGTTTAAAGACGAGGAAGAGCTCTCTCATATTCTTGGCGAAATGATTCAGTTTGATCAAGGAGGCCAGGATGAGGAATAAGATTTTAACAGCGATTGCATTGGCGACGACTGTCGCGGCTGGCGCCTTTGCTGGCTATAAGATCGCGACAGATGATGAGCTTCGAGGTCGTTTGCTTCGTGGTGCGCAGGATTTCGTTGTTACTTCCAAGAAGAAAATGGATGTTATGACAGAAGATGTTGCTATGCGTACTGCTCAGGTAACGAAAAATCCAAAGATTAATCAAGGTTGGGTTAGTAACCAATGGGAAAATGTAGGCTATTAGGTACCTAACAATTACCCAGTAAATTTTGAAGGGTCCTTGTCTGATTCACGAGACAAGGACCCCTTATTTTGCTCGTAAAAAATGAGACCAGTAGCAGCAAAGTTAAAATTGTGGTCAATAAATGAAACACTCCCGGTTGCATATCCAGCAACCGGGAGTGTTCGATGTTTCACATGAAACGTTTTGGGGTGCGACTCCCCTATGCGTTCTTCTGAACTTTGAAGCGCTGCTTCAGCTGTCCGCAAGCGGCGTCAATATCGTTACCACGGGAGTTACGAATCGTAGTCTCGATGCCACGGGACTCAAGACGACGCTGAAGATCCTCAACCTTATGAATCGGCGACGGCTTGAGCGGGCTGCCCTCGATGTCGTTAAGCTGAATCAGGTTAACGTGGCACAACGTTCCCTCGCAGAAGTCGCAGAGCGCCTGCATCTCGGGATTCGTATCGTTGACGCCTTCGATCATGGCATACTCATAGGTCGGGCGGCGGCCAGTCTTCTCGGTGTAGAGCTGAAGCGCCTCGTGGAGGCGAAGCAGCGTGTACTTCTTAACACCGGGCATGAGCTTATTGCGCGTCGACTGGATGGCGGAATGTAGGGAAACGGCAAGCGTGAACTGCTCGGGGATATCGGCAAATTTGCGAATACCGGGAATAACGCCGCTGGTGGAGACGGTGAGGTGACGAGCGCCGATACCGATTCCATCGGGGTCGTTGAGGATTCGCAGCGCCTTGAGAACCTCGTCGTAGTTGGCAAACGGCTCGCCCTGTCCCATGAAGACAACGCTCGTGACACGCTCGCCAAAATCGTTGGATACATGAAGTACCTGGTCGACGATCTCCTGAGCGGTCAGAGAGCGCTTGAGGCCGTTGAGGCCGGTAGCGCAAAAGGCGCAGCCCATGCCACAGCCAGCCTGGGTGGAAACGCAGACGGAAAGCTTGTTACGACGGGGCATACCGACAGCCTCGACGGAAACGCCGTCGTGGTACTCGACCAGATACTTGCGAGAGCCATCTTTGGAAACCTGCTTGGTTAGTTCAGTCGGCGTGTCAAAGGTAAAAGCCTCTTTAAGCTGCTCGCGGAAAGCCTTGGGAAGGTTGGTCATATCGTCAAACGAACAAACGTTCTTCTCGAAGACCCATTCGATGAGCTGCTTCGCGCGGAAGGCGGGCTGGCCAAGTTCGGCCACAAGGTCGCGAATATCGTTTTGGCTCAAGTCGCGAATGTCCTGAGATTTAGTCCTGGGATTCATGGAAGCCTTTCGATTTTGGGGAAACGTAGAGGGTATCGCTACAATATGGTATCAGCTGCAGAAATTATAGAGGAGGAGTCTGCCCATGCCGGGTAAAAGCCTAGAGAACATGCACGTAGCGGTCTTGGCGGGCGGTCATTCCGCTGAGCGCGAGATCTCGCTCAATTCGGGAAAGAACGTCGTGGTTGCCTTGAAGGAGGCCGGCTACACTTCGGTGGAGCTGCTCGACACGGCTGCCGATGATTTTATGGTAACCATGGCGACCGGCGGCTTTGACGTGGCGTTTATCGCCATGCACGGTGCCGGCGGCGAGGATGGCGCCATGCAGGGCGCCATGGAGACCCTGGGTATCCCCTACACGGCCTCGGGCGTGCTTGCCAGCGCCTGCGGTGCCGACAAGGAGGTCTCTAAGCTCCTGTACGCCAAGGCGGGCATTCCCATTGCCCCCGGCCTCGCGCTCGAGGTGGGCGATGAAGTCGATATCGATCATATCGTCGAGGTTTGTGGCGAGCGCTGCTTTGTGAAGCCGGCCGTCAACGGTTCCAGCTATGGTATTTCCCTGGTCCATGAGCCCTCCGAGCTGCCCGCGGCAATCGCCAAGGCGTTTGAGTACGGCGACAAAGTGCTGGTCGAGAAGTGCATCGAGGGTACCGAGATCACCGTCGGCGTATACGGCGAAGATGACGTGCGCGCTCTGCCGATTGTCGAGATTCGTAAGCCCGAGGACTGCGAGTTCTACGATCTGGACGTGAAGTATGTCGACCCTACGGACATCCATCGCATTCCGGCGCAGATTTCACCCGAGAATTATGCTCGTGCCCAGGAGCTTGCCTGCGCCGCTCACAAGGCCCTCGGTTGCCTGGGTATCTCGCGCAGCGATTTTATTGTGAGTGAGGACGGCCCCGTTATCCTCGAGACCAATACCATTCCCGGCATGACCGATACGTCGCTGTATCCGGATGAGATCCGCCACACCGACGACATGACGTTCCCGCAGGTCTGTGACAGCCTGATCCGTATGGGCCTTCGTCGAGCGGGCATTGCATGCTAATCGAGGACGCGGTTTCGTCAGGAACGCCGCAGTTTGTCATCGACTCCTATGCCACGCTTGCCGAACGCGCCAAAACGCAGTCCTTCGGTCTTATCGAGGAAGATGTAATTGTCCTCGATACCGAGACCACAGGTCTTTCGGTGCAGGACAACGAGCTGATCGAGATCTCGGCGGCCCGTCTTTCGGGCCGCGAGATCGTCGACCGTTTCGATACCTTCGTGCATCCCAAGCAGCTGATTCCCGCCGAGATTACCGAGCTCACGAGCATTACAAATGCCGATGTGGCAGATGCCCCGTCGGCGGTTGAGGCCGTCGCCGCTCTCGGTCGGTGAGC
>OGPB01000837.1_pt1 | contig 19263 bp, 14 predicted proteins | sample 1552821 | NCBI WGS metagenome assembly OGPB01 (sample SAMEA2580192, study PRJEB22360) | human gut metagenome | biome: human gut; feature: human-associated habitat; material: faeces | place: Denmark | collected 2008/2010 | reverse complement strand
CCAGTCGTCCGCGACCGGCTCGCCGGGTTTGCCGGCCACACCCTGCCCGATGGCGGCGGCCAAAGCCGGGCGCAAACCTTCGGGGATGCCGGCCAGGACGGAGTTGTCGACGTCGTCCGAAGCCTCGATGTCGCCGGCGGCGAGCTTCAGGAAGGTCTTGTCCTGTTCCAGCTCAGACAGGATGCCTACCAGTGAGCCGTTGATCAGGTCCGGGTGCGTCGCCTCACCGGCCATTGAACTTCTCCTGGGTCTTGGCAAGACCGTGGAAGATGATGTCCTCGGCGGCGTCGGCGCCGTCAGCCAGGAATTCGGGCAGCTGCTTGCGCTGGTCCGGACCGAATCCGCCCAGCACCCAGTTCACCGTGTTGTCATGCGCGTTCGCACCGCGCTTGGAGTGACCGACGCCCATGCGCACACGCGCGTATTTCGGCGTGCCGAGGGAACGGTCAATCGACTTGATGCCGTTGTGGCCGCCTGCGGAGCCGCCTGCCTTGACCTTGATACGGCCGAATTCCAAGTCCATGTCATCGTGAATCACCACAATATGGTCGGGCTCGATCTGGTAATAGGCGCTAATGGAAGCCACCGCATTGCCGGAATCATTCATATAAGTCAGCGGCTTGGCCAGAAAGAACTTGACGGTGCGGCCGTCCAGGTTCATCACGCTTTTACCGAGCATGGCCAAGCCCTTGTGATCGGCGAAGTTCACCGTCCAACGTTCGGCGAGCACGTCGGCGGTCATGAAGCCCATGTTGTGCCGCGTGTCCTCATATTTTTTGCCGGGGTTGCCCAGTCCCGCAATCAGCCAGAAATCCGATGCCATAATCCGCTCCTCGTCCGTCTTCCTTTATTCCCGTATGCACGTTCTGTACGTTCCGTACGTCATGCGCGCGTTCGCCTCGCGCACTGGCCCATGCCCGGCCGGATCCAACCGTCAAGATTGTACTCAACGCCGCCGTCAAGCTCGTTTGCTCCGGCATCCTCACACTTTTCTTGACTGAAATGACTTACTGCAAGGCTACAGGTCCAAATACCAGTAGGACATGTCCCGCATGGTGCCGGTGGAGTCGGTGGCAGCGGCGGGCATGAGTCCGAATTGGGTGAAGCCGAAGCGGTGCATGAGGGCAATGGAGCCGGCGTTATCGGCGAAAATGATGCCGCAGGCCTTGCGCATGTGGCGGGCCAGCGCCTCGGTGAGCAGCCTGTCAAGCATGAACGTGCCTACTCCCCTGCCTTGCCATGCCGGATCGATGTAATAGGCCAAATCGGTGACACCGTCATATCCTGCGCGGTCATAGAACACGGAGAGCGCACCGAAGCCGATGATTGAACCGTCTTCCGATTCCACAACAAAAACGCCGTAGGGCGGCGTATGGGATTCGACCCAGGCGCGGCGTTGGTCGAAGGTGCGCGGGGTGAGGTCGGCGGTCGCACCGCCGGCCATCACTGAGGCGTTGTAGATGTCGGCGATGGCTTGGACGTCGGATTCGACGGCCGGACGGAAGGTGTATGGCATGAGGTTCCTTTGAATACGCAAATAGCCCGTCCTTATGATAAGGACGGGCTATGTCAGTTGAGGTAACCGACTCCCTTCAGTCGCCTTCGGCGATGGCTCCCCTCACCCTGAGGGGAGCCAATTCCTGTCGGAACTACTTGTCGAGCTCGATGGCCTTGTTGAGGGCGTCTTCAAGCTCCTTCTGCGCCTTGCCGTAGGCGGTCCAGTCGCCGTTCTTCATGGCGGACTGGCTGTCCTTCATGGCTTGGGCGGCATCGTTCAGCGCCTGCTGGAGTTCGGGGCTACGGTCGGAAGACGAGCCGGAATCCGACTTGCCGTCCGTGGTGCCGGACTGGCCACCATTGGTATCGGAACCAGATTGGTCACCGGATATGCCGGACGACTGGTCACCAGACGATCCGTCACCGGACACGTTCTCGGCATCGCCTGCGGCCGCGCCGGAATCACCACCGAACACCTGATCCAAGGCCTCATCCAACGTATCCGCAAATCCTACCTGATCACCGAACGCGACCAGCGTCTTCTTGAGCAGCGGGAATGAAGTCGCACCCGAAGACTTGACGTACACGGGCTGCACGTACACCAGTCCGCCACCGAGCGGCAGGGTGAGCAGGTTGCCGCGCACCACTTGCGTGTCGCCGGATTGCAGCAGGTTCAGTTCCTTGGACACGTCGGCGTTGGCGTTGAAGTTGTTCTGCGCCTGGCCGGGGCCCGGTACGTTCGAATCCTTGGGCAGCTCCTGCAATCGGATGGTGCCGTAGTTTGAGCCTATCTTGCCCTTCTCATTGCCGGCATCCGAGTCGACCGACAGGAAGCCGGTGAGGATCTCACGGGTGGACTGGCCAGCCGGAATGTAGGTGGAGGTCAGCGAGAACACCGGTTCCTTGGTGCCACCGGTCTGCAAGGTCAGGTAGTACGGCGGCTGCAGGATGTCCTGGTCCTGCTGGGACTGGGATTCGGTCGGGTCGACCGGCGTCTGCCAGAAGTCCTCGCCGGAGTAGTACTGGTTGGCGGAGGTCACGTGGTACTTGGAGAGCAGCTCGCGCTGCACCTTGAACAGGCTTTCCGGGTAGCGCATGTGGCTCATCAGGTCGCCGGAGATATCGGAGAGCTGGTGGTACTGGCCGGGGAAGATCTTCTCCCATGCCTTGATTACCGGGTCGGATTGATCCCATACGTACAGATCCACGGAACCGTCGTAGGCGTCCACGGTGGCCTTGACCGAGTTGCGGATGTAGTTGGCCTTCTGCGAGCCCAAGGATGAGACCGTTGCGGAAGAGACGGTGGTGGAATCCTTGGTGGCGGAGCCGAGGTCGGTCATCTGCGAGTATGGGTAGGCATCAGAGGTGGTGTAGCCGTCGACGATCCACTTGACGCGGCCATCGACCACGGCCGGATACACACGGCCGTCAAGCGTCAGGTACGGCGCCACCTTGGCCACGCGCTCCTTGGGGGAACGATCGTAAAGAATCTGCGATTCGCTGGTCACACGGTCGGAGAAGAGAATCTGATCGGAGCCGAAGCGGATTGCGTAGAGAATACGGGAGAACAGGTTGCCAACCGAGGGGCCGCCGTCGCCCTTGAACGTGGTCAGGGCGCCTTCCGAACCGGTCGGGTAGTCGAACTCCCAAGCCTGCGTGCCCTCCGGTGCGCCGACGATCGAGTATTCGGTGGTGTTCGGCGAGAAGTAGATGCGAGGCTCATACTTTTCGGATTCAGTGAGCTTGCCCTGAGTGGGGATGCCGGATTCGAAGAATTCAGGCTGGCCGTCGGCGGTCACCTTGTTACCGTAAGCGGCCACCACGCCGTAACCGTGGGTGTACACGGTGTGGTCATTGACCCAATTGCGGTTGTCGTTGCCGGCCAGGGCAAGCTCGCGGGCGGCAATCACGGTGTCTTGGGAAACGCCGTCGATCTCGTACTTGTCGACTGCCAAAGTGTCGGCGAAGGTGTAGTACTGCTTGGACTGCTGCAGCTGTTTGAATGTGGGGCTGACGACCTGCGGGTCGAGCAGACGAATCTGCGCGGTGGTGTCGCCCTCCTTGGCCAGAGCGCCCTGCTCGCCCTTGTCGGTTACCTTGTATTGCTCGGTCTTGAGCTTGTCAAGACCGTAGGCGGCGCGGGTGGCGTCGATATTGCGCTGAATGTAGGTGGATTCCATCTCCTGTGCGTTCGGGTTGACGCGGAAGCGCTGCAACAGCACCGGCCATGCCACGGTGAGCACAAGACCCACCACGACCACGACGGCAATGGAGGTCACCGGCACACGCCAGGCCTTGAGCGCGGCGGAGGCGCGCACGCCGATGGACGCCTGGCCTTCGAGCGTGTGGGAACGCATGAGCCAGATGCCCAGCACCACGCCGAGGATGGCGGTTAGCGCGGCCATGATGAAGGTGACGGGGATGTTGGCATGCACGGCGGTGTAGGAGGCACCGGTGATGCGTGAACCCTGCACGGTGAGCTGGTCGAAGACGCCGATCATCTGGCGCACTGCCCAAGCGAACATGTTGAGCATCAGCCAGATGCCAAGCTGGCGACGGCAACGCTTGGTGATGGAGAACAGGCCGCGTCCGTTAACCGGCATAGTAATGCGGATACCACCCATCAGCACATGAGTGACCACGGAAAACACAAGGCCCACGCCCAGCAGCATGGCCACGGCGGCGAGCACGAGCTTCAGGCCCGGCAGCACGAACACGTAGAAGCCGTTGTCCAGACCGAACTGCGGATCGGTGGTGCCGAACGACTGCGCGTTGAACATGAGCAGAATCTCGCTCCAGTTCGCGTTGAACTGAGAGCCGAAGATGACGCCGACGATCAGCGAAATCACCACGGCCACGCGGCGAGCGGTTTTCGAGCTGACGGATTTGCCGACCTCGACCACATCGCCGTTAATGCGAATGGTGGAACCGTCGGCCGAATCAGGGCGTGCTCGAATGGCCAGCCAGGCGGAAACGAAGCCGGTCAAGGCCATGAGCAGCGCGTAGGCCACCCACAGACCGATTTTCACCCCGAGCTGGGTCCAGACCACGGACTGGAAGCCGAGCTGGCCGTACCACATCAGATCGGTGATGAATCGGGACAGGCCGAAGAACAGACCGACGATGATGGCCAAGGCCAGCACCACGCCGATCAGAATCTTGCTGCCACGGCTGCCTCCTGAGCCACCGGACGCTGGCTTACGGGTGATACGCGGATTGGCCGGGCCACGTGGAGGGCGGGATGACCCGGAGGGGCCGGCGTTGGTGTTGCGGGCCGGACCGTCCCCATCGGCCTCGACATCGAGGATGATCGGATCGTCATTGTTCGCATTGTTGCGTCGTGAATCGCCGCCATTGCCGAACAGTATTGAGAAAGGATCGTTAAAAGACATAACTCAAGCCTATCGAAAGGGCGGGAGGTAGGTTATGCCCTGAGCACAGAATGAGGCAGCGTTCTGTTCTACGCTCCGTTCTACGCTTGCCGGTATGAACAGCCAACGGCCACAACATATGCGTCCCTCAGCACACGCCACACGCCAACTTCGGCACAGGAGCACTCCAATCGTGGCGACAATATGTGCTTTGGCAGTGGTGTTGGCCGGCGTGGCAGCCTACGGATGGCATGTCGGATGGTTCGCCAAATCCACATCAAACGGCAACACCACCACTCCCCAGACCTCCCAGACGAGTGCGTTACCGCGCACCGACGTTCCTTCCCCGAAGAAGAACGAACCGGCCGCACAAGCCCAACGTGCGGTATCCGCCATGACGCTTGAGGAACGTGTGGGACAGTTAGTGATGGTGCCGTTGCTTGCCGGTTCCGATCCCTCCTCGTTGGCTTCAACAATCGCCGATGAGCACATTGGCTCGGCCATTCTCATTGGCAATTGGAATACCGGCGTCGATACGGTCAAGACCGCGACCGCGCAACTCCAAGGATATGCGCCGGCCGGCAATCGTCTCATCATCGCCACCGATCAGGAGGGTGGTCAGGTGCAGCATCTGACTGGTACCGGTTTCGACACAATGCCCAGTGCCGTTGAGCAGGGCACAATGTCCGCTGACGCATTGCGTCAATCGGCAGGCACGTGGGGTTCGCAATTAGCTGCTGCTGGCATAAATGTCGATTTGGCACCGGTGCTTGGCACGGTGGTGGGCGATCGTGCCTCAAATGCTCCGATTGGCGCGCTGGATCGTGATTTCGGATTGGATGCGGCCGGCAACGCCGAACATGGCATCGCCGTTATTGAAGGTTTGCGAGACGCTCAGGTCGGTGCGGCGGTCAAACATTATCCTGGGTTGGGCGCGGTAAGCGGCAATACCGACTTCACCACCGAAGGCATTCTGGATACTACCACCACGTTGGACGGGGCCGAGGCAGGTGCCTTTGACCAGGCGATTACCAAGGCCGATCCCGCAATGGCGATGATGTCGTTGGCCACATATCAATCCATCGACCCGAATAATCCGGCGGTGTTTTCTTCTACGATTATCGACGGTCATATTCGCAACGTCCTGAAGTACACGGGCGTGGTGATTTCGGATTCGATGTCTGCCGAAGCGTTGAGCAGCTACGATGTAAGCCAATTGGGAGTAAATCTTGTCGAGGCGGGCGGCGACATGTCCTGCATCGGTCAGACGGATTATGTAAAGCCAATTGTGGACGGCCTCAACGAACGGGCGAAGTCCGATCCGGCTTTCGCTTCGAAAGTGACGGCGGCGGCGACTCGCGTAATGGCATTGAAAATCAAGATGGGACTGGCCTGACTGCTTATCCTTTGCACTGGTGAGGATTGATGCGCGCTGATTCGCGCTAATCCTCACCAGCCCTCGTACAAATGCACACTAGTCCTCGTACGAATCGTCAGTCCTCGTATGAATACAGACCATGCTTGCCGATGTATTGCACCACGCCGTCGGGCACCAGATACCAGACCGGCTCGTCGTGTTCGGCGCGGCGGCGTACATCGGTCGAGGAGATGGCCAAGGCCGGGATCTCAAGCGTATCGACCTTTCCTTCGGGCAAGGTCACGCCGTCCGGGCTGGAGTAGCCGGGGCGCGTGACGGCCACGAAGTGGGCGAGGTCCCACATGAGGTCGGCGTCCTTCCACTGCATGATTTCGGCCACGGCGTCTGCGCCGGTGATGAAGAACAGCTCGGCGTCGGGATGTTGGGCGCGGATATCGCGCAGGGTGTCGATGGTGTAGGTGACGCCCGGACGGTCGATGTCGACACGCGAGACGGTGAATTTGGGGTTGGATGCGGTGGCGATCACAGTCATCAGATACCGATCTTCGGCGTTGGTGACGTGCTTGTCCAGCTTGAACACAGGTCGGCCGGTGGGTACGAAAATCACCTCATCGAGGTCGTATACCCAAGCTACTTCGGAGGCGGCGACCAAGTGGCCGTTGTGGATCGGGTCGAACGTGCCGCCCATGATGCCGACGCGCAGGCGTGTATGCCAGTTGCCGCGTGCGGAAAGTCTGCCTTTGCCGTGGCTGCTGGCCCCGGCCGGCGCGGACAGGTCGGACATGCGCCGTTCGGTTTCGCCTTGGGTGACGGCAATGATTTCGGCGGGCTCGGCGGATTCCACTGATTTTTCGGACTGAACTGACGCAGCCGTTTTGTGGCTGCCGGTAACACCACTCATGCCTGGCCGCCCTCGCCGGCGGCGTCATCGGCTGATTCGGTTTCCTCTTCGATTTCGCCGGCGGTGGGATTGTCTTCCTTGGGATCGATCTTGCCCATGTCTTCATCCCATTCGTCTTGGACCACGCGACGAATTTCGGCGAAGGTGGGCAGCGGGAAGTCCGGCTGGTAGAGGCGGCGGACCTCGGCCACGCGCTCGGTGATGCGGATGAGCGTGTCGGTCATGCCGTCGAGGTCGCCGTCGTGCTCCATCTGGCTGTATTTGCCGATGTAGCCTTCCATGAGTTCCATGTGTTCGCGCACGATCTTGAGCTGGGCATCGTTGAGGTCCGCGACTTCGGGTGAATCGGTCTCGGGCCAGCCGATGAGCACGGCGTCCGCGTATTCGAGCGACGCACGCTGGGCGGCGGAGGCGATGCCGTCCTCGATCTGCACAAGGAACACGTAGCGGACGATGCTGAGCCGTTCGGCCGCGATCTTCAGGCCGAGCTTGGGATCGTTGAGGTCGATGTCGGGCCGCAGTTCGCTTGCCTTGTTTGCCGTGTCAGCCGTAGTGTTCATGTTGCCGTCCTCGTTCATGCGCGCACCTGGCCTGTTCCGTAACCGATCCACTTGGTGGTGGTCATTTCCCGCAATCCCATGGGACCGCGTGCGTGCATCTTCTGCGTGGAGATGCCAAGCTCGGCACCAAAGCCGAACACGCCGCCGTCGGTGAAGCGGGTGGAGGCGTTGACCATGACCACGGCCGAGTCGATGCGCTTGGTGAATTCCTCGATGGCCGCATAATCCTCGGCGATGATGGATTCGGTGTGGCCCGTGGAATGCGTGTTGATGTGGTCGATGGCCGCGCCCAGATCCGACACCACCTTGATGCCCATCTTGAGGGCCAGGTATTCGGTGTCCCAATCCTCTTCGGTGGCGTGGTTGAGGTCAAGGCCCTCGATCGCCGCGCCGGAGATGATGTCGTACGACGTGGTGTCGGCCTGCAGCACGACGTTCGCCTCGGCCAGAGCGGCGGCGATCTGCGGCAGGAATTCGGCGGCAACATCCTTATGAACCAATAGCTTCTCGGCGGCGTTGCACACGCCCACGCGCTGGGTTTTGGCGTTGATGATGATCGGGATGGCCTTGGCGAGATCACCGGACTTGTCGATGTAGATATGCACGTTGCCGGCACCGGTTTCGATGACCGGCACTTTGGAGTTGCGCACGACGGCTTGGATCAGACCCGCTCCTCCTCGCGGCACGAGCACGTCGATATGGCCTCGCGCCTCCATCATGGCGGTGGCGCCGGCACGCCCGTACTGGTCGACGGACTGCACCAGTGCGGATTCGAAACCGTGGGCTTCAAGCACCGGGGCGATGACGCCCAACATGGCGGCGTTAGTGCGTTCGGCGGCGTGGCCGCCTCGCAGCAGCGCGGCATTGCCGGACTTGAGGCACAGGCTGGCCACGTCCACAGTGACGTTCGGCCGGGCCTCGTAGATCATGCCGATGACGCCCATCGGCACGCGCGTTTGGGTAAGGCGCAGACCGTTGGGCAGGTTGTATCCGCGCACGATCTCGCCGACCGGATCGGGCAGGGTGGCCACATGGCGCACGCCTTGGGCGGCGGCGGCCACGCGCGGCACGTCGAACAGCAGGCGGTCGAGCTTGCCCGCATCCATGCCGTTTTCCTTGGATTCGAGCATGTCCAGCGCGTTGGCGGCTTCGATGTCCGCAGCATGCTCGTCCAACGCGTCCGCAATGGCAAGCAACAGTTCGTTTTTGGCTTCGGTATTTGCCTGTGCAAGACGCTCCTGTGCGCGTGCGGCCTGATCGGCCTGGCGGCACACCGCGTCGAACACCTCAGGACTCAATTCATCGCTCATAAAAAACAAGAGTAACCCACAATGGGCCGCATTGCCCGTTTCGACCCATATTGCACCGAAGATAGCCGGGGATATAAGCGCGGCTCCCTCTGATGAGGGAGCTGCGTACATCCGCAAAAAATCAGTGAATCTGGTCCAGGTCGGGGTAGAGCGGGAAGTCTTCGGCGAGCTTGTCGACGCGGGCCTTCAGCGCGGTCACGTCGGCGGACGGGCCGGCGGCGAGCGCGGTGCCGATGATGTCGGCCACCTCCTCGTATTCCTTCGGTCCGAAGCCGCGGGTGGCCAGGGCGGACGTGCCGATTCTCAGGCCCGAGGCCACCGAGGCCGGGCGCGGGTCGAAGGGCACGGTGTTGCGGTTGATGGTGATGCCGCAGGCGGCGAGCAGATCCTCGCCCTGCTGGCCGTCCATCTCGCTGTTGCGCAGGTCGACCATCACCAGATGCACATCGGTGCCGCCGGTCAGCACGGAGATGCCGTTGGCCTTGACGTCGTCGGCCAGTAGTCGTTCGGCAAGGATCTTGGCACCGTCGAGCGTGCGCTGGCGGATGATCTCCGGGTCGGTGCGGAAGGTCTCGGGGTTCACGCCGTACGCCTCGGCGTGGTAGAAACGGCCGGGGTAGCCTTCGGCGTATTTGTTGGTCAGCACGGAGCCCTGGCATTGCAGTACCGCTCGCGGCACGAAGTTCTCAGAGGCGATCATCTCAAGGCCACTGCGCTGGCGGCCCAGTTCGGAGTCCAGCAGTTCGGCGATCTCAGGATCGGTTTCGCAGATCGGCGCGTTGAAAGCATCGGTTGCCTTCTGCGCAAGGGGCGAAGCGGTCATGGGTGCTCTTTGGTATAAGCGACAATTGATTCGCCGTTGTCGCCTTACCGTATGGCCCGTTTGCAGCCGGCCTGTTTCATGATATGGCCGGTCCCCGTTCGATGGCAATGGTGATTTTCGCCGGTGCGACCGGTCGGTTATGCGAGACGGACGGCCCTTCTGCCCACGGCCCACGCTAGACTGATGTGGATTCATCATCCCTTTCAGGCAGAAGGATTCATCGTGACAACCACCTTCCATTCCACCCGTAGCACCACCGATTCGCTGACCGCCAAGCAGGCGATTCGTAAGGGCATCGCCGATGACGGCGGCCTGTTCGTTTCGGACGCGTTGGGCAAGACCAAGGTGGACGTGGCCTCCCTGCCGGGCAAGTCGTACCAGCAAATCGCCGCCGAGGTGCTGGGCGCGCTGCTGCCGGACTTCACGGCCGAGGAGCTGGGCCAGTGCATCGCCGACGCCTACGGCGAACAGTGGTCCGACGAGCGCATCACCCCGCTCAAGCCCCTGGGCGACGATTACGTGCTCGAACTGTTCAACGGCCCGACTTCCGCGTTCAAGGACGTGGCGCTGCAGATCCTGCCGCGCTTCATGGCGCACACCACGCCGGCCGATGGCGACGCGGACGAGAAGATCATGATCCTCACCGCCACCTCCGGCGACACCGGCAAGGCCGCGCTGGCCGGCTTCGCGGACGCCCCGGGCACCGCGATCACCGTCTTCTACCCGGAAGGCAAGGTCTCCCAGGTCCAGGAGCTGCAGATGACCACGCAAGCCGGCTCCAACGTGCAGGTGGCCGCCGTGGAAGGCAACTTCGACGACGCCCAGTCCGCGGTCAAGCGCATCTTCGGCGACCGCGCCCTGGCCGAGCGTCTCGCCGGCAATTCGCACGTGGTGCTTTCCTCCGCCAACTCCATCAACGTGGGCCGTCTGGTGCCGCAGGTCGTCTACTACTTCTCCGCTTACGCCCAACTGCTCGCCGACCAGGTGATCAACGTCGGCGATGAGGTCGAGTTTGTGGTCCCGACCGGCAACTTCGGCGATATCCTCGCCGGCTACTATGCCAAGCTGCTCGGTCTGCCGGTCAAGCACCTCGTGGTGGCTTCCGACAAGAACAACGTGCTGTTCGACTTCCTGACCACCGGTACCTACAACCGCCAGCGCCCGTTCTTCCAGACCATCTCCCCCTCGATGGACATCCTCATCTCCTCCAACCTGGAGCGCATGCTGTACTACTTGTCCGAGGGCGACACCCGTCTGATCTCCATGCTGATGAACGACCTCAACAAGTGGGGCACGTACGAGATCCCGGAAGAACTGCTGGCCAAGATTCGTCAGATCTTCGGCACCGGTTGGGCCGATGAGGATCAGGTACGCGAGTCCATCAAGCACTGTTGGGACGAGAACCACTACGTGATCGACCCGCACACCGCCTGCGGCTACTACCTGCTTGAGCAGATGCCGCGCGACCCGCTGACCCCGCGCGTGCTGCTCTCCACCGCCAGCCCCTACAAGTTCCCGCGCGTGGTGAACGAGGCATTGGGCTTCGACGCCACCGGCACCGACTTCGAGTGCATGGATGTGCTGGTCCACGAGACCGGCACCACCGCCCCGGCCGCCCTGCGTGGTCTTGAGACCGCCGACGTGCGGTTCAAGGACGTCGTGGCCATCGACGGCATGGAGGACTACGTGGAGAAGGCCGCCCAGGCGCTGTGATAGTCCGCTGACGGCACTAACTGACAATTCCCAACCGATACATGCTTTACCAGCATGTATCGGTTTTTTGTTTTCTGATGTCACAAGTCGAAGGTCCAGGCATGTTCAAGCATGTCCGAGCCTTGTCACGCGCGGCTTTCTTGCGGCTTTTCACCTGCAACGAGCCAATGGCGTGTTGCTTGTTTTTTCTAGGAAGGCGGGAATCGCCATGCTGCCGGCGAACGGGAAAATCCATGTGGTTTGTTAGGTTCTGTTTCTGCAACTGAATAGTCCCATGAGGGAGTAGACAGCATTGCGGCGAAGGGCTCGGCCCAAACCGCAATGTGGCAAGTCAACATCGTGGCCGTCGGCAGTTCCGTTACGGTCTGGCTTTGCCTTAAATGACGAGACTCATGTACCGCGGAGTATGCGATACATGGTCGTCAACGATTCGTTTGGCTGCGTGCCGCCATGTTGCGCGGTACGCGAGTGATATTACGCGGGTTTCAGTGCGGTGTGTCAACCAAACGAGAGGAACATATGACCACGGCCAACGGGCAGACGCCCGCACCATTCATGCAGGATGCGCCAGCAGTCATCAGCACGCTGGGCACCGATGCACATCAAGGCCTGACCAGCGAACAGGCCGCGCACAACCTGAACCAGTACGGTCCCAACGCCTTCACCAAGCCGAAGCCGGAATCGATGCTTTCCCGCATCGTCAAGACGGCCGCCGACCCGATGCTCATCATGCTTATGATCGCGGCGGCCATCACCCTGGGCGTCAACATCACCCGCGCCATGGCCGGCGGCCACGCCGACATTCTCGAATGCGTGGGCATCTTCTTCGCCATCGCCCTGTCCGTGACAATCACCGTGGTGATGGAGAGTCGCAGCGCCAAGGCATTCGAAGCGCTGAACGACATCAATGACGACACGACCGTCACCGTGGTGCGCGATGGCGAGGTCACGCTGGTGTCGCAGCGAGACATCACCATCGGCGATGTGCTGCAGATCAGCACCGGCGACAAGCTGCCGGCCGATGCGCGCCTCATCGAATCGAACGATCTGACCGCCGACGAATCCGCGCTCACCGGCGAAAGCGTGCCGAGTGCCAAAGCCGCCGACGCCGTGTTCACCGACCCGAAGACCCCGGTGGCCGACCGCACGAACATGCTGTATTCCGGCTGCTTCGTGACCGCCGGCAATGGCCGTGCCGTGGTCACCGCCGTGGGCGACGACACCGAGTTCGGCAAGATCGCCCGCGAACTGCGCGCCGCCAACACCGGTATGACGCCGCTGCAGGAGAAGCTCGCGAAGCTCGGCAAGGTGATCGCCGTGGTGGGCTCGATTGTGGCCGCACTGGTGTTCGTGCTTCAGGTGGCCCGGTTCGTGGCTTCCGGCACCGCCTCGTTCGACACGATTTCCGAGGCGTTCATCACCTCCATAACGCTGATCGTGGCCGCCGTGCCCGAAGGCCTGCCGACCATCGTGGCCGCGTGCCTCGCGGTGAACATCATCAAAATGTCCAAGCAGAACGCGCTGGTCAAGAAGATGGTGGCGTGCGAGACCATCGGCTGCATCAACGTGATCTGCTCGGACAAAACCGGCACATTGACCCAGAACCGCATGACCGTGATCGAGGCGTACAATGCACCGGGCCGCGCCTTGGAGAAGCCCGAGCAGATCAGGAACCGCATGCTGCTGGAGAACTTCTGCGTCAACGGCACCGCCGACGTGACCTTCCCGGGCGCCACCGAAGCCGAGGCCGGCGCGATGCCGGAATTCATCGGCAACCCCACCGAATGCGCACTGTTGGTCGCCGCGCACAAGGCCGGACTCGACTACCGGATTCGCCGCGAGCGCGCGACGGTGCTCCACACGTATCCGTTCTCGTCGGAGACCAAGAGCATGACCACTGTGGTGCGTGACGGCGACGGCATTACCGTGTTCGCCAAAGGCAGCCCGGAGAAGATGCTCGACCTGTGCGCCGTCGACGCCAAGACGCGCGGCGAAATCGAACGGGAAATCGCGAAGTTCCAGGCGCAGTCCTGCCGAGTGCTCGGCTTCGCCCACCGCCATATTTCCGATAAGGACGCCGACACTGCGGCTCTCGATTACGCTGCCGACCGCGCCGGCTTGGAATCCGGCATGATGTTCGACGGCTTCGTGGCCATCGTGGATCCCCTGCGCGAGGATGTGCCCGGTGCCGTGGAGCGCTGCCGCAAGGCGGGCATCGAGCTCAAGATGCTCACCGGCGACAACATCGTGACCGCCACGGCCATCGCCAACGAACTCGGCATTCTGGACGAGCGGCATATCGCCGTCGAGGCGCGCCAGATCGAGGAAATGAGCGACGAGGAACTGTCCCGCGAAATCGGCCGCATCCGCGTGATCGCCCGCAGCACGCCGGTTATCAAGATGCGCGTGGTGAACGCTCTGAAAGCCCAGGGCAATGTGGTGGCGGTGACCGGCGACGGCATCAACGACGCGCCCGCCATCAAGAACGCGGACGTGGGCATCGCCATGGGCATCGCCGGCACCGAGGTGTCCAAGGAAGCCAGCGATATCGTGATGCTGGACGATTCCTTTGCCACCATTGTCAAGGCCGTGCACTGGGGCCGTGGCATTTACGAGAATTTCCAGCGATTCATCCAGTTCCAGCTCACCGTGAACCTGTCTTCGGTGGTCGTGGTACTCGCCTCGCTGTTCAGTGGTCTGGCCGCGCCGTTCACCGCATTGCAGCTGCTGTGGGTCAACATCATCATGGATGGCCCGCCCGCGCTGACGCTCGGTATGGAGCCGATTCGCGACAATCTTATGGACCGCAGGCCCACCCGCCGTGACGCCGGCATCGTCTCGCGCGGCATGCTGGAGCGCATCATCGTCTCCGGCGCGTTCATCGCCGTGGTGTTCATGGCGCAAAGCTGGACGAACTTCATGGGCGGCACCGCCGAACAGCAGTCGACCATTCTGTTCACGCTGTTCGTGGTATTCCAGCTGTTCAACGCCTTCAACAGCCGCGAGCTGGGCAACGCCAGCCTGTTCGCCAATCTGCTGCGCAATAAGGTGATGATCGGCGTGTTCGCGCTGATGTTCGCACTTCAGGTGCTAGTGGTGCAATTCGGCGGCGCGATGTTCCGCACCGTGCCGCTGCCGATCGACATGTGGCTGAAAATCATCGCGGTCGGTTTCGGCGTGGTGGTGCTGCAGGAAGTTATCAAGACCGTCAAGCGCGCAGCCGCCGCCATCCGCGCGCGCCGCACGGCCAATGAAAGCGATTCCCAGCAACCGCACCAGCCAATCGCTCTGGATCTGGTGGACTGATAACACACCGATAACGGAAAGAGACCGACAGATTCCTGTCGGTCTCTTTTCATTCGCGGTCGGACAAATGCGCGGCTAGAGTTCTTTGGCTCGGTAGATGCGGATGGCTATAAGCATGGAGCCAAAAAATGCGAGCAGACACAACACGGCGAGAACAAGCGCCGTATGCCACCAGATCGTCAGGAAATCGGCAATATTCAGCAATAGCCATTGCCAGTCGACAGGCAATCGAGCCAGCAGCGCAATGACGGCATACAAGCCAACCATGACCGCGCCAAAGGCCATCATCATCTTGCGGAATGTGAACCGGCATGCACAGGCCAGCAGCACCGACCCAAGAATGATAGCCAAAGCGAAGATGGAGGCACCTGATGCCAAGGCACCAATCCACCCCATATCTGCTATATCGCCAAAGATAATGAAGATGCCACCGCATATCACCACATCCAGAGCCCAGAGCAGGCCAACCACCAACAGAAAGAGGTACCGACCTACAACTTGCGCAGTGCGTGAAACAGGAATCAGCCCTCGCATGGCACTGTGCCCTGCAGATTCCTCGGATGCAGCAGGCCCCAATGCACTCATATATGCCATCACCGATGCCAGACCTCCGAGTCCGCCCATCAGACCACTGGCAACGTGTTCATCGACATGGGTCGATATCATCACCAGCGATACCACGATAGACAGCACCGGGAAAACCAGCAGAAACACCATATTCGCCACGCTGAACAGACCCGTCCCGACACAATCGAATCGACATTGCTTTACTACGGATTTCCAACTCATCGTCACCACTCCCTTGAAGCAAATATGCGAGAGGCAATTACATACGAGATTCCATATGCCACAACCGTCGTTGTCAATACCGCAATAACCAGCCACAATCGTTGCGCGATGATGGCATTCGCGGCATGGGCCAATCCTCTGGTCACCGAAGCAGGCAAAATAGATAGCAGTATGGATCCAGCCAATACAACGACATAAATCACCATCATCGTGACTTGAAGACCGCCTAGTTTGGTCCACAGATAACCCGTGGGCACGATAAGCGCGATCATCAGCGCGGTGCAGAAACCTCCCAACGGCGCCGCCCACAGATTGCCCGCGAATGACCAATCCGGATTGACCAGCACTTGCAACCCGTCAATCAACACAATCATCGCTACCGACAATACGGAAATCACCAATCCAACCACATATCGCGCGGCCACCTGGTTCTTCCTTGAAGACGGAATAATGCCACGAAGCCGATATCCGTTCTGCAGGTCAGCAACAGCCATGGTGAGCACCCACATGGCGCAGGTGAATACCGTCATGATGACACCCATGCGATAGCCGAAACCATCACCATAAACTTCACCTTGAAAGATGGCGGAGAACAACGGTGCCAACAACAACGAGAACACAGTCTGTACGCCGACGCACAGGTAGGCCATATCGACGCGCAATGCAGTGGTCAATGCATGTTGCCGAGACCGCGGCACCCTCAGTATTGCCCCCATGACCGCTCACCTCCCGCTCAAGTCACGATTGGAATCATGGGCATTGGTCAAGCGAATGATGTCATCAATGGAAGCCGATTCAACGGCAAGCCCCGAAACCACCGACGCAACAGCATAAAGCCTGTCTGACCGGACCAGCGCATCGAATCCGGTGGCATACATATGTGAGCCCAGCACCACGTCCGCAGGCAGTTGTGCCAGTTCGTCTGGACCGCCCTTAATCAGGCGGAACGATTCCTCAAACTCGTCTTTCGGACCGGTGTAGTAGAGACGGCCATCGGTGATGTAGGTAATGAAGTCAGCAGCACGTTCGAGGTCGGCAGTGATATGGGTGCTGAACAGTACCGAATGTTCGCCATCCTCAATGTAGGCATGCAGGATATCCATGAGTTCGTCGCGGGCAAGCACATCGAGTCCGCTGGTCGGCTCGTCGAGAATCAGCAGCTTGGCATCATGGCTCAATGCGATGGCGAGCATCAACTTCATCTGCATACCGCGGGAAAGATCCTTGATATGTTTCTTGCCGTTCTGTGCGTCACCAAGACCGAAAGTACCCAGATACTTGCGATAGCATCCACCGTCCCATGATGAATACAGTGGCGCGACGATACGTTCAACGTTCTTGACTTGCCACTGTTCATACAGGTAGCTGGAATCGAATACCACGCCGAGTTGTTCCTTGACGGGCTCCTCGTCGGCGACGTTGTCGAGGCCGAGCACGTGAATCGAACCGGCGTCGCGGTGGATCATGTTGAGGATGAGTTTGATGAGGGTGGATTTGCCGGCGCCGTTCGGGCCGATCAGTCCCATGATGTAGCCCTTGGGCAGGTCGAAGGTCACGTCGTCCAGCGTGAAGCCGGAATCATAGTGTTTGGTGACGTCGGTGACCTGCAACGCCATCGCGTCGGATTCGGATATGGCGGTCATGGCCATGGTCCTTTCTTGAGGTTATTCCTTGCGGTATTCCTCTTCGAGCATGTGGCCCAATGCGTCCAGCGGAATGCCGGCGGCTTTGGCGCCCCGGCTTGCCTCGGCCAGGCTTTCGCGAATCTGGGTTTCGAGCTGACGTTGCATCAGTTCGTTGCCCTTGTCCATCACGAAAGTGCCTTTGCCTTGGATGTTCTGCACCACGCCCTCATCGGCCAGTTCGTTGTACGCCCTGGTGACGGTGAGTACGGAGATGCGCAACTCCTTGGCGAGTTTTCTCAGGGAAGGCAGGGCCTCGCCCGCCTTCAGCTCGCCGCCGAGTACCGCCGAACGGATTTGGGTTTTGATTTGCTCGTAGATGGGCTCACCGGACACGGATGAGATGATCAGTTTCATCTATGCCCCTTTCGGTTGCGGTTGACTAGCACCCCAGCTGTTTAGCTGTTATACAACACAGTATAACTGTTCTGCTTAACTGTCAAGGTGTGTTACATAACAGTTAAACGGTGAACAAACACCTCGCCAACATACAGTGTCGAAACATGGGCCGTGCCTACAATGGCCTCGGAAAGGGGTACCTATGCCGAACAACGCCGTTCCGCCGACAGCCCCGCCAGCGGGGGCGTAACTTTTTTATCACAGCACGCGCGGGGCGTCGTGGAAGTCGAAGAGGACACCGTCGGCTAGGTGGCAGATTTCGGGCCAGTCGGAGGCGGAGGAGTCGTCGTGCATGGCCCAGACCTTCATGCCGACTGATTTGGCCGACTTCATGCCGACCAGCAGGTCTTCGAACACTGTGCAGTCGGCCGGTGCAGCACCCAGGCGCTTGGCGGCGAGCAGGTAGACGTCGGGCTGGTCCTTGCCGACGTCGTTCGCGTCATCGACGGAAACGATATCGTTGAACAAATCGAACATGCCGACGTGGCGTAGCGCCGGCTCACGCAGACGCGGGGGCAGCGAGGTGGCGACACCCAGTTTGACACCGGAGTCTTTCAGATCGCGCAGATAGTCAAGCGCGCCGGGTTTGGCTTCGACCGTGGTGGAATAGGCGACGCTGGCCATGTCGTCCCATTCCTGCATGAGCTCTTCGGGCGTGTCTGTAAGGCCGAAGCGTGCGATGGTGTATTCGGCGATCTGGCGGAATTGCATGGCGGAAACTTTGGTCATGTAGTCGGGCGGCACTTCGATTCCGCGCTTGTTCAGGAAGTCGATGTCGACTTGGTCCCAGACTCCCATGGAGTCTAGGAGGGTGCCATCGAGGTCGAATATGGCGGCCTTGGTCATTTGCTAATCTCCATCTTCTTCAACCACCCTCAGTCGCCTGCGGCGCCAGCTCCCGCCAGCGGGAGCGTAAGTCGAGAATCGGATAGGAGTTCTCGGGCGTGGTCCAGGGAGGCTTCGGATTCGCTGCCGGAGAGCATGCGGGCGATTTCGTGGACGCGGGTTTCGCCGTTGACTTCGGCGATGGTGGTGACCACGCCCAAATCGTCGTCATCGGCATCCGGCGGCTCCTTGGTGACCACGAACTGCGCGTCCGCCCACGAGGCGACCTGCGCCAAGTGGGTGACGACGATGACCTGCGCGCTGCGGGCCAGCCGTGCCAGACGTTTGCCCAGTTCGACCGCGGCCTTGCCACCCACGCCGGCGTCAACCTCGTCGAAGATGAAGGTCTGGTCGGCACCGCCGCGCGTGTCGGCGGCCACCAGCTCCAAGGCCAGCATCAGTCGGCTCAGTTCACCGCCCGAAGCGCTTTTGCCCATCGGCAACTGCGGCGACCCCTCGAACGGCGTAAACAGGAACGCGATATCGTCGCGACCATACGGGCCGAGCGGATCATCGGCCTTGTCTCGCGGCGTGACGCGCACTTCCAAGGAGGCGCCCAGCATGGCGAGCGAGCCGAGTTCTTCAGTGACGCGCGCACCCAAGTCGGCAGCGGCAGCCCCCCGCCGCGGGCGCCGCACCTTGGGCGACG
>OGPB01000828.1_pt1 | contig 19341 bp, 12 predicted proteins | sample 1552821 | NCBI WGS metagenome assembly OGPB01 (sample SAMEA2580192, study PRJEB22360) | human gut metagenome | biome: human gut; feature: human-associated habitat; material: faeces | place: Denmark | collected 2008/2010 | reverse complement strand
TTCATTTTTCGGAACACGAAAAACTCCAAGCAGTTCAACAGGCTAAAGCCTATAATTAGAAAAAAGCTCCTCTAGCTTATTTTGAAGCTAGGAGAGCTTTTTCTAATTTTATTCGCTGATTATTTCTACATCAATCTGTCCATAATATGGGCTGTCCTCATCCTGCAGTACAACTGCTGTCTCCACATGATCAAGCTGCATCAGCTGCAGTTTATTTTGTTCTTCATCTGTATACTTGTCTAGTACTTCTTTTGGAACTGTCAGTGTAAACTGATATTGTGTACTTCCGTCTGTAAGAACAGTGGATGTTATCGTAAGTACAGCTTTTACCTCAAATAAAAACGATTTTAAGCTTGGTGCTGCTGCGCGCAAAATGACATTCTTTCGCTCAATCTTTGCCTCTTGCACTGGTGCTGGTGATTCCTCCTCCATCGTCTGCTGTATCTCTGGCAGTGATGTTTCTGATGATGGCAAAAGTGTTGTCGCTTCTGGCGTTTGCAGTGGTGTTGTACTTTCCTGCTCTTGTGTCTGCGTTGTTTCTTCTGAGGATATGCTTTCTTTAGAAGTCGCCTCTATAGTTGTGGAAGGCTCACTAGACGCACTTTCTGTTGTTGCCTTCTCACTTGAAGTTTCTTCGATTGAAGAAACCTCGACAGAGCTTTCTTCGGTAGAACTTTCTTCGATAGATTTTTCTTCTGTCGATTTTTCCTCAGTAGTTTCTTCCTCTTTTGCTTCACAAACTGTCAGTTTTTCCAGCAAACTGCTTCCATATGATGCTTCCCATGCAGCAGGATCCTTTATCCAATCCTCTGCCCTCCAATAAAAGGTAATCTCTTTTGTCTGACCATCTTGACAATTAAAGAAAAGTGTCGCATCAAAACCTGCTGCCTTTTCCCAGTCGCTGTTTAAGCTCCAGGAAATTTCATTTGTCTTTGCCAATATCTCTGACACAGGCTGATTATTTTTATCTAAAAGCGTATACGCTTTCTCTTTCTCACCTGTCAAACCTGTAAACTTTGGCGCTGTCAAATGACCAAGGCTTGTATTTTTTGAAAGTACAAATGTCTTATTATCACCGTCATGTGCGCTTGCACTAATCTTTGACCAATCACTTATGCCAATCTCATCCATCGATGCAAAGCAAATGGAAAGATCGTATAAAAGATATGGCTCGTTTGCATTGACTTGCTCAGTATAAGGCACTGCATAACCGTCTTCTGGTAAATAGACACTGTATCTCTTTTGGACACCATCTGCATCATATTTCCAATAAACAGGAAGCAAACGATATGTGCATGTTTGTTTTCCTTCCCTTGTAACACGCTGCTGCATAGTTTGAACAAGATATTCACTAATTCCAGTTCCTTGTGCAAAACAATATGCAAAACCTGTATTGTCACATTGCTCTACATTGGCATCAGAAAAAGTATCCTCCATCTTTTCTTTTTCTTTCTGTGTCTTTTTAAATTCATCTGTACCTTTATCTCTATAAAGGCTTGTCACATCTGAATCTAACCACTGCTTTTGTTCCCCCTCTGCAGTAATTGTCTCTGCAAGTGCCTGCACACTCATTACAGCACAATCTGAGTCTGCTATGTAAGCCTCTCCAAGCGGTGCTGCTCCATCTGTCACAAACACTTCAAACCTGGCAGAAAGAATATCTCCATTTTCATCTGTCGTGTTTGTCTGCTTTAGCCATGCATATACAAGGACCTTTTCCTGCTTACTTTCACATGAAACATAATATGGAATAAGATATGTATAGATACCATTTGAACGGTCTGTATACATCTCATATACACCAATAAGACCACCCTGTGTATCATTTTGCTCCATCGTGTAGCCGCCTGACTTTGTTGAAAGCATACTGCGAACATAAAAACCTGCCTGACTGTCATCCTTTATAATTTCAAAGGAAAAGGCATCGCGATAAAAAAGTGTATCTCTTGTCATTTGCCTTGATTTAAGCAGTGACAGCACATTGATCTTATAGCCTGCACATCCTTCTTCATTCGCATCCACATCAAAATAAATGCTTCCCTGCCATGCAGATGCCTTTCTTCCAGAATCCTTCCAGTTTCCATTTTCATCCAGATCAAAAATCGGGTACAAAAATTCCTGCTTTTTATCTGAAACAAAAAGCTCTGGTGCTGCAAGAGGTTCTGGCTCTGGCGGTGTCTCTGATTCAGATTCGCTTTCCGACTCTGATTCGCTTTCTGACTCTGATTCACTTTCTGTCTCAGTCTCTGATGGCTTTTCAGATTCACTTTCTGATTCACTTTCTGTTTCAGTCTCTGGCTCTGATTCGTCTTCTTTAATACGCACAGAAAGTGTACTTGTTGATGGTCTGCTTATTGTAAATCCATTTTTGTCTGTAATGCCTTCTCTTTTTACCTGCACAGTCAGGCTTACACAGTCTTCTGGCACACTGACATGACACGAATATGAAGTTTCTTCATCTGAAGCTATTTCTTCTTTTGATAGTAAAAGCGCCTCCTCGTTTGTCTTCGATAAAGCTGTAACGTTAACTTCATATGATGTACCTTCATACTTTGGTTTCTCACTTTCAGCATCCCACATGACAAGCGCGCCATTTGAAGCATCAATCTCGTCATCATCTGTTATCTTTTTATTTACGCTAATCAATACAGGAAGTGTAATTTCGCTTTCTTCTTGAGTAAGTTCATAGCGCCAAATACCGTACAGACTCTGGTCAGATGATGAGTGCTGCATTAATGCGCTATTTTTCAAAAGAGGTGAATAATAAAGTCTGTAGCCATCATCTTCTGCTAAAATCGCATAGCCATCCATAACTTTTCCTGACTGAATCAGACTGTCACCTGATGAAAACGCAGGATCTTCTGGCGCAGCAAAAACTCCATCATTTGTCACTCGCGCTGCAAGAAGCTCTGACGCACTCCAACTTTCGCTTCCATTTGCCTGACACACAATATGACCAAGCTCAACCTGACCTGACATTAAGGTAACAGGATATGCAACAACTGTCATTTCAGTACAGTCAGCTGTATCAAAATGCATCTGCTCCATCTTGTCTGTGCTGCATTTCTTTATTGATGCCTGATACTGAACCGGTACCTGAAGTTCTTCATCAACAGCCTCTAACGCTGTTTGAATCTCCATTTCCTTCTTTTGTGCATGACCTGCCAAAATCTGATACAAAGATGCATCCTTGTTTTTAAAACCAGAATACATTCTGTCTGGCTTTAATGAAGTATCAAATACCGCTTCGTTTTCACATACAGTATTTGCACTCAGCACATCAAATGTTTTTTCTGAATAGGTAGAGCTCTTATAACCTTGACACGACACACGACAATTAATAGTAATCGCCTCTTCACTTGTAACTGCAATATGTCCTGTCTCTTCCCATCCAAACTTTACAGATGATGATTGACTTTTTTCTTCATCTGAATCGGCTGATGAATACACAGCTGTCACTGTTAACTCTCTGTCGCCAGCAGTAATTGACGTAAAATCATCCTTGTTGTCAATTACAATCTCATACAAAGCTGTCTTATCTTTATCATCTAACACACTAGTGTTTTCGCTGCAAAGCCTCAGATGATATGACAAAGCTGGCAGCTGTATTCTTTCGTCTGCCGCCTGCGTAGTACTCCACTCAGACGTTCCCTCTTTATTGACGGCTCTTACATGAAATACAACAGCGTCAACCTTTTGTCCTTCTAATTCATCTGGCAGTTCTAAGAAATTATCTGTTATCTCTCCATTCTTACTTTCAATTTTAATCCGCTTTAAAAGACCGTTTTCTAGAACAGGCTGATTATTACTGTCTCTTTCATATGTTTCATACTCAGCTTCATACTCATAGTATTCGGCAAAAAGACCTGGCCAAAAACGAATCATCCATGATCCGTTCTCCTTTGTAAATGTGATTCCGCCTGGAATACTAGGCTTTGGCTCTGACTTATCGAATACTGTAAGATCTGTCAACTCACTGCTTAGCTTTTCCCATACACGTATACGTATATTTTCGCTGTCCTCATCTGTCTTTGCTTCTTCTGTATTTAAAAGAAGAGGTGAGACAGACAAGCTTCCTGCAAAAGCTGTCCACTTTGTGTAAATTTCTGCCTGATCTTCTTCTGTAAGTTCATCTTCTTTATAAACATACAGCTCAGTTCCGATACCTGGTGTTTTTTGCTCCTTTTCTGACTCATTATCATCTGTATTTTCTTTTTGATTTTCTTTTTGATCTTCCTGGTCTTCGTTATTGTTTGAATCATCTGATTCGCAGGCAACCTTTACGCCTTCTTTGTTCCAGATTCCTGCTGCCTCGATGCTTCCTAGTGCCACGTCACATCCATCTGTCGCACCTGTCACTATGATTTTAAGCGCACTTGCCTCTACTGCGTCATGTGCTTTCACAGAAACTGTACCACCATCATCAGCATCCTTGCCTGCTGCCTGCAAACCTGCGGCAAGTTCTTTCCAAACACCGTCCTCTGCATCTGCGTACAGCACATCAAACTTATATGTCCCTTCATTAAGCCATGTAAGCGTCACATCGGACAGCTTGCATGTGCCATTCAAAAAAGCCGTATAGATAGGACAGCGCTGCTCTTTTATATCAAATGAGGATGATGGAAAAACAGGAACATCTACCGACTGATGTTTAATCAGATTTTGAAGCTGTTCTTCTGATGCTTCCACAAATGGATACTCTCTGTAAGAGCCATTTGCATCTGTCTCGCCTATTGTAAGTGAAATATCACATATATCAGCTAACAGCGCATCTTCAAGTTTTTCTCCTCCTGATATGAAATACAGGCAGTTTTCACTTTCATTTGCATCTGCTGCAATTGGATAAACGTTTTCACTCACGCCGACACAATCAGTCAAATTTGCTGTTAAATTACTCGTAATGCCATATGACTCGTTGTCAGCGGAAATTATCGGTGCATAATTCTGACAACGCATCAGAACCAGATTTTCGCATTCTGCTGTTGTGATTCCTGCTGCCACAGCTGCCTCTATTACTCCTGTGTTAACACAATCTTCCAATAAAACTTTTTCTTTTGTCTGTGCCACAATTCCTGCGGCTGTCCCGTCTGCTGTAACCTTTGCATGATTGACAAGCTTTGAAAGTGTCTCATCTTCCTCCTTCATTGGAAGTGATGTTGCAAAAATACCAGCTGCAAAATCTTTTGCTTCAATACTTCCTGCAACTGTCAGATTTTCCAGCGTTCCGCCATTGTAAGCACAAACTGCTGCCGTATTCTGATCACCAGTAACTGACACATGATCAAGGCAAAGATCATGAATCGTACCTAAATTTTCCAGTACAAATGCTGTGCCATCGCCCTGCGGATACCAGCGGCTTGAACTTCCTGTTCCCATATTTGCTGTATCTGACAATGTAAGGTAGTCAATCGTGCAAACTTCATCGCCGTCCTTAGAGCCAAGACTGCTTCCCTCTCTAAGCTGTGTAATCATAGGAAATGCTGTGTCTGCCTCTTTTACCGGAAGTCCATTTTGATAGACCATTCCCTTCGCCAAAATTGAATCTGACTCTTGCAATGTCTCATCACTCTCGTCATCTTCTTTTTCATAGCCCCAGGCAAAGTCTCTTGAAACGATATATGTATTTTCGCTTTTTTCATCTTCCTCTGCTGCATAGACAGCTGCATCCGTAATCATTTCTGCAAAACGGATGTTATAAAGATGTCTTGCGTTTTGAATTTCATACGATGTACCAAGGTCCTCATCAGTATCTTCGCCATCCTCACGCGCAAAATACATAAGCTCAGAATTGCTTTGTCTGCGCCCTGTAATTTGATAGCCTGATCCGCCGCCCTGCACAATACAGCTGATTTCATCAACACCATATTGTTCCAGTCCAAAACGATGCAGACTAAGCGTATTCATAAGCTCACCTGGCTCGCCTGTTCTTCTGTATGTCTCATAGGCAGCCTGTGTTGCACTTAAATCAACTGCATCAAGCACGAGCGTGACGTTTAGCTCTTCATCTATATATGCAAGAAATGGATATGTACCAAGCTTTTCTTCTTTTTTTCCTGCAAAGCTCGTCACTTCTGCCGCAACCACCTTTAACTCATCCTCTGCCGACTCAGATGGTATACTGTAATAATAACCTTCTTCTGTTTTCTGTCCGCTTAAAGATGCGTTATTAAAAGAAATCTCAAGAAGCTCCTCATTCGTCTTTGCATCGCATATCATAACCTGATAATTCATCAGGGAAACTGCCGTCTCTCCCTTAGAAAGCTTCCATGTCAGATTTAAAGTCTCTTCATTATGTAAAGATGCATTTAAAACCTTAACTTTAGTCGCTGTATCAGCTGCCTTTGACAAGGAATCTGCTCCATAATAGCCAAAGCAAAGACCTGTAGAATTGTCACTTCCGCTTCCCTTTCTGTTTTCTTTGGAACGGTTTACAATATTTGCCATCGTGCTTGTACAGCCCGTGTAGGAAAGTGCTTCCACGCGATCACTATACAAAACAGAGTAGACAAGTCCGTCTCGTGCATCAAACTCCACACTCACACAGCCATTTGCCAGCAATGTTTTGTCATAGAGGTAAGCATCAAAAATATCATACAAAAGCGTATGTGAAGCATCAGCACTGCCATTTTTGTAGGCTTTATAATCAGCTGGCGTTCCTGTCACATAGTACAAGTTTGAAGTGGTCTGTCCATCATCGTTTTTCCAGATCGTTGATACATTTACCACTTGTCCGTTTTCATCAGTAATTGGAACCAAAAGCTTGTTTTGTCTTACAATTGCCTGTGCAGAGGTTTGTGCTTCCTTATCAAACGCCTCAAGATGCTTATCAGTGCTATACTGTGTCATGCCTGACTGCGCCGCTAAAAACAGCGTACGGGCATAGTGTTCCTGACGCTGCCATACCGACCACTTCTGGTAATAAAAAATGCCTGCTGCCGATGCGCCAAGCAATATGCCAACAAGCACCATCGTCACCATAAGCTCTACCAGTGTAAAGCCTCCCTTGCTTTCTTTGATTCGCTGTAAGATATTTCTGATCAAAATCAAACCTCCCAAGCTGTCTTATCGTTTAAATTTGCTGCTTAAAATATACACTGCTCCAGCTCTCTTTTATCCTGTGCGTATTTGAGCGCTGTTTTTTTCTCAATCAGCCCACGTGAAACAAGCTTTGCCAGATCATAGTCAAGCGTATGCATACCTGCTGCTGCGCCTGACTGCATTACGCTTCCAAGCTGATGCGTTTTTCCTTCACGTATCTGACTTAGCACTGCATCTGTTCCTGTTAGAACTTCTGTTGCCGCTATTCGGCCGCCGTCTATAAGCGGAACAAGGCACTGCGTCACAACACCCTTTAATACGCCTGCCAGCTGAATACGAATCTGGTTTTGTGCCTGTACCGGACACACATCTATAATACGGTCTACTGTCTTAGCTGCCCCTGTCGTATGAAGTGTTGACAGCACAAGATGACCAGTCTCTGCAGCCGTTACAGCTGCTGAAATCGTCTCATAATCACGCATCTCTCCGACAAGAATGACATCTGGATCCTCTCGAAGTGCAGAGCGAAGTGCTCCCGCAAAGGAACAAACATCCTTTCCCACCTCTCTTTGATGAATCACAGCCTGATCCTGTTCGTACACATATTCAATCGGATCTTCAATCGTTAAAATATGATCTGCACGTGTGTGATTGATATAATCAACCATTGCCGCAAGCGTTGTTGACTTTCCTGAACCAGTAGGTCCTGTCACTAAAATTAATCCTCTAGGCTCATTTGCGAGATTTTGAAGCACTTGCGGCAGATGAAGCTGAGATAGTGTAGGCACTTTTGCGTTAAGCAGACGAATTGCTGCCGCGAGGCGTCCTTGCTGACAAAATACATTGACTCTCTGACGGTTTCCATCTGATGTTTCAAGTGCAAAATCTGCATCCTCTCCACGCCAGATGCTTTCCTGTCTTTCTTTTGTAAGAAGAGACAAAATAAGCTTTCGCGTCATCTCATCTGACAGCTCTAAGTCACTCTTTATGAGCTTTCCATCAATGCGAAGATACACTGCCTGTCCTTCGCTTATATGAATATCAGAGGCACGCTGGCTTCTGGCCTCACGTATCATTTTTTCTATCATATACAGCTCCTTTAAATATAGTATGCCACCTTCTTAAGCTCCTCGACAGTAGTTGTACCATCCGCTACAAGCTTAAGAGCCTCATCAGTTAGCGACTCCATGCCAAGATAATGCGTCGCATAGCTTCTAAGCTCCTCCATAGGAGTTCTCTGTGTAATCATTCTTCGCATCTGATTGTCCACGCAGAGAATCTCATGGATTGCACGTCTTCCGACATATCCAGTATGGCTGCAGCTGTTACATCCCTGTGCGCGGCGCACGCGCGTAATCTTTGGCCCTATAAAAGCTTTTTCCTGCTCTGTCGGATCATCCCAGTAACCACACTCAGGACAGACAACACGTACAAGACGCTGTGCCACTAGACCGACTAGTGAGTTTGCAACCATATATGGCTCAACTCCCATATCAATTAGACGAATAATGGACGACACTGCATCATTTGTATGAAGTGTTGAAAATACAAGATGACCCGTAATTGCAGCACGTACTGAAATGGCTGCCGTCTCCTCGTCTCTTGTCTCTCCGACCATAATAATATCCGGGTCTTGACGAAGAAGAGAACGCAGTCCGCGCTCAAATGTCAGCCCCGCAACAGTATTTACCTGGCACTGATTGACACGCGGAATATTCCACTCTACCGGATCCTCAATTGTTGCGATATTCACCTTGCGGTTACTAAGCTTTTGAAGTGCCATATAAAGTGTTGTTGTTTTTCCGGAACCTGTCGGACCTGTAATGTAGATCATGCCATTTGGTGCCTCAAGCATTTTGCTAAACTGTTCAAAATGTGCCTGATTCATGCCAAACGTCTCGGCATCTGCCACCATATTTCCAGAAGCTAAAAGACGAAGCACGGCCTTTTCTCCAAATACAGTCGGAATCACTGATGTACGAATATTTACATCACGGTTTGCGATTCTTGTCCGAAAATGACCGTCCTGCGGAAGTCTTTTCTCTGCAATATCCATCTGTCCTAAAATCTTTACGCGGGCAATCAGATTTTGATGAAGACTCTTTTGCAGCACGACATAATCAAGAAGCTGACCATCCACACGTATTCTGACAGATGTTTTCTCCTCAAACGGCTCAATATGAATATCAGACGCGTTCATGCTAAATGCGCGTGCAAGCAAGTTGTCAAGAAGCTTAATAACCGGTGCATCAGAATCTCCCTCATCAGCATTAACCTCAAGTGCCTGCTCACGTTCTCTTGCCATCTCATTTGCTGAGCTGGCGGCCTTTTTTGCCTCGATTTCTGAATAATAGTATTCAATTGCCTGATTTAAAGGCAAAAGCTCTGTCAGCCAAATTTCAAGGTTCATGCCGGTAGTCTGGCGAATATCCTCAATTCCATAATAATCAAGAGGATCATTCAATACAATTGTAAGATTATTATCCTGGTACTGCACAGCAAGCATATGATATTTCTTTGCAAGCTGGACTGGTATCATTGCTACCGCCTCTGTCTGTACCATAATTCTATCAATCTTTACATAGCGCTGTCCAAGACGCGCTGAAAGTGCTTCTAACTGCTGGTGCTCTGTGATAAAGCCAAGCTTAATCAATGCCTCACCAAGACGAATGCCTTTATTATTTTTCTGATACTCTAGTGCCTCATCAAGCTCGTTCTGATTGATATAGCCGGCCTGAAGTAATACATCACCAATTCGTATATTTTTTTCATTTGCCATCGCTGCTGCCTCGTGTCATATAAATCATCATGCTGACCTCCAGACGCTTTCCTGCCTGAAGAACATCCTGTCCATTATTTGTTGTCTTAACTGCTGCATCACTTATTGAAAAAGATACTATTCTGACCCCTTCCTTTTCTGAAAGCTGATCTAAAACAGCAAGTGCCTGATTTTTTGTGCCTATTGCCGTATAATCTGCCTGAGCACTGTAGACATACTCTGTCTTTGTATCTATCTCATCCTTCTTTGAGTCTGCAGATTCATTAATACCTGTCTGTGTCTGTTTAGCCTGTTCATTTTTCTTCAAAAGCGCCATACGTTCACTTAAGCTGTAAGGTGTAATCTCATCAAGCTGTCCGGCGCGAAGCGTCGAATCCTGCATAATCATCCCCTCACTCACAAACACATCTGTCAGATAACGATTAAGTTCTTCATTAGTCTGATATGGAAAGAAATGACTTTCTAATTCTGCCAGCTGCTTTTTTTGCTCCTCATCACGTTTTTCATCTACCGGAAGAGCCGCTATATGTACCTGCATCTGAAGCTGCTGCATTTCTAACGCCTCCTGCTACACTTCCAGCTTATCAAGGCAATCCATCTGCGGCTTCACACCAAACCAGTAAAAGCAAAAAACTGCTGCACAGACTGCCAGACCTGCTAATAAATTTTTATCTCGTTTTGTCACTGTAAAATCAATTTTCATCTGCGGCCTGCCTTCCTGCATGTTCACTTAAAATACAGACAACCTTCACGGTATAACCATCCTGTGCCTGATTCTGCGTATATCCTGTAAAATAGACGCCCTGGAAAATATCAAGTGTCTTCCATATCTCAATAACTTCTGAAACATCGGTAACTTCTGGTGCTACTGCGTCAAACTGCAGCTCTCCTGTTGCACAATTGTATCCTGTTATTGTAATTAATACTTTATCCGGACAGCAATCCTCAAGCGTTTTGAATACATCACTTGTCACAAGAGGATAAGAATATATATTGGCTTTTGCATTTTCCATATCAGAAATCATGTTGTCCTGCTTTTCCACCTGATCTCCAAGCTTTTGTGCACTCTTATCAGCTGCCTGATTCGTTTCATCCTCTAAAAACGCTTCCAGCTTAGCAATTGTTTTTTGATATTCTTTTTCACTATGCTTTAAAACACCAAGCACATGTCCGGCTGCCAGAAATGCTGCTATCACAAGTGCCGCTGTTATTCTTTGCTTCTTTCTTCTTTTTAACTGCTCTGGACCATTTAACAGCCGATAGTAAAAATCAATCCTTCGATCCGGAATCGCTTTTATCTTTCTTATCTTTTCTGTCTGATGCTTCTCCATTTTCTCCACCTTTCGCAGCTTTTACAAAAGCAGATTTCCGATTCCATAAATGTAAGATGCCGGCTCTGCATTAATTTCTCCGTGATCACTTACTGCTGTTTTTACAAACGAAATTCCTTGAATCATACCTGGTGCCTTCGCCCTGATGCCATATTCCTGCATATATGTATCAAGCTCTTTTACCACGTCATCACTGCCTCCTGCTATACCAGCCAGATATATACTGTCTAGTGTATAGCTGCTGTGACGCTGTCTGTAAAACTGACGTATTCCGTCTGCGATCTGTCCCAATTCCTCGATCCATTCAGCGCTTCCCTGATCATTTAACATACGGTTTCTGCGGCTGTAAATATAATTTCCATTTTCAAATAATACACTGATCGTAGTGCTTCCCTGTACCAGCATAAACACGCATGTCTCATAGGCAAACATTCCTGTTGCCGTCACTGCTCTTAAAAGACATCCAAGACCAATGCTGATTCGTTTTACCTTCAGCTTAAGATCAGAAAACAAGGATAAATAGCTTTCAATTACACTTTTTTCCAATGCTGCGCAAAAAATATGATTCATCTCATATGGACTATTCTTTGGGAACGGGAAATAATCAGTTACAAGATCAGTCTTCTCTCCGTCTGCAAACTCCTTATTAATGCAGGAAATCAGCTCCTTATCATTCATATAAGGAACTTCAAGCATTTTTGTCATAATCTTTCCTGAATCAATTACAAGGCAAATTCCTTTTCTTGGAAGTGAATAACGATTCCAAATCTGTTCAAGTCTCTCCTGTAATCGCTGTTCTCCTGTAATGATACCATTCATAATCGTCCCTTCTGGGACTGCCAGACTATATACTTTTTTAATCTTTGCCTTTGATTTTGACCCTGTTCCGGCCACGATTTCTATTCGTTCATTTGAAATATATACTGAAAGCTCCATCCTCTTTTCTCCTTACATCGTTCCACTTGCCTCAATCTCTGCATACATATTTAACAATGGAAGCATCACAGCAATCATAATCATTCCGACAATTACTGCCATCACAATAATCATTGCCGGTTCCAAAAAGCTAATCAGACGTGATATTGCCTGCTCAGATTCATACTCAAAATTGTCAGCCGCTGAGATAAGCATGGTATCAAGACTTCCTGTCTCCTCACCAATAGCTACATTTCCTGCCAGCTTTTTATGAAAGCCATCAATATGTGCCAGAGCATCTGACAAGGACTCTCCACGCCTCACCATAGCAATTGTTTCATCAAATTGAGATTCCAGATAACGATTTCCAATCGTATCTTTGCTTATCTGAAGTGCCGTCACAATTGGCAGACCGCTTGTGTAAAGAGAACAAAGCGTTCTCGCAAACCGCGCCGTATAAATCGTCTGAATCAAAATGCCAATTTTAGGAATCTTTAACTTAATTCGATCCACCTCTAAACGAATCTGCGGAAGCTCAAGCACTGCTTTTGCAATCACATATAAAACAGCAATGCCAAACAATACCCACAGCCAATTTCTCTGCATAAAACCAGATGCAGCCATCAGTGCCGCTGTCACAGCTGGCAGCTCCAAATTAGCAAACACATCCATAAATTTTGGCATAATATAGCAAAATAAAATCATGACAACCACAACAATTACTCCGCACAAAATCTTTGGATACAGCGTAGCGCTCTTAATCTTTGCACTTAAACGATACTCCTTTTGATAATGCTCTGCCATTCTAAGTGCTGTCTGATCCATACGGCCTGACTCCTGTGCTGCGCGAAACATATTTATGAGCAGCTCTGGAAAAGCATCTCCCTGATCCTTCATCGTATCAGCAAATGAATTTCCACGGCGGACACTTCTAATCATGTTTTCATATATTGCCTTTTGTTTTGGCTTAATCGTCTCCTCTGCCTGCATCAGATTAAGAGCCCTCACAAGCGGAACACCTGCGCCAAGCAAAGTTCCAAGCTGCCTACAGAACTCAGAAAGCTGCCTTGGAGTAAGACGATATGTATTTTTTTTCTCCTTTTGTGCCAGACGGCAGGAAATCAAAAACAGATTTTCTCCCCTTAAAAGCTCGTAAAGTGCAGCCTCATCAGCTGCCATAAGCTGCCCTTTTTTCTTCTTTCCTGCGACATCCTTCGCCGTATATTGATACTTTGGCATAATTCCCCCCTTTTAAAAAATTATGGATAGATACCAGGAAAGCAGCCATTCTCCCACAAATAAAGTCAGCGCTGTCCCTGCGCACAAAAACGGGCCAAATGCAAAATGCTCTTTTGCACCCTTTTTCTTTGACAAGAGAAGTCCGATTCCATAAATACCTCCTGAAAATACAGCAAGCATAAACGCAGTCAGACTCATTTTCCAGCCAAGAAAAAATCCGATCACCGCCATCAGCTTAATATCTCCGCCGCCAAATGCTCCAGGCACAGCAAGCGTTATCGCAAATAGCGGCAGACTGACTGAAAAAAATCCAATCAGCCGTTCTGTTAATGTGACATCTGGAAATGCAAATACAGCCATCGCCGCTGGCACTATGCAGGCAATAACAAGACCATTTGGAATCTCCATTGTCTGCTGATCAATCTGTGCAATGATTAATAAAAGTGTCAGTAAAGAAAAGACAGTTACAACACAAAGGTTAATCTCATGCCAGTAGCCATTCCAACCTCCAAAACATAATAAACTAATCTCTGCGGTTGCCATTCCCATTGCTTCCGTAACAGGATATCTAGCTGGAATCCGACACCTGCACTGTCGGCATTTTCCTCTAAGAAGCAGCCAGCTGACTACCGGAATCATATCATACCAGGCAAGTGTATGACCACAAGATGGACAATACGATCTTCCCTTTACAAACGAGATTTTTCTCGGAAGTCTGTCTGCAACAACATCTGCAAATGAAAATATACAGCCCCCAATCAGTATGAAGGGAAGGCTGTATATCAATTCAATCCATGTCATTTTGCCACTTACTCGATTTTGATCGTTCCATCTGTAATCGTGCAGGTCTTTTTTATTCCGCTGTCGGTTACACTGACAGAAATAACCTTTCCAGCCTCAACTGTAATTGCATAGTTTCCACTTCCATACTGCGTCAAAAGACCGCCAGAAAGCGAATCTACATCTGCAAGATTCTTATCGTCTGAAAGGATATCTGTAGTATTGCCGTTTGCATACTGCTCGCTCGCTACTGTCTGAGCTGCCAGATAAATGCTTCTTGTGTTTGCTGTCAGTGTCTTTTCCTTTGCCTTGTCGATATAGCCATTTAATGCACCTAACATCAGAGATGCCAAAATACCGATAATGACAAGCACAACGATAATTTCAACAAGTGTAAAACCCTTTTTGTTTTCCTTAGCTTTATTTAATTTCTCTGCAAATGATCTCATTTTGCTCCTCCTGACTTAATCAATCGTAAAATCCTGATCGTTTTCATCTACATCCTTTGCATGCTCATTTAAAGAAGACCAATTGTCTGATACAACAATTGCACCCTTATCAATGATTTCCATCTTTGCAGTAGCAGATGAATTATACGCTGTATTCGGTGCCAGGTACTGAGCTGTAATGTCACCCGTCCAGCATGCAACACCTATGACATTGCACTGAGAATCATACTCAACTACGCAGCCTGTATCAGAACCAACATCTGGATTTTGCTTTACACCTGAAAGCTCCTGCACCTGTGTACGCGGACGATACGCCGTCTTTCCTGAATAAACCTCAGATCCAACTGTATTAGCCGCTAATACTACACTTCTGCAGTCAGCAAGCACTTCCTTTTCCTTTGCCTTGTCTATGTAGCCATTCAGTGCACCTAACATCAAAGACGCCAAAATTGCAATGATAACCAGCACGACGATCATCTCAACCAGAGTAAAACCACCCCGGTTCTTTTTGCATTGTAAAAACCGCTCTCTTATCTTCCCCATAGATTTTCGACCTTTACCTTTCCAATTCTTTCTTACATCAGAATAGCATGATATGGATTATTTTTCAAGTTGTTTCTCTATTACAACTTATTGAAATATATTACTTTCACTGCTCATATGTATCACGAAGACTTCTTACCTTAAGTGTTTTTCGCACATTATCTGCGCTAAGCACCTTTCCAGACAGAATATCTTCCTTTCGTATGCAGATTGTTTTTGTCTCTTCCGATGTTAAGTCAAAACAGTTATCGGAGAAAATAACATCATCTTCTATTTCTAACCATACAAACGGTGTAAAACAGTCTGCACTTATCTGTATTTCAATAGTGCCATCCTTTTCTGTTACAGAAGTCTCGATCTGCGGCTGCAAAAGATCCATTTTAATTGCTCCTCTGAAATACAAAAATCAGTTTCAAAGACATAATCCTTTGCCAGAAGCTCTCTTGCTTCATATTCATTTTCACGGTAATACGGATCCTGCATTTTGCCTGCCTCTAAAAGACCGGATAAAACAGTTCCCGGCACACTCACCGGCGTCCACTCATTGCTGTTTGCCTTGGCAAAACGCCAGCCTTCCTGTAAATTAACACGCTCCATCGTCATTCCTCCCATTATAAGTTTCGACTTTGTAAAAAGGCAGCGATTTTCCAGCACATATCTCTGCGCTGAAAAACCGCTGCTTAAACTTATCTGAATAGTATCAGATTTTAATGACTTTTATAGTAGTTGATCAGGCAGCCATCAAGAATAATCTGTCTCTCATCATCTGTAAGCTGCTTAATCTCCAGCTCAAAGCTCTCAAGTGCGTTATCCTTGACAGCATAAGCTGTTACCTTAGGCTGCTTTTCCTTAACAGCATCACGAATACCTGGAACAAAAATATAATCCAGATTTGCAAATGGAAGCTTCTCTGGCTCAAAAATAAATGGAATCATACCCCAGTTAATCAAATTCGAGCGATAACGCTTTGTTGCATACTCTTTCGCAATATTAGCAATACCGCCAAGTACACGCTGGCAGGATGCTGCCTGCTCTCTTGCAGAACCATCTCCCGGCTTTACTGCATAAATTACAGAGCCAATCTCTGTCTCGCTTGCCTTTACATCTGGGAACAGCTTATGAATCTCATTAAATGCAGCTGCTACCTCATCATCTGCCTGACATGGACACTTTCCATCCTCACGTGCTTCTTCTGCTGCACGAACTTTCTTAGCACGTCCAACATACTCCGGATCCTTTCTGGAGAGCGTAAACTCAGCAAGACCAAGCGGATTAGAACGGAATGATGATGTTTCACCAGATGGAATCAGTTCATCAGTTGTCGTTACAGGATCGTGGATCTCAGATACAACCTTTAATAAGATATTATCGGTCAGCGGTACCATTGACGGCCAATCCTTGATATTTGGTCCAAACTGAATTTCTACAGATGGATCTGCCTTTCCTACACCATTATAAACACGCTTCTCGTAGATATGACTGTCAAAATAGTACTTTGGCTTTGTAAAGTTCACATCAATATCAGTTGCTGCTGTCAGGCGGCCCTTATTAAGTGCTGTCGCTGCAATTGAACGTGCATCCATAAGTGCAACTGATGCGATCTGTCCGTTGTTGACCTTTGAACCCTCACGATTTGGGAAGTTTCTTGTTGAGTGACGAATTGAAAATGCATTATTTGCCGGAACATCACCTGCACCAAAGCATGGTCCACAGAATGCTGTTCTAACAGTTGCACCAGTTTCCATGATCTTTGCAATGCTGCCGTTTCTAATTAATTCCATGTAAACAGGCTGAGATGCCGGATATACACTTAATGAGAAACGTCCGTCACCGATGCTCTGTCCATCTAACATATCGGCAACATCACACAGATTCTCAAAACCGCCGCCTGCACATCCTGCGATAACACCCTGATCAACATACATCTTGCCATCTCTTACCTTGTCACGCAAAGTAAACGGAACTTTATTTCCAAGACTCACTGCTGCACGCTTCTCTACATCAGCCAGAATATCATCAAGATTAGCATTCAGCTCATCAATCGTATATGCATTGCTCGGATGGAATGGCATTGCGATCATCGGACGAACTGCTGACAGATCAACACATACAACACCGTCATAATATGCCACTGCTCCCGGATTTAACTCTCTATACTCCTCCGGACGTCTGTGTATCTCATAGAAATCCTGTACCTTCTCATCCGTCTTCCAGATAGATGACAGACATGTAGTCTCAGTAGTCATAACATCGACACCTATACGGTAATCAACAGACAAATTGTCAACGCCAGGTCCAACAAACTCCATTACCTTATTTTTTACATAGCCGTTTGCAAATACAGCCTTGATGATTGCCAATGCGATATCCTGCGGACCAACACCCTTTACAGGCTTTCCTGTCAGATAAATTGCAACAACCTGAGGCATATCAATATCGTAAGTACGGCCAAGAAGCTGCTTTACAAGCTCTGGTCCTCCCTCACCACATGCCATTGTTCCAAGTGCACCATAGCGTGTATGGCTATCAGAACCAAGAATCATCTTGCCACAGCCTGCAAGCATTTCTCTTGCGTACTGATGAATAACTGCTAAATGCGGAGGTACATAGACACCGCCGTATTTTTGTGCGCAGGAAAGGCCAAACATATGATCATCCTCGTTGATGGTTCCGCCCACCGCACAAAGACTGTTATGGCAGTTAGTTAAAACATACGGAACTGGAAATTTCTCAAGTCCGCTGGCTCTTGCTGTCTGGATAATTCCAACAAAGGTAATGTCGTGTGAAGTAAGACGATCAAACTTCACTTTTAAATGCTCGTCGTCCCCTGATGTGTTATGCGCCTGCAGAATCTTATATGCCATCGTCTGCTTTGCCGCTTCCTCTTTTGAAATTGTACGGCCTGTCTTTGCCGCTACTTGCACTGCCGCATCTGCATTGTCTGCGATCAGCTCTTTTCCGTCAATCAGGTATGCACCACTTTCAAATAATTGAACCATACTGTATGTACCTCCATGCTGTCTTGTGCGTATCTAAGCCAGGCAAAAACCTAACTTAAATTCCATTATAGTTTACTATAAAAGATTTTGCAACCTGATACTATTTGAATTTTACTTGTAATTTTCTTACAGATTAGCTATAATGACAGTAATAGTGAAACGTCTATAAATAGTGAAAGAAAGGAATCAAAAATCATGAAGTTTATCACAATCGGCGAACTTTTAATGCGTCTTTCCCCTCCGGATTATGAGAAAATCCGCACTACCAGCTCTTACGTTGTCAATTTTGGCGGTGCTGAGGCAAATGTTGCTGTCTCCTTAGCAAACCTTGGCGTTGATACTACAGTATTTACTGTCCTTCCTGATAATGATATCGGACGAAGCGCAGTCCGCTCCTTAAAGGCAAATGATGTACATACATCCCCTATTATCTTCGGCGGCGAGCGCATGGGCGTTTATTTCCTTGAGGAAGGAATTGGTGTACGTTCTTCTAAAGTAATTTATGACCGTAAACATTCTGCCTTTGCAGAATATGACTATACTACTGTTGACTTTAAGGCTTTGCTTGAAGGCTATGACTGGCTTCACTTAAGCGGAATCACACCGGCACTTTCTAGCAGCTGCCAGATCTTAATCGAAGCTGCAATCTACGCTGCAAGACAGCTCGGCATGACAATCAGCTTTGACTGCAATTACCGCAGTATGCTGTGGAGCTTCGATGAGGCAAGAGATATCATCAGCCGTTACCTTCCATATGTCGATGTGCTTATTGGTATTGAACCACTTCATCTGCAGGATGAAAATGGCCATGATTTAAAGGATGGCATGTCCATGCAGCCTGATTATGAGGAGCAAGACCGCATCTTCCAGGCAATGGCAGACCGCTATCATTTCAAAGCAATTGCAAGACATGTTCGCTACACCCACTCAAGCAGCGAAAACTCCTTAAAGGCTTACCTGTATTATAATGGACAGACATACGAAAGCAAGCTTTTCCGCTTCCAGATTCTTGACCGTGTAGGCGGCGGCGATGCCTTCTCATCTGGCCTTATTTATGCTCTTATGAACAATTATAAGCCAAGAGACGTTGTCAACTTTGCCGTTGCTTCCTCTGTTATGAAGCACTCTATTCATGGCGATACAAATATCACTGATGTTGAGAGTATCCAGAGACTTATGAACCAGAGCTTTGATGTACAAAGATAACGAGATTGATCAAGACACAAAAAAACGGCACGCTAGTGTGTCGTTTTTTTTAATTATATATA
>OGPB01000806.1_pt1 | contig 19654 bp, 13 predicted proteins | sample 1552821 | NCBI WGS metagenome assembly OGPB01 (sample SAMEA2580192, study PRJEB22360) | human gut metagenome | biome: human gut; feature: human-associated habitat; material: faeces | place: Denmark | collected 2008/2010 | reverse complement strand
CTCCGGTTCGCAGGCGCTCAAGGCATTGAAGGAGGAAGGCATCTACACGGTTCTCATCAATCCGAACATTGCCACGGTGCAGACCTCGGAAGGAGTTGCCGACCAGATTTACTTCCTGCCCGTCACTCCTTACTTCGTGGAGAAGGTGATAGAGAAGGAGCGCCCGGACGGCATCATGCTTGCTTTTGGCGGGCAGACGGCACTGAACTGCGGTGTCTCCCTCTATAAAGACAAGATTTTCGAGAAGTACGGCGTGACGGTTCTCGGCACTCCCGTGCAGGCCATCATTGACACGGAGGACCGTGAAATCTTTGTGCAGAAACTGAATGAGATTGATGTAAAGACCATCAAGAGCGAAGCTGTGGAGAATGCGGCAGATGCCCGTCGCGCAGCCCGGGAACTGGGATATCCGGTCATTGTCCGTGCCGCATACGCGCTTGGCGGACTGGGTTCGGGCTTCTGCGACAATGAAGAAGAGCTGAATGTGCTGGTGGAGAAAGCCTTCTCCTTCTCCCCGCAGGTGTTGGTGGAAAAATCGCTGAAGGGATGGAAGGAAGTGGAATACGAGGTGGTGCGCGACCGCTTCGACAACTGCATCACGGTCTGCAACATGGAGAACTTCGACCCCCTGGGCATCCATACGGGTGAGTCCATCGTTATTGCCCCGTCACAGACGTTGAGCAATACGGACTATCATAAATTGCGTGAACTCGCTATCCGCATTATCCGTCACATCGGCATTGTGGGAGAGTGTAACGTGCAGTATGCCTACGACCCGATGAGCGAGGACTACCGGGTAATCGAGGTGAACGCACGCTTGAGCCGTTCCTCTGCACTTGCCTCTAAAGCAACGGGTTATCCGTTGGCGTTTGTAGCGGCAAAACTCGGCTTGGGCTATGGCTTGTTCGACTTGAACAACTCTGTGACAAAGACTACAAGCGCTTTCTTCGAACCCGCCCTGGACTATGTGGTCTGCAAGATACCGCGTTGGGATTTGGGCAAGTTCCACGGGGTGGACAAAGAGCTGGGTTCGAGCATGAAGTCGGTAGGCGAGGTGATGGCTATCGGCCGTACTTTCGAGGAAGCCATCCAGAAGGGGCTTCGCATGATAGGCCAGGGCATGCACGGCTTCGTAGAGAACAAGGAACTGGTGATTGCCGATTTGGACAAGGCTCTGCGCGAACCGACGGACAAGCGTATCTTTGTCATCTCCAAAGCCTTCCGTGCCGGGTATACGGTGGACCAGGTGCACGAATTGACCAAGATAGACCGTTGGTTCCTGGAGAAGTTGATGAACATCATGGATACCAGCAGGGAACTGCACTCTTTTATGGCTGATGGAGAGTTGCCAATGATTCCCGTGGACTTATTGCGTAAAGCCAAAGTACAAGGCTTCTCTGATTTCCAGATAGCCCGTGCCCTCGGCTTGGAACAAGCAATGGACGGCGAAGAAGCCATCCTTGCCGTCCGCAATTTCCGCAAGAGTGCAGGCATTCTGCCCGTAGTGAAGCAGATAGATACCCTTGCCGCCGAATATCCCGCACAGACCAACTATCTCTACCTAACGTATAGTGGCACGGCAAATGATGTCCGTTACCTCGGCGACCACAAGTCCATCGTCGTATTGGGCTCCGGCGCCTACCGCATCGGTTCTTCCGTAGAGTTCGACTGGTGCGGCGTGCAGGCCCTGAACACCATTCGCCAGGAAGGCTACCGCAGTGTCATGATAAACTACAACCCCGAAACCGTGTCTACGGACTATGACATGTGCGACCGTCTTTACTTCGACGAGCTCACCTTCGAGCGCGTGATGGATATTCTCGAACTGGAGAATCCCCACGGGGTGATTGTCTCTACCGGTGGTCAGATACCGAATAACCTTGCCCTGCGCCTCGATGCGCAGAAGGTACCTATTCTCGGCACAAGCGCCAGGAGCATCGACAATGCCGAGGACCGTGACAAGTTCTCCGCCATGCTCGACCGCATTGGTGTAGACCAACCCGAATGGCGGGCGCTGACCTCCCTGGAGGACATCAACGCCTTTGTGGATAAGGTGGGCTTCCCGGTATTGGTCCGTCCTTCCTACGTATTGTCCGGCGCTGCGATGAACGTCTGTTCCAACCGGGAGGAGCTGGAACGCTTCCTGAAGCTGGCGGCGAATGTCAGCAAGAAACATCCCGTAGTGGTGAGCCAGTTCATCGAGCATGCCAAGGAGGTGGAGATGGATGCTGTGGCGCAAGATGGAGAGATTATCGCGTACGCCATCAGTGAGCATATCGAGTTTGCCGGAGTGCATTCCGGTGACGCCACTATCCAGTTCCCGCCACAAAAGTTGTATGTGGAGACGGTGCGCCGCATCAAGCGCATCAGCCGCGAGATTGCCCGTGAGCTGAACATCTCCGGTCCGTTCAATATCCAGTATCTGGCACGCGAGAACGACATCAAGGTGATTGAGTGCAACCTCCGCGCCAGCCGTTCGTTCCCGTTTGTCAGCAAGGTGCTGAAGATAAACCTTATTGAACTTGCCACGAAGGTGATGCTCGGCATTCCGGTACAGAAGCCGGACAAGAATCTGTTCGATTTGGATTACGTAGGCATCAAGGCGAGCCAGTTCTCCTTCAACCGTCTGCAGAAGGCCGACCCGGTACTGGGTGTGGATATGGCAAGCACGGGCGAGGTGGGTTGCATCGGCAGCGATACTTCCTGCGCCATTCTCAAGGCGATGCTCTCCGTGGGATATCGTATTCCAGAGAAAAATATCCTGCTTTCTACCGGTACTCCGAAGCAGAAAGTGGACATGCTTTCTGCCGCGCGTATGCTTCAGAAGAAGGGGTATAAGATATTTGCCACGGGTGGTTCCAGCAATTTCCTTACGGAGAACGGTGTGGAGAATACGCGCGTCTACTGGCCCAGCGAACCCGAACGCCAGCCACAGGCACTCGACATGCTGCACCGCAAGGAGATAGACATGGTTGTCAATATTCCGAAGAACCTCACCGCAGGCGAGTTGGATAACGGCTACAAGATACGCCGTGCCGCCATCGACCTCAATATTCCGTTGATAACGAATGCCCGTCTGGCAAGTGCGTTCATCAATGCATTCTGCACGATGACGCCGGATGATTTGGCTATCAAGTCGTGGGCGGAGTACAAATGATGATTTAATTTGCTATCTTTGCTGAAAACTAAGTTCGATGGAAACAATTTTGACCCAATACTATCAATCTCCTTATGGCGAGTTGCTCCTCGGCTCTTTCGGCGATAAACTCTGCCTATGCGACTGGATGCTGAACGAGAAACGTAGAGTAACCGTTGATAAGCGCATACGGCAGGCGCTGCATGCCGATTATGAGGAAGGCACTTCGGAAGTGATTGCAAGGGCAATCATTCAGTTGGATGAGTATTTTGCCTGTAAGCGGACCATATTCGATGTTCCACTGCTTGCAGTCGGAACAGAATTCCAGCGGACGGTGTGGCAGGAGTTGCAGAACATCCCTTACGGAAAAACAGTGTCCTACGGCGAGCTTTCACGAAAGCTGGGCAATCCGAAAGCCGTACGTGCGGTGGCGGCTGCCAATGGGGCAAATGCCCTCTCCATACTCATCCCCTGCCATCGTGTGGTGGGCAGCAACCATACGCTGATAGGCTATGCCGGTGGACTGGCAGCCAAACAAGGGATGCTGGCATTGGAAGCGGACTCTTGCGACGGACCGTCAGGCTCCCGTATAGGACAGCTGTTTTGAGGTCAGGTTTGTTTCTGGTATTCCGCCGGTGTCATCCCCGTCATACGTTTGAAGAACTTCGAGAAGAACGACGGATTGGGAAAGTTCAGTTCGTCTGATATTTGAAACACCAGTAGATTACTGTGTTTCAGCAATACTTTGGCTTCGAGGATAACTGCTTGATTAATCCATTGCATCACGGTTTGTCCGCTTGTTTCACGTATCACCGAACTCAGATAGTGCGGTGTCAGGCATAGCTTGTCGGCATAGAAGTTGACGCTGCGTTCGTGCTTGCTGTGTTGGTTCACCAAAGCGATGAAGCGGCGGAATAGCTCTTCCTGGCGTGAAAGGCGTGACGGAGTTGACTTGCATGTGTGCTCGTGGATATACTTAAGGTTATAGAGAAGTGAGACAATCAAGTGCTGTACAGCTCCGCGGCGGTAGGGCAAACAATGTAGTATATTCCACAATAAAGAGAAGAAGCTGCTGATGTGTGCCCATTCCTCGTTGTTGCATGAAAGGCGGATTCCGTTTCGTGTATAAGCTTCCGAAAGAATGGAATTCTGTAGTACGGGCAGAAAATTGGCAGTGGGCATGATGACTTGGAATTCGTAGTCGGGACTGACTTCCGATATTTCTATCAGCGAATTGTCAGGGATGATAATAATATCGTGGGCTGTAGCTTCATATTCGATAAGATTGATGGAGATTCGGCCCTTACCTTGCATGATGCGTACAATCCTTCCTTCTTTGGCACGATAAGGTTGCTGGGTGCGGAATAGCCTGAATCCCATTGCTTGAAAACTGATGACCATTCCCAAATCGTCGTTTATAAATCTGTATTCGGAATGTTCTATAAAATCCGGATTGTTGCGGATGTCCTCGAATGCGACGCTTATCGGTTTGTTCTTTTCCATATCTTTCCCTTTATGAATAATGTATATTTCCACCGCAAAGATAATAAAGTGTTCCTATTATTTGTCTTTTTCTACGAAATGTCGTACTATTAGAACATCTTTGCGCACAAATGGATTGTAAGGTTATAGGGTTATGCCTTTATCTTTGCATGTGTATAGAACAAAACCATGTAGAATAAACAAGAAACAGAATGGATATGAAACGAACCGTTTTCTTTTTTACCCTTTCTCTTGCCGCCATGCTGGCACATGCCCAGCTCACGTTGGAGGAGTGCCAGCGACGGGCGCAAGACAATTATCCGTTGGTCAGGCAATACGGACTGATAGAAAAGGCACGCGGGTACGACCTCTCCAATGCCGGAAAAGGTTACCTGCCCCAGTTCTCCCTATCCGGCAAGGCCACGTACCAGAGCGACATCACCCGGCTGCCGGTCGAAATCCCTAATCTCGACATCAAGACTGCTCCGAAAGACCAATACCAGGTGATGCTTGAAGTGCAGCAGACCCTCTGGGATGGTGGGGATATACGTTCCAGAAAACGGTTGACGCGTGCCGCCTCGGAAGTGGAACTGGAAAAACAGCATGTAGACATGTATGCCTTGACTGACCGGGTGAACCAGCTCTTTTTCGGCATCCTGCTGCTGGACGAACAGCTGAAACAGAACAGCCTCTTGCAAGAAGATTTGGGCAGAACCCACAAGCAGGTAGCCGACTACATAGCCAATGGCATCGCCACCCCGAGCGACCTGGATGCAGTCAGCGTAGAGCAACTGAATACCAGGCAGCACCGTGTGGAATTGGAGACCACCCGTCGTGCATACCTCAGCATGCTTGCTGCCTTTACGGACAAGGATCTCTCTTCCGAAACGGTTTTATTGAAACCGGCTGCCGAAGAAAACATAGACCGGCAGATGAACAACCGCCCCGAACTTCGTTGGTACGATGCGCAGGGAGAGCAACTCCGCCAGCAGGAGGCAGCTTTGAACACCCGGTTGATGCCGCGTTTCGGCCTTTTTGTACAAGGGGCATACGGCAATCCAGGGTTGAATATGCTGAAGGATGAATTCAACGCCTATTACATGGCGGGGGTGCGCATGTCCTGGAATTTCGGCAGTCTGTATACACTGAAGAACGACCGCCGCAGGATAGACAATACCCGCCAACAGATAGAGACCGGCCGGGATGTGTTCCTTTTCAACATTCGCCTGCAGGCTACGCAGCAGGATGCGGGCATTGTATCCATGCGCCGCCAGATGGCGGATGATGACGAGATTATCCGTCTGCGTGGGAATATCCGCCGTGCAGCCGAGGCCAAGGTGCAGAACGGGACAATGACCGTGACCGATATGCTGCGGGAGATTACCAACGAAAGTATGGCACGACAGACCAAGGCATTGCATGAGGTGCAGTTGCTGATGAACATCTGGCAGCTGAAATATACGCTGAACAATTAATGACTATAATCCGTAATTTATAACTTGAAATAGTATGAAATCATTGAAATTATTTCCTTTTTTATTTCTCCTTGCCGCCTGCACCGGCGGTGCTCCGAAATATGATGCGACGGGAACGTTCGAGGCTACCGAAGTCATCGTTTCTGCCGAGGCGTCTGGAAAACTGCTGAGTTTCGACATCGAGGAAGGCACGACACTGAAAGACGGGCAGGAGGTGGGCATTATAGATACCGTCCAACTCTATCTGAAGAAACTCCAGTTGGAGGCCAGTGTCAAGTCCGTGGAAGGCCAGCGGCCCGATATCCTGAAACAAGTAGCCGCCACTCAGGAACAGATTGTGCAGGCACGGCGCGAACGCGATCGTGTGTCCAACCTGCTCCGTGTGGGTGCCGCCAACCAGAAGCAGCTCGATGATGCCGAGTCCCTTCTCGAAGTCCTCCGCAAGCAGCTCGACGCCCAGAACTCCACCCTGCGCAACAGCGACCGCAGCCTCACTTGGCAAAGTTCCTCCGTCGGCATCCAGGTGGCGCAGATAGAAGACCAGCTGCGCAAATGCCACATCACCTCTCCGCTGACGGGAACCGTCCTTGCCAAATATGCCGAAGCCGGAGAGCTGGCTGCTCCCGGTACCCCTCTTTTCAAAATGGCGGATATGGAGCAGATTTACCTCCGTGCCTACATCACCTCCGAACAGCTTGCCGAAATCAAGCTGGGGCAGCAAGTGAAGGTTTATGCGGATTATGGCAAGGATGTGCGCCAAGAATATCCTGGCGTTGTCACCTGGATTTCCGATACCTCCGAATTTACTCCAAAAACTATCTTGACGAAAGACGAGCGCGCCAATCTGGTCTATGCCGTAAAGATTGCCGTGAAGAATGACGGGATGCTGAAAATAGGAATGTATGGAGGCTGTAACTTTAACTAATATCTCCAAACGTTACGGCAGCGTGGAAGCCCTGCGGGGTGTCTCTCTGTCAGTAGCTCCCGGTGAGCTTTTCGGCATCATCGGGCCGGACGGTGCGGGCAAGACATCGCTTTTCCGCATCCTCACCACCTTGCTGCTTGCCGACGGAGGCTCGGCTTCGGTCTGCGGCCTGGATGTGGTGAAGGACTACAAAGCCATCCGCAGGCGGGTGGGGTATATGCCCGGACGCTTCTCCCTCTATCCGGACTTGACGGTAGAGGAGAATCTCAATTTCTTCGCCACCGTTTTCCACACCGCCATCGAGGAGAATTATGATTTGGTGCGCGACATTTACCGGCAGATAGAACCTTTCCGCAAGCGCCGCGCCGGAGCGTTGTCCGGCGGCATGAAGCAGAAACTCGCCCTTAGCTGTGCCCTTATCCATAAACCGGATGTCCTCTTCCTGGACGAACCCACTACGGGCGTCGACCCCGTGTCCCGCAAGGAATTCTGGGGAATGCTCTGCCGGCTGAAGGAGCAGGGTATCACCATCATTGCTTCCACCCCCATCATCGACGAAGCGCGCCAATGCGACCGCATCGCCTTCATCAACGAAGGGGAGATAAAAGGCGTCGATACCCCTGACCGCATCCTGACACGTTTTGCGGGCATCCTCTGCCCTCCGGGCTTGCAGCACGAACGGGTGGAAAACCACGAAAACAATGTGATTGAAGTGGAAGGGCTGACCAAGCGTTTCGGCAATTTTACCGCCGTAGACCACATCTCCTTCCAAGTCCATCGGGGCGAGATTTTCGGTTTCCTGGGAGCCAACGGGGCAGGCAAGACCACCGCCATGCGCATGCTTACGGGGCTTAGTCGTCCCACCGGCGGCAAGGCGTGCGTGGCAGGCTTCGATGTGGCTTCCCAACCCGAAGAAGTGAAGAAGAACATCGGCTACATGAGCCAGAAATTTTCCCTTTACGAAGACCTCAAGGTGTGGGAGAATATCCGCCTCTTTGCCGATATCTACGGCATCCCCGAAGCGGAGATTGCCCCCAAGACGGATGAGCTGCTCCTCCACCTCGGGCTGGAAAAGGAACGGGATACACTGGTGAAAAGCCTTCCGCTGGGCTGGAAGCAGAAGCTGGCCTTCTCCGTCTCCATCTTCCACCGTCCCAAGATTGTCTTTCTGGATGAGCCTACGGGTGGGGTGGACCCTGCCACGCGCCGCCAGTTCTGGGAACTGATTTACCAGGCTGCCGACGAGGGCATCACCGTCTTTGTCACCACCCACTTTATGGACGAGGCAGAGTATTGCGACCGCATCTCCATCATGGTAGACGGCGTCATCCGTGCACTCGACACTCCCGGGGAGCTGAAACGGCAGTTCAATGCCACTACGATGGACGATGTATTCCAACAACTGGCTCGTCAAGCTGTGCGAACCGCCGACTGAAAATCCGTGAAATCCGCATTATCCGAGCCTAAATATAAATATAGACAATGAAACAATTCATATCTTTCATCCGAAAAGAGTTCTTCCATATCTTCCGCGACCGGCGCACGATGCTGATTCTGCTGGGCATGCCCATCGTGCAGATAATCCTTTTCGGTTTTGCCATCACCACCGAGGTGAAGAACGTGCGTGTGGCGGTGCTCGACCCGTCGAATGACGTAGTTACCCGCCGTATCATCGACCGCATGGATGCAAGGGAATACTTCACCGTCATCCGCCGCCTGCATTCTCCCGCCGATATGGAGGCTTCTTTCGGAAGAGGGGAGATTGACATGGCGCTTGTTTTCAGCGAGCGTTTCTCGGACAAGCTTTATACCGGCGAGGCGCGCGTGCAGCTTGTCTCCGACGCCACAGACCCCAATATGGCGACTATGCAGGCAGGCTATGCCGCAAACATCATCTCCTCTGCCGGGCAGGAGATGCTTCTGCCGGGAGTGCATGCCGCTGCCATCGTACCCCAGCTCAAGCTGCTGTACAATCCGCAGATGAAGAGTGCCTACAACTTCGTGCCGGGTGTCATGGGGCTTATTCTGATGCTGATTTGCGCCATGATGACCTCCATCTCCATTGTGCGCGAGAAGGAGACGGGGACGATGGAGGTCCTGCTGGTTTCTCCCGTCAAACCGCTTTTCATCATTCTGGCAAAGGCGGTGCCCTATTTTGTGCTGTCGTTTGTCAACTTGACCACCATTCTTCTGCTTTCGGTCTATGTGCTCGATGTTCCCGTGGCGGGCAGCTTGTTCTGGCTGGTGGTGGTGTCGCTGCTATTCATCTTTGTCTCCCTGGCGCTGGGGCTGCTGATTTCCACGGTCACCCGGACGCAGGTTGCCGCCATGCTGGTGTCCGGACTGATGCTGATGATGCCCACCATGTTGCTTTCGGGCATGATATTCCCCATTGAGAGTATGCCCGTTATCTTGCAGGCCATTTCAGCTGTGCTTCCTGCACGCTGGTATATCCAGGCGGTGCGTAAGCTGATGATTGAGGGAGTGGATGTTTCGCTTGTGCTGATGGAGGTCGGCATACTTGCCACGATGGCGGTATTGCTGATAACGGTGAGTTTCAAGAAATTCAAGCATCGGCTTGAGTAAAGAGCGGATATGAATTTTGTATTAATTATTCAGGCAGAAGAACATAAGGACAAAAGGATACGGGAAATCTGTTCTTTTGTTCTTGTGTCTAAAATCTTTAAAATATCGTCTTATGATAAAGTTTCTCATTGAAAAGGAATTCAAGCAGTTGTTCCGCAACTCCTTCCTGCCCAAGCTGATTTTCATTTTCCCGTGCATGATTATGATACTGATGCCCTGGGCCGCCAATCTGGAGATAAAGAACATCAATCTGAATATAGTGGACAATGACCACAGCGTCTTGTCCCGCCGTCTGGTAGATAAAATCGGTGCATCCACTTATTTCCGCCTGACAGCGCTTCCCGATACATATGATGAGGCTTTGCTGGCCATTGAAGCAGGTTCGGCAGATGTCGTGCTGGAGATTCCCCGTGATTTCGAAAAGGATTGGGTGAAGGGAGAGGCGCCTCGTCTGCTGGTGGCGGCCAATGCCGTGAACGGCACGAAGGGCAGTCTGGGAGGATCCTACTTGTCTTCCATCATCAGTGACTATACCCGTGAACTGGGTTCGGAGTCGTCTTCGCAAGGGCTTGCCGGGAAGCCGCTTCCCCGGGTGGACATCACTACGCAGAACCTTTACAACCCCACGCTGAACTACAAGCTTTTCATGATTCCTGCCCTCATGGTAATGCTGCTGACGCTGATTTGCGGTTTTCTCCCTGCCCTCAATGTGGTGGGCGAGAAGGAGGCGGGCACCATCGAGCAGATAAATGTCACCCCCGTCGGCAAGTTCACTTTCATTGCCGCCAAGCTGATACCTTACTGGCTGATAGGTTTTGTGGTGCTGACCATCTGTTTCGTTCTGGCATGGGTACTTTACGGCATTCTGCCGGCGGGACATTTCCTCACTATCTACGGCATGGCGCTGTTTTTTCTACCGGTGGTGTCGGGGTTCGGGCTGGTCATATCCAATCATTCGACCACGTTGCAGCAGGCCATGTTTGTCATGTGGTTCTTCATGCTTATCCTTATTCTGATGAGTGGTCTTTTCACCCCTATCCACAGTATGCCTGAGTGGGCGCAATGGATTACGTGCATCAATCCGCTACGCTATTTTGTGGAGGTGATGCGTACCATCTATCTCCGTGGCGGCGGATTTGCCGAACTGCTTCCGCAGTTGGGAGCCTTGTTGGTCTTTGCATTGGTCTTCAATCTGTGGGCGGTAAAAAGTTATAAGAAAAGCAGTTAACTGATTTTTCCATATTAGCATCCCATTTGGCTCTTTTTCTTGAAAAAGGGCTACACCATTTGCCTTGGATAGCTACACCCTTTTGTGTTTAAGGCTACGCCATGAGGAGGAAAAGGTGTAGCCCTTTTATTATGGATAATAAAAGCTGTTTTTTGTGCGGAAAAAGAGTACAAGTAGTGATATGTATCTAATGATAAAGACAACTGTTATACTTGTCAATTAATTGATAGAGTTTATATGATATTTATCAGTTTCATTATTGGAGAAAACTCTTATCTTTGCACGCGAATAAATAAATATCTTATACCAAAATGAATACACAGACTACTTATCTTGCCTCGAAACTGCATTATGAGATTCTTGACGGACTTCGTGGCGTGGCGGCTGTCATGGTTATTATCTTCCATCTTTTTGAAGCACATGCAGGCGGCAGTCATCTTACTCAAATTATCAATCATGGCTATCTGGCAGTGGATTTCTTTTTCATGCTTTCCGGTTTTGTTATCGGTTATGCTTATGATGACCGTTGGAACCGGATGACCGTGGGCACTTTCTTCAAACGCCGTATCATTCGCCTGCATCCTATGGTGATTATGGGAAGCATTGTGGGCGCTGCCTTTTTCTATTTTCAGGAGTCGCCTTGTTTTCCACCTATCGAGAATACGTCCGTTGGAACCATGCTGCTGGTAATGTTACTGGGCTGTACTTTGCTTCCCCTTCCGCTGAAGTTTGACATTCGTGGCTGGACGGAAATGCATCCGTTGAATGGCCCGGCGTGGTCGCTCTATTATGAATATATCGGTAATATTCTGTATGCGTTGTTTGTACGCAAGTTCAATAAGGTGGCCCTGTCGGTGCTGGTATTTGTGGCAGGGTGTTTTACGGTATACCGTTGTCTGACTGCTCCTGCCGGCGATATTGTGGGTGGTTGGGCCTTGAACTGGGAACAGCAGTATGTGGGTATGGTCCGGCTGATGTATCCGTTTTTCGGCGGATTACTTCTGTCACGCCTCGGCTGGCTGATACGGCTTGAAAAGCGTGCTTTCTGGTGGTGCAGCCTGCTGATTGTGGTGGTTCTTTCCATTCCCCGTATCGGAGGTGAGGACGGCTACTGGATGAACGGGCTTTACGAGGCTTTCTGCATTATCTGCGTCTTCCCGGTCATTGTTTCAATGGGAGCGGGCGGCAAGGTGACCGGTAAGCGCTCTACTGCCGTATGCAAGTTCCTGGGAGACATTTCCTATCCGATTTATATTACCCATTATCCATTGGTATATACTTATACGGCTTGGGTATGCAACAATAACGCTACAATGGTGGAAGGTATCCCTTATATGATACTTACTTTCGTGGGAGCCGTTGTCCTTGCTTATGCTTGTTTGAAACTCTATGATGAACCGGTGCGCAGGTGGTTGACAGACCGTTTTCTGAAAGGGAAAAAGAAATAGTTCCGCATAGCTATGGATATAAAAAATCTCCCGTTGCATTATCTTGTGCAGCGGGAGATTTTCTTTTTAATGGTCGGGCGTTATTTTACGTCGATGAATTTCTTGGCCTTTTCTTTTTCTGCTTCTGTAAACTTAGGCAATGTAATGTTCAACACGCCGTTTTCTACATGGGCACCAATCTTTTCCTTATCGACATCGTCCGGAAGAATCATGGTTTGCTGGAACTTGGTGTATGAGAATTCGCGGCGCAAGTAGCGGCCTTCCTTCTTTTCGTCCTTGTTGTTCTCTTCCTTGCTTTCTGTTTTCTTTTCCATGCTGATGACCAGGTTGTTTTCTTCGTCGATGTGAACGTTGAAGTCTTCTTTTGTCATACCGGGAGCAGCCAATTCAACTTTGTACTCTTTTGCTGTTTCGAATACATTGATGGCAGGGGCGGTGGCATTTGCTTTTACCATCCAATCATTGTCAAAGAAATCATTAAAAATACTCGGTAACCAATTTTGGTTTCTTCTTACAGGCATCATAGTTATAGTCTCCTATTGTTTAAGTTAAACATGCTATTTAGTTTTGAACTCCGGTTCTTTGTCTTCGGGTGTCTGCCTTTTGGGCTTTTCACCGTCCGTTTCTTGAACCGTCGTTCGCTAACTATATTGCAAACCTTATGCCAACCGGTTTTTGTTGACTCTATTGACTATTTGTCATTAAAAATCTGACTTATTTGCTTGTTTAATGCCATTTTGCTATCTTATTTATTTAAAATTGATAGATTTTCAGACTAATTTAAAACGCATTCTCCAACGCTTGGCTTCTTCGTTCCAATCGTGGCTGATGATTTTGAAGGTTCCGATTTCTGATGTATTCTCCACATGTACTCCGATGCAGAGGCATTCGTCGTAATCGCCTACTTTTACAACACGTACCGTTTCCGAAGCACCATCGGGCAGGCGTTCCAAGTCGAAACGTCCTTGCGCTTCCTCTTGCGTAATGAATTCTGTTGTGACGGGCAGCTGTCGGGCGATTACCTCGTTTACGACCTCTTCCAGCTTCTTTATTTCTTCTTCCGTGGGGCAGGCGGCAAGACGGTAGTCCAGCTTGCTTTTCTTCCGTTCTATGTGTGCTGATATGGAGCGGCCGCAACCGAATAACCTTATCATGGTTTGGTTGATGATGTGCTCCGTTGTATGCATAGGAGGGTACTCCTGCTTGTTGTGGTCATTGAGATGAGGTTGTTGTTCCATGTATAATTTCAATAGTTGATATATAATTTGATATTTTATCGTTTGAGGTTGGCCAGCACTTCTTCTTTCAAGATGCTGTATATATGTATATCTGTATATTCTCCAGAAGCCAGCAGTTCTCCGCAACGTTCTGTTCCCTCATGGATGAAACCGAGGCGAACCGGTACCGCGTTACTGGCTGGGTTGCCCACGGCACACCGAAATTGTATCCGAGCTGATGAATTTTCTTGTACGGCCCACAGACACAGCTTGCGGACACTTTCAGTAATGATGCCCCGGTGCTGGTATTCCGGCAGTAGCCAATAGCCGAGTTCTGTACGGTGGTTGTCGAAATCGGAGAAATGGAAACCTATCAGTCCGCAGATTTCATGCTGCTGGTTCCAAATACCGAATATAGGTTCATTTCGTTCGGCAGGAGCAGATAGTACCTGACGTAAAAAAGCTTCTTCATCAGCTGTTGTGCGCATATTATCCACAAATGGCAGCCATGTTCTTAAGTAATCCCGGTGTGTGTCGATGGCATGGTAGATGGCTGCGGCATCTTCTATTCTGATTTCCTGCAGATAAATGTCCGGAAGGATGGGGAAGGAAATGGGAGAGGAGAGGATATGCACGTCCCTTGATTGGGAAAGCTGTATCCTTTCCCTGATTTTTCCCCAGGCATGTGTATCGAACAGACAGCTTTCACGCATGGTGTGATACATCTCCTTGAACCGGGACATGGGGATAGTGAAGCTCAATAAGTCCGCTTCGAAGTATGGGCGGACGGAGGGGTCGAAGAATCCCAGGAAAGTGCGTTTCCCTTGTTTCCGGTTTTCAATGATGGTTTGGGTAATGACGGAGCAACAGCCGGAGCCGAATGGGGCTGCCACGGCATCCGATGCATTGTTGTCGAAGAAGGTCCATGTCGCCAGTCCGGATAGAATGTCGGGAGTTGGCAGGAACAGCAGTCCTTCCACTTCATCAAAGGAAGGTATCTTGTCTATGCGGGCAAAATGCAGATAGGTTTTGTCAGTTCTGGAAATCTGTAGCTCATTGACAAAATCTACCACCATTTCGGGAGTCTTCTTGTATTTCTCTTTCAAGGAGACAAAACCCGGGACGCGCTCGGGCATTTCTGTAAATCCGGTATAGAACTTGCCTCCTCCGCAGGTGATTGTTTCGTTGCTGAGACTGACGGTTTTGCCGTCTCTGACTTGTTTCATGCATTTGAAGAGACAACCGGTTACTTTCTCTGTAGATGCCCCCATTCGGTCTGAATACCAAAAGGCGATGGGGAGTTCGGCGTGTTGGCCGAAAGCTTCCTGATAATTGGCAATAAATGTGTGTATATTCATGATGCTCGGATGATATTATGATATGGTCTTTCTTTGGATTTTCCGTAAAGGTAATTCAATATTTTGATTCTTTTGCTTGCAGTATGCCTTTTTATCACTCTGCTTTCGAGCTTTTAATGATAGTAGAATAGGTTTTTATGGTATTTTAATTACTTTTGCATGAGGATTCTCAAAAAGTATTGCCTTTAACTAATCGGAAAGCCGGATGAAAAATATAATCATATTCTTGTGTCTTTGCACCATCTGTATGTGCCGCCTTCATGCTGCAGACAGCAGCCGGGCGGATTCTTTGCTGCTGAAACTGGACCAGGCGATAAAGGAGCGTCCCATATATATGGAGCAGAAAGAGCTGAAACTGGTGGAACTGAAAAGACAGTTGCATCGACAGATACCGGATGAAGAACGTTTTGCCATTCTTGGCACATTGCTGGATGAGTACCGTTCGTTCAATACGGATTCTGCATTGCACATGGCCGAGGAAAGGGAACAGATAGCCATACGTCTTGGAAACCGGGAATACATAGACAATGCCCGCATGAATAAAGCAGATGTTTTGGGAATGACCGGTATGTATAAGGAAGTTATGGATTTGATGCGGAATATCCATATAGACCGGTTGCCGGTGGATATCCATCCATATTATTACCATATCTACCGTACGGTCTATGGCCTTATGGCCGATTATGCCGTGACGGCATATGAAAAGAAGCTTTATACGGAGCTTACGGACAAATATCGTGATTCGTTGCTGTTGGTCAATAAAGATAATCTTCTGATACATACCTTGATTCAGTCCGACCAGTATAATGTACGCAATGAATATGACAAGGCCATCCGTTTGCTGACGGATTATCTGGCGCTGCAGAAGGACTATGAACACGACGTTGCGATTTGTGCCTATACTTTATCAGAGTCTTACCGGCTGAAAGGGGACAAAGAGAAGGAAAAGGAATACCTGATTGTTTCTGCTATGGCGGATATGAAAACCGCTGTCCGTGAATATATCTCTTTACGCAAGCTCGCCGTACTGCTTTACCAGGAAGGAGACATCGAGCGTGCCTATTCTTATGTAAAGATATGTATGGAAGATGCAGCCGCCTGCAATGCCCGGTTACGCAAGCTGGAGATTCTGGAAATCTTTCCTATCATTAATGATGCTTACCAGCAAAAGACGGAGAAGCAGCAGGAGCAGATGAAATGGGCACTGGTATCTATCAGCCTGCTTTCACTTTTTCTGTTGCTTGCCATATTTTATGTATACAAGCAGATGAAGAAAGTGGCTGCCGCCCGCAGGGAAGTGATTGACGCCAACAAACGGTTGAAGGAGCTGAATGATGAGCTTCACCTTTCCAATGCACAACTCAAGGAGGCCAACCACAGCATTGCCGAAAACTCCTATCTGAAGGAGGAGTATATCGGCCGTTATATGGACCAGTGCTCGGTCTATTTGGAAAAGATGGACAATTACCGCCGGTCGCTGGGAAAGATTGCCGCTACCGGAAATGTGGAGGAACTCTACAAGAACATCAAGTCTTCTAAATTCATAGAGGGGGAATTAAAGGAATTCTATACCAACTTTGATAATACCTTCCTGCAGCTGTTTCCTACTTTTGTAGAAGACTTCAATGCCCTGCTTGCCGATGATGAGCAAATATCCTTGAAAGCCGGCGAACGGATGAATACAGAGTTGCGCATCTTTGCATTGATACGTTTGGGTATTACTGACAGCGTGAAGATAGCCCAGTTCCTTCGGTATTCTGTTACCACCATTTATAACTATCGTACGAAGGTTCGCAACAAGGCTGCCGGTGACCGCGACTTGTTGGAACAGGAAGTGATGACAATTGGCAAGTCGAAGAACTGAGAATAGGGGTTTTGAAGCTTGGAAGTGTCTCTTTTACGCTTATATTTTCACTACTTTTTTAGTTGGGTAATAATTTTATATATTATTGGTATATAGTGGTTTAAGCCTTTTTGAATGATGTAAACCACTACTTTTTTACTCTTTCCTCCACTATTGGCTTCTCTTATCTGATACATTTGCATTGTTCCTCTTCGGAAAGAGTGACACACGTGATTTATGTTTTTATTATTAACTTTAAATTCTTATATTATGCAAAAGTACAAAATGCCAATCAGCAGGCTACGGATGATGGTTTGTCTGATAGGAATGTTACTTCCGATGTGCATGTTCGCACAGCAAATTACAGTACAAGGTGTAGTGAAAGACCAGACCGGTGAAACGGTTATTGGCGCCAGTGTAATGGAAAAAGGAACCACAAATGGGACAATAACCGGTATTGACGGTGATTTCTCTTTGAACATGTCTCCGAACGGTACTCTTGTCGTTTCATTTGTAGGCTATAAGACTCAAGAGGTGCAGGTGAAGGGACAGAAACAGCTTCAGGTCGTTTTGTCTGAAGATGCCGAAATGCTGGATGAAGTGGTGGTGATAGGGTATGGCACCATGAAGAAAAGCGACCTTACAGGAGCAGTGTCCTCCATCGGTAACAAGGATATCAAGGATTCCCCCGTATCCAATTTGGGACAAGCCATCCAGGGAAAAATCTCAGGTGTGCAGATTGTAGATGCCGGTAAACCGGGAGACAATGTATCCATCAAGATTCGTGGTTTGGGTTCTATTAACAACTGCGACCCGCTGGTCGTGATTGACGGAGTGCCTACCGACTTGGGCTTGTCTTCCTTAAATATGGCCGATGTGGAACGTTTGGATGTATTGAAGGATGCTTCGGCCACAGCCATCTACGGTTCCCGGGGAGCTAATGGAGTTGTGATGATTACCACCAAACGCGGTACGGAAGGAAAAGGAAAACTTGCTGTATCTGCCAATTACTCTTTCCAGAATGCTACGAACGTACCTTCTTTATTGAACGCGGCGCAGTATGCCGAGTTGAGTAATGACATGATGGTGAACAGTGGACGCAATCCTAATCCGGAATGGGCCAATCCTTCTGAATTGGGTGCAGGTACCGACTGGATGGATGAATTGCTCCGTACGGGTGTGATGCAGAACTATACGGTAAGTTATTCCGGCGGTAACGAGAAATCCCATTATTATGTGTCCGGTGGTTTTCTGGATCAGTCCGGTATCGTGAAGAGTGTGAATTACCGTCGCTTCACATTCCAGTCCAACAGTGATGCGCAAGTCTTGAAATGGTTGAAGTTCTCCAATAACATTACGTTCAGTGCCGATACGAAGAAGTCGGGCAGCTATAATATAGGTGATGCGCTGAAAGCGCTCCCCATTTATCCGGTGAAGAATGAAGATGGCAGTTGGAGTGGCCCTGATGGTAACTCGGAATGGTATGGCAGCACGCGCAACCCCATTGGACCGACGGAACTGAACAAGAGTCAGACTGATGGATATAACTTCCTGGCCAACTTGACGGCAGAACTTACTTTTACCAAATGGCTTAAGTTTAAAAGTACTTTCGGCTACGATGCCAAATTCTGGTTCATAGACAACTTTACCCCCAAGTATAACTGGAAACCCACTCCCACAGAGGAGACTTCACGTTATAAGAGCGATAACAAGTCGTTCACTTATTTGTGGGACAACTATTTCCTATTCGACCATACTTTTGCAGAAAAACATCGTGTGGGATTGATGGCCGGTATGTCTGCCCAATGGAACACCAACGACTACCTGAATGCGCAGAAGAATGTGTTTATGTTCGACAATGTGCACGAAATGGATAATGGCGAGGAAATGTATGCCATCGGTGGAAACGAGACAGAGTGGGCATTGCTCTCTTACATGGCACGTGTCAACTACTCTTACGAAGACCGCTATTTGCTGACTGCAACCATTCGTCGTGACGGTTCCAGCCGTTTCGGTAAGAAACATCGCTGGGGTACTTTCCCTTCCGTATCTGTGGCATGGCGTGCCTCTCAGGAAAAGTGGTTTCCAAAAAACGACTATATCAATGACCTGAAAGTGCGTGCGGGATACGGTGTGACCGGTAGCCAGGCAAGTGTTGGAAACTACAGCTATCTGGCATCCTACAATACCAGTGTATATCCTTTCGGCATTTCGAGCGGCAATCAGACAGCGCTGGTTTCTTCTACTCTCGCCAACCCGTATATCCATTGGGAAGAGGTGGCACAAACCAACATCGGTTTTGATGCCTCACTGTTCAATTCACGCGTTATGTTCTCGTTCGATGCTTATCTGAAGGAGACGAGAGACATGCTGGTAAAGGCGTCTATCCCCATCACATCGGGATTTGAAGATACTACAACCACGTATACCAATGCCGGAAAAGTACGTAATCAAGGTATTGAAATGAGTCTGCATACCATCAATCTTACCGGTGAACTGGGATGGGAAACGAACCTGACCGCCACTTACAATAAGAATAAAATTAAGGATTTGAACAGCGACGTTCCTTATTACATTAACCAAATCAATAACTCCTATGTAACGATGCTGGCAAAGGACTATCCCATTAATGTCTTCTACGGCTATGTTACGGACGGAATCTTCCAGAACCAGTCTGAAGTGAATACACATGCCGTGCAGCCGGGAGCTGAGCCGGGTGATATCCGTTTCAGGGATTTGAACAACGATGGTGTCATCAATGATAGTGACCGTACCGTCATCGGTAACCCGAACCCAAGTTGGCTGTTCTCCATGAACAATAGCCTTTCCTATAAGGGTTTCGAACTTTCTGTTTTCTTACAAGGTATAGCCGGAAATAAGATATACAATGCCAACAATATCGACAATACCGGTATGGCAGGGGGCGCTAAACACACAACAGACGGATTCCGTTAAT
>OGPB01000788.1_pt1 | contig 20006 bp, 18 predicted proteins | sample 1552821 | NCBI WGS metagenome assembly OGPB01 (sample SAMEA2580192, study PRJEB22360) | human gut metagenome | biome: human gut; feature: human-associated habitat; material: faeces | place: Denmark | collected 2008/2010 | reverse complement strand
GGAAGATCTCCTTATCCTGCAGCCCTGCCGGCACCTGCCCCTTGGCAATGCGCTCCGCAATGCCCTCGGCAATGGCGGTCTTGCCAACGCCCGCCTCACCAATGAGGCAGGGGTTGTTCTTCTGGCGGCGGCTCAGGATCTGGATGGTGCGGTAGATCTCCCGGTCGCGGCCGATGATATCATCCAGCTTCCCCTCCCGGGCTTTGCGGGTCAGGTTCTCGCAGTAGGTATCCAGAAACTTGCGGCGGGGCGGCTTTTTGTCGTTTTTGCCCGCCTTCTTCTCGTTTTTGCCGTTCTGGGCACCGCCGTTCACCCCCAGCGGGAAGGTGGCGCTGGAGCCGGGCACAAGGTCGCCGTCCTCTTCGCTCTGGTCCGGCTGGCCCATGCCCATCATCATGGAGAAGGGGTTCATGTTGCTCATGTCCCCCATCTCCTGCATCATGTTTTCCATCCGGTCTTCCATGGCATCCATGTCCTCATCAGACATGCCAAACTGCTTCATCAGATCATCGACCGGTTTGATGTGCATCTCTCGGGCACAGTGCAGGCAGTACCCCTCGTTTTTCATCTGGCCATTTTCCATCCGCTGGACAAAAATAATGGCAGGCCGCTTCTGGCATCGAATGCAGACCATTGTTCCTCCTTTTCCCTCCCCGCTCAGACAAACGGGTTGAACACATTGAATACTTTATAGTAAAGGCTGCCGCTCATCACCGTGTCGTTGAGCATGGTGAGGTTGCCGCCGGTGATCACAATGAGCGCCCAGACCACGCAGAGCACCAGATAGATGTCCACAAGGCTGGCAATGCCGCCCACGCCCCAGCCCAGCCAGTGGTTCACTGCACCGATCACGGGCAGCTTGTTCACCAGCCCCAGCACTGTGACCAGTAGGCTGACCAGCATCCGCAGCAGGGCAAACGCCACAAAGAACAGCACCAGCGAGATCACCGGGGTCAGCAGCGGAGCCAGCACCTTCTGGACGATGGTATCCGCCAGCACAACGGCGTTGTCATTGAGGACGGCAGAGATGGAGCGCTCGCAGGCATCCACGATGGATGCCCGGAACGCCTCGGGCAGAAAGCCCGCGTACCGCTGGGCAATGCCATCCAGACTGACGGCTCCCCCGGCGGCGATATTGGCAGCGATCTGGTCCCGGAAGCTTCCGGCGAGGAAGCGCTCGAACACCTGCCCGGCTGCCCAGCCTGAAAAGGCTCTGGCACCGAACAGGCTGATGAGGCTGCCCGTCAGCTGCACCACCGAGGCCAGAAAGCCTTTGCGGGCATACCGGACGGCCAGCACCAGCCAGACCACCGTACATAGGATATCAAAAATAAATGACGGATTCTTGAACATACGTTTAACCTTATTCCGAATTGGCTCACCCTCTCAGTCACGACTACCGTCGTGCCAGCTCCCCCAAAGGGGGAGCCAACGCTTCTGACAGGGGAAGCCACAAAATAAATTGCACTCTTTTTCCTCAAAGCCGCAATTGCCTCTCCTATTAGGAGAGGTGGCAATGCGCAAGCATTGACGGAGAGGGCTATTCAGCGGGTGCTTCCAACTTCTGCACCGTGTTGCCGCTGAACAGCAGCAGATCCTTGCTGTTGGCCAGCAATGCCTGCGGGCTGGTGTCAAGGTTCTGGCTCCACTGCTGGGTGCCAGATGCATCAAAGCACTCCACGGCGTTATCGGCCAGCAGATAGAACAGGTTCCCCGCCCGGACAATGGAATTTGCCGCCGAGACAGCAGCGCTGAACTGGACATTCAGGTTTTTGTCCAGCGTCACAGCCTGAGAGACCTGCCCCGATGCCAGCAGCAGGGCCACATTGCCTGCCGCGTCCACCGAAACATCCTTCAGCTCCGTGCCCGCAAAATCATAGACCGCACGCTCGCCGCCGCCCGCATTGTAGAGCACGGCCCTGGTATCGTAGACAGCCAGGATCGTGGAAGCAGAGGTCCACCCCAGCCACTGGGGCACACCGCCCTGATTCACCAGACTGACGGGATCGCCCGATGCCAGATTGATGAGGTAGAGGTTGGTCATCACCTGTCCCCCGCTGACGGTGACGGCTGGCGCCCGCCGGCTTCCGCCGGCTTCCAGATAGTGGCGTGCAATATCCATCGCGTATAAAAAACCCGAGCAGGCGGCACTGACGTCAAAGGCGACCGCCCGGCATGCCCCGAGTGCGCTCTGCACCTCGCAGGCAAGGTTCGGGAGCAGCCGGTCCGGCGTGATCGTCGCCGCAATGATGAGATCCAGCTCCTCCGCGTCCATATGTGCAGATGCAAGTGCCCGCTTCGCCGCCTCCACTGCCATTTCTGTCGTTGTCTCTCTCACAGCCAGATGTCTGGTCTCAATTCCCGTCCGGCTTCTGATCCACTCATCCGATGTATCCATCCATTGACTAAGATCATCGTTCGTCACACATTTTTCGGGGACTGCACTTCCGGTGCCCACGATCTTTACCTTCATATCGGGTCTCCTTCCTTTTAAAACACGCGGAATCTCTGATAGCGCTCCGCAGCGAGCTGATCCCCGGTTTTTCCGTTCTGTTTTTTCAAAAATGTTTTTATATGCCTCTTCATGTAACGCGATATGGAAATCAGTGCCGGCTGATCCGCCATGCCGTACTCCGGTATGATCTCCTCAATCACGCCGAGCGCTTTTAAATCCTGCGCGGTAATTTTCATGACGCCACTCGCTTCTTTTGCCCGTCTGCCATCCTTCCAGAGAATCGATGCAAACCCTTCCGGCGATAAAATGCTGTAGGTCGCATTCTCAAGCATCCAGACCTCATTTCCAACAGAGAGTGCCAGCGCACCGCCGCTTCCGCCTTCCCCGATCATAATGCAAAGAACCGGAACCTTTAAGCCGGACATCTCATACAGGTTTCTCGCGATCGCCTCGCCCTGTCCGCGCTCCTCCGCCTCCATGCCGCAGAAGGCGCCGGAGGTGTTCACAAATGTAATGACCGGACGCTTAAATTTTTCCGCCTGCTTCATCAGCCGGAGTGCTTTCCGATATCCCTCCGGCGACGGCATTCCATAATTCCGGTGCATACATTCCTTTAAATCTTTTCCCTTATGCACACCGATCACTGTGACTGGCTGGCCATCCAGATACGCCACACCGCCGACAATCGCCGGATCGTCCCGGAACTGCCGGTCTCCATGTAATTCCATAAATTCGTCAAAAATCTGCTCTATGTAGTCCACAGACGCCAGCCGGTCCACCTTTCTCGCTGCCTTGACCTTCTCCCACGCGGACAATGCTTTCGCCTTTGTGGCGCGCTCTTTCATCAGTTCTGTCGCCTCGAGGCAGTCTGCCTCCCGCACCGGATCGAAATTGGCATAACCTTCTTTTTTGTGATGCAGCTTTAAGATGCGGTACAGGGTAAGCTTTAGCTCCTTCCTCTCCACAATCCTGTCAACAAATCCGTGCTCCAGCTGAAACTGTGCCCGCTGAAAACCTTCCGGCAGCTTTTCCCCGATCGTCTGCTCAATCACACGCGGTCCCGCAAAACCGATGAGTGCCCCCGGCTCCGCCAGGATGATGTCTCCAAGCATGGCAAAACTTGCCGTCACGCCCCCGGTCGTCGGGTCTGTCAGCACCGGAATATACAATAGCCCCGCTTCCGAATGCCGCTTCAATGCCGCAGATGTTTTTGCCATCTGCATCAGGGAAACGATCCCCTCCTGCATTCTGGCGCCACCGGAGCAGCAAAACAGGATGACCGGCAGACCTTCCTCTGTCGCGCGTTCCACAGCGCAGGCAATTTTCTCCCCCATCACATGCCCCATGCTGCTCATCAGAAATCTTGCGTCACAAATACCGAGCACTGCATCCTCGCCGTATATTTTACAGTGCCCAATGGTGACCGCCTCATGCAGTCCGGTCTTTTCCTTTGCCGCTTTTACTTTGTCCTCATATCCCGGGAACTCCAGCGGATTCGCCTCCGCCAGATCCTCGAACCACGGGGTAAACGTTCCGGCATCCGCCACCATGCGGATGCGGTTTCTGGTGCGCACCCTGAAATAACTGCCACATTCATAGCAGACATACAGATTTTTTTCCGCTTCCTTTTTATTGATCTCCCTGCCGCAGGCCGAGCACACAATCGTCTCCTGCAGCGCCTGTGCTGCCTCCACCGGTGTTTTTTCTGCCGGTTCTTTTTTCCGCTTCTGAAACAAAGCCGCCATTTTTCCTCTACTCCTCCTTGCTGCCGATTGCAAACGTAAGCTCCGCCGTGCAGACAACCTCCCCGCGCACAGACGCCGTCGCACTGCCGATGCCGATCGGTCCTTTCTGCCGGATGATCTCCGTCGTCAGGGTCAGCACATCTCCCGGAACCACCTTTTTCTTAAATCTGGCACGGTTAATCTCCGCAAAATACGCGGTCTTTCCACGGTTCTCCTCCATGCTTAAAATCGCCACCGCACCGGTCTGCGCCAGTGCCTCGACAATCAGTACCCCGGGCATCACCGGTTCCCCCGGGAAATGTCCTCCGAAATAAGGTTCGTTGTAGCTGACGCATTTTCGCGCCACCGCGCGTTTTCCGGGCTCCAGTTCCTCCACCGCATCGATCAGCAGAAACGGCTGTCTGTGCGGAAGAATCTCCATGATCTGTCCGATGTCCAGTTCCATCACACCTCGCCTCCATATCTCTTAAGCAAAAGACTCGCATTGTGCCCGCCGAATCCGAGGGAATTGCTGAGTGCATACGGCACCTCCATCGCCACTGCCTCCCTGCAGTAGTCAAGATCCAACTCCTCGTCCGGTGTCTGGTAGCCGACGGTCGCGTGCACATAATTTTCCTGCATTTCCTTGACGCAGGTTACAAACTCCACGGCGCCCGCAGCCCCGAGCAGATGTCCGATCATCGATTTTGTGGAATTGATTTTAAGCTTCGTGGCATGTTCCCCAAACGCAAGCCTGATTGCGCGCGTCTCAAACAGATCATTCAGATGTGTCGCCGTTCCATGTGCATTGATGTATGGAATCTCGTCCGGTTTTACCCCCGCATCCTTCATGGCGTTTTCCATCGCACGCGCTGCGCCCGCACCGTCCTCCGCCGGAGATGTAATATGGTAGGCATCCGAGGAACATCCGTAGCCGGCTACCTCTGCATAAATCTTCGCTCCACGCTGCTTCGCATGCTCTAACTCCTCCAACACGACGATTCCCGCGCCCTCTCCCATGACAAATCCGCTCCGCTCCTTATCAAACGGCAGGGAACATCGCTTCGGATCGCTCTCGGACGACAGTGCCGTCAGCGCCGTAAAGCCGGCAATTCCGATCGGACAGATGCTGCCCTCCGTACCTCCTGCAATCATGATGTCCGCCTCCCCGTACTGGATGCTCCGGAACGCCTCGCCAATCGTATTCGTGCCGGTCGCACAAGCCGTCACATCGTTGATGCTTTTTCCCTTGAAGCCAAACTGGATCGACACGTTGCCTGCCGCCATGTTGGAGATCATCATCGGCACCAGAAGCGGATTGACTCGCCCCGGTCCCTTCTCCAGAAGCTTCTTATATTCGCGCTCGATCGCCTGCAGACTTCCGACGCCGCTTCCGATCGCTGTTCCCACCAGATACGGGTCTTCCTTCTCCATCTCAAGTCCGGCATCCGCGATGGCCTCTTTCGTTGCCGCCACCGCATACTGGCAGAACAGTTCCATGCGTTTTGCCGCCTTGGGATCCATATAATTTTTCCCGTCAAAATTCTTTACTTCCGCTGCCAGATGGCATTTATATCCAGATGCGTCAAAATGCGTGATTTCCCCAAATCCTGTCTTTTCTTCCCGCACCGCATTCCAAAATTCTTCTACAGAGTTCCCGATCGGCGTTATCGCGCCCATTCCGGTTACTACAACCCGTCTTCTCATACCTGCCTCACTTTCTTTCAGTTACTACTCCCTTACATACACATGCCGCCGTCCACAGAGATCACCTGACCGGTGATATACGCGGCCTTGTCTGATGCCAGAAATGTCACAAGTTCTGCCACATCCTTTGTATTTCCGCATCTCCCCAGTGGAATCTGTTTTTGAACGGCTTCCTTCGCGCTCTCTGTCATGGCATCCGTCATATCGGTCTCAATAAACCCGGGTGCCACTGCGTTGCAGGTGATCCCGCGCGACGCCAGCTCCCGCGCCACACTTTTCGTCAGCCCGATCACGCCCGCCTTGCTTGCACTGTAATTTGCCTGCCCGGCATTCCCGATTACGCCGGATACGGACGATATATTTACAATTCTTCCATAGCGCTGTTTTAAAAAATAGCGGGACGCGTGCCGTATCGTATGAAATGTTCCCTTCAGATTTGTCGAAAGAACCGCTTCAAAATCCGCCTCGCTCATCTTCATCAGCAGACCGTCCCTTGTGATTCCGGCGTTGTTGACTAAAATATCGAGATGCCCATACGTCTCTATCATCGTTTTGATCATGTTTTCGCAGGCTTCAAAATCCGCCACATCGCACTGCATGGCGACTCCGCCGATTTTCTCCGCCAGTTCCTGTGCCGCCTGTCCCGATCCGCGGTAGTTCACGACAACAAACGCACCTTCCCTTGCAAGTGTTTCTGCGATCGTTGCGCCGATCCCTCTTCCCGCTCCGGTCACAAGCGCTACCTTTCCTTCCAGCATCTGACTCTCTCCTCTACTTTGCCATATATTCCTTGAAGTCATCCATGGTTTCCACATTGTATACCTGCACGGTATCTGCCGGGACTTCGGTCTGCTTTAAGATCTTTTTCATAAATCCGCTCAGTGTATGACCCGGACCGATCTCCACAAACGTATCCACGCCATCCGCAAGCAGACGCTCCACGGACTGCTGCCAGCGTACCGGTGCACACACCTGCTGTTTCAGCAGTGGCTTCACAGCCTCCGCCTCCCGGACATAGTCCGCCGTCACATTCGCCAGATACGGCAGCTTTATCTCCCGGAGTGTTACCGACGCAAGCGCCTCTCCCAGCTTTTCTCCCGCCTCTTTTAGCATGGGCGAGTGAAACGGTCCGCTGACCTTAAGCGGCACCACACGCTTCGCACCGCTCTCTTTGCACTGTTCGCCTGCCGCGGCAACTGCCGCTTCCTCCCCGGTGATCACGATCTGTCCCGGGCAGTTGTAATTCGCAATGGAAACCATTCCCGCCTCCTGCTTACAGATTTCCTCTATTTTTTCCGCATCCAGTCCCAACACCGCCGCCATCGCGCCGCCGACCGGCACCGCCTCCTGCATGTAGATGCCGCGCTTTCTCACAAGCGCAAACGCATCCCTCTGCTCCATCACGCCGCTTGCCAGCAGTGCCCCGTACTCTCCGAGACTTAATCCTGCCGCCACATCCGGTGTTCTTCCTTCTGCAAGCAACGCCTGAAGGATCGCCGCCTCCACGGTCAGCATGCCAATCTGTGTGTATTCGGTGATATTTATTTTCTCATTTTCTTCAAAGCAGAGCGCCGCAATATCCAGACCGGACGCCTCGGATGCCGCCGCAAACACGTCCCTGCTCACGGGAATCTGCTCGTAAAAATCTCTGCCCATACCGATGTACTGTGCTCCCTGTCCCGGGAACAAAAATGCTGTCTTTCCCATGTCATTCTCCCTTATCCGATGTGCGTCCCAAGAAGACGCTCTTCTTTTCCCAAAAATCTCCGTCACCTAAAAGCCCCGCGGTCTGCGCCATCAGTTCCTCTATCATCTCCTGACAGGTCTGTTCTTTTTTCACAAGTCCCGCGCACTGTCCTGCCATCAGGCTGCCGTGCACCACATCCCCGTCCATCACTGCCTTTCGCAAGGAGCCAAGCGTCAGCTGCTCCAGTTCCTCAAATCCGGCGCCCTCTTTTTCGAGTTTTAAATATTCGCGGCTCATCGCATTGCGCAGAACCCGGATCGGATGTCCGGTGCTCATGCCTGTAACCTCGGAATCAATGTCGCGCGCCTTTACGATCCGTTCCTTGTAATTTTCATGTACAATAGACTCCTTCGCCACGACAAACCGGGTTCCCATCTGTACCCCCTCTGCGCCAAGCATAAAGGAGGCTGCGATCCCTCTTCCGTCCGCGATACCGCCCGCTGCAATGACCGGAACCGACACAGCATCCGCCACCTGCGGCACCAGCGTCATCGTCGTCTGCGCACCGATATGTCCGCCGGACTCCATTCCCTCTGCAATCACAGCGTCCGCGCCAGCACGCTCCATCATCTTCGCCATGGCAACGCTCGCCACGACCGGGATGACCACCACACCCGCCTGCTTCCATGCCTCCATGAACTTTGCCGGACTTCCCGCACCGGTTGTGACAACCGGCACTTTCTCTTCTATGACAATCTTCGCCACTTCCGGCGCGTTTGGATTGAGCAGCATGACGTTCACGCCAAACGGACGGTCCGTCCGCGCCTTTACCTCACGGATCTGTTCTCTTACCACTTCCGGCGGCGCGCTTGCCGCCCCGATGATTCCGAGTCCACCCGCGTTCGACACTGCTGCCGCCAGGTGATATTCCGCCACCCATGCCATACCACCCTGAATGACCGGATATTTTGTTCCAAGCAATCTGCTTACCCTTGTTTCCATACTTCTCCTCTTTTCTTCCTGCCGGTCTGTTTTCTTACCCTTAAACACCGGTATGTCCCGGCTGCTGTCTTCGCCTATGCTGTAACCCCGCGGTTCTTCAAATATGTGATCACATCTCCGACCGTCACGATCGATTCCAGATCCTCCGACGGAATCTCCACGCCGAATTCCTCCTCCAGCGCCATGACAAGTTCAAACAGATCCAGCGAATCCGCACCCAGATCTTCCTTTAACTTTGTGTTCTCTTTAATCTCAGACTCCTGTACGTTTAACTGCTCCGCAATGATCGGTCTCATCTTCTCTAACATGTTTCTTCTCCTTTTCCCTGTTCCTTTTAATTATTTGCTTTTCAAATATTTTGATAATCAAATTATTTGCTTTTCAAAGTATATGTCTGTCCTGTTTGATTGTCAAGGTATTTTTTGGAAACGTTTCGCTAAAATTGCGTTAATGCGTTGAAATATCATGCAAAATTGCTTACAATATTCGTAATAAGATGTGGGAGGAGTTCGCTGATGAAACAATATTTTGGAATGAGCCAGACAGGAAACTTAAAAGAAGCTGCACAGGGCGTTCACGCTCCGGGACTTCTTATCCTGATGTCCAACGCAGACCAGTTTGAGGCACACGTTACAGAACTGGAATCCCTTTTCCCGGGAGTCCCGAGCATTGGCTGTATCGGCATGAGTTACAGTACCAGGGTCGTCGAAAAGGGAGTCGGTCTGGTTGCTTTTTATGACAATGTCACCGCTGTTGCCAACGTTTTGGAGCAGGCATCCACCATGCCCGTCAAATACATCGAACGCATGGAACAGGATTTAAAAAATGTCCACGCAAGTTCGAAAGATACCGTCTGTATTGACCTGTGTACCGGAAATGACGCCTGTGTGCTGACCACGATCCACAGCATTCTCGGCAAGGCTGGAATTCCGCTTGTCGGCGGTACCGGGGACGGTGGAAAAGTCTCTGTCAACGGAACGGTCTATGAAGACGCCGATGTCTACGCTTTTGTGAAAAACAACGGAGGAAAAGTTGCTGTCTACAAGGAGAATCTCTACAAACCGATGCCAGGCTACCGCTTCATCGCTTCCAATACCGACCGCAGCAGATACTATGTCGGCGAGTTAAACGGCAAATCTTCCAAGCAGGCTTATATGGATGCCTTACATATCAGCGAGAGCAATATCATCAACCAGACTTTCCACAATCCGCTCGGCAAAATGAACGGACAGGACATCTGTATTATTTCCTTAAAGGAAGTATCCGGGAATGGTCTCTGCTGTTACAGACAGGTCAATGATTCCGATGTGCTCGTTCTTCTGGAAGAACAGGATTACAACGAGATTCTGGATGAGACGCTGCAGCGCATCCGCCGCGATTTCAACCATATTTCCGGCGTTTTCTCCATCAACTGTGTTTTCCGTTACCTTCTGTTCTCACAGGAACACCATATGGAAGATTATCTGAAAACCATGTCCACACTCGGTGATCACGCCGGTCTGATCGGATTCGGAGAACATTATAATCAGCAGTTCGTCAACCAGACCATGACCTGTGTCGTATTTGAATAATCTGTGATAGAAAGAGGAGGATTTCCATGTTTTCATTAAAAACACCAAAGAATACAGCTGCTGCACCAGCCACGTCCACCAGCCGCTTAGATCTTCATCCTGTTACGCATATTGCGGACTGCCTGTTAGATTACCAGAAGCAGCTCTCCACCAGCGAAGTGCACTCTTTAGATGAACTGCAGTCCATCACACAGGCATTCCAGCTCGTTCTGGACGAAAATGCCGCGCTCCGCGAAAAGCTGGATTCCTTTCATGAGTTGTTCGGCGATGTGGACAGGGCTTCCGGTGAATTTGCTTCCGTCAAATCTGACATTGCCAGCTCTGTTGGTCTTGCACAGCAGCGTGTTGACGGATTGAAAGACAGCTCCAAAGAAGTGCAGGAGCGCTTTTTGGAAATGCAGAACACCTTTTCCGATTTCCAGGTTTCCGTTCAGAAGATCAAGGACTGCATGGCACAGATCATCTCAATTGCCAACCAGACAAACATGCTTGCCCTGAATGCTTCGATTGAGGCTGCCCGCGCCGGAGAGCAGGGAAAAGGCTTTGCGGTCGTTGCCGAGGAGGTCAAAAATCTTGCGAGTGAGATCAAGAGTCTTGTCAGCACGGTAGATATCAGCATCGGCGACGTCGAGCAGGGCACCGCCAACCTGAATACCAGTATTTCCACCTCGCAGGACGCCCTGAACCAGAGTATGGAAAATGTTGATTCCACGTATGAAGTGTTCGATCAGATCACAACCGCTGCCGGCGGTGCGGACACTGTACACCAGCAGATTACAACCGCCATGTCCGCCGCAGAGCAGAAGCTGGACGAAGTCAGCCAGTCCTTCAGCCTTGAGGAACGGCAGTTTGACGCTGTTATGGAGCATATCAATCACGCCAATGATCTCGGAACCACCAAGAGTTCCCTCTTCGAGGACATGACCAATCTGCTCACACAGATTGCACCGCTCACAGAAGAACTGGAGAAGAACACAATCGTACTTGACAATTCCAAATAGAATCGTTATAGTAAAGTTCGTTATAATAATATCGAATATGAAAACGCTAGGGGTGCAGATTCTGCTGAGAGATGATCGTTCATCGACCCTTATTACTTGAACCGGATAATACCGGCGTAAGGAAGCTTTTTGCAATAACGCAGACAAATCCTCCTGGCTACATATTCACCAAGGAGGATTTTTTTATGAATAACTTTTTTGCTACACCGGAAGGCGGCTGGGGTGATGGTTCCGCCCATCTGACCACTGTCGGTATTGCAATCGTCATCGCAGTCATCGCCCTTCTTCTGATTGTTGCAGCTATCGTGCGCCACAAGAATGCCACGCACAAGTCCGCACTGACCACAAAACAGCTCGTCTACTCTGCTGTTGCGATCGCGCTGGCCGTTGTGTGTTCGATGATCAAGCTGTTCGACATGCCAATGGGTGGTTCCGTCACTCTGCTGTCCATGCTTTTCATCGTTCTGATCGCTTACTGGTATGGTCCGTATGTCGGCATTATGACCGCAGTGGCTTACGGCCTGGTGCAGTTCGTACTGGAGCCGATTTTCTACACAATCCCGCAGATGCTCTTGGACTACCCGCTGGCATTCGGTGCTCTGGGTCTTGCCGGCTTCTTCAATAGGAAAAAGTGGGGACTTCAGATCGGATATATCGTTGGCGTTATCGGACGTTTTGTATTTGCAACGATCTCCGGCGTTGTATTTTTCGCAGCATACGCCCCAGAAGGCATGAGCCCGCTGGCATATTCTGCCGGCTATCAGGCATCCTACCTTGTTCCGGAGGCAATCATCACCTTGATTATCATCTGCATTCCACCGGTATCACATGCACTTGCGGAAGTCCGCAAACGCGCCGTGGAAGCGTAGGCAGCGCTATAAAAAGGACTGCCGCCCCCGCGCTTTGCACTTTAAAACGGGATACGTTTTATTATAAGAATATTGGAGAATATGAAGTTCCAGAATGCAACCAGAGGCGGCAATTCTTTGAAGCAAAATCCGAGGATTTCTTCCGTGCCGCGTCGAACATCGAGTTCTGTGTCTTTCCACGTTTGGACAGTCCCCGGGGCGTGTCCGACAAAACACAGACAATGAGCGGACTTTCTGGTGCCCCTAGTGGCACCGCTTCACAGACAATATAAAACCGCGCGAACCGAAACTCACTGCCATCTGCTATTGAAAATAAGGCAGATGGCAGCTCAGACATCGGCTTCGCGCGGTTATGTTTTGTTCATTGGTGCCAACAAGGGGCACACACAAAAGTCCTAAAATTGTCTGCGGATTACGAACACACCTTGTGGAATGTCCGAAACTTGGAAAAACACAGATCATCCAGGATGTTCGACGCGGCATGGTTAGAAATACCGGATTTTACGATTAGAATTGCTGTCCCAGGTTGCATCTGGAACGCGATAGTCTCCTTTTCTTATCACAAAACGTATCCCATTTAAAATACAATATCGTGCGGCAGCCCCGTCCGCTGCTTCACATCTTAATCTTCATATCCGTTCGGATTGTTCTTCTGCCATCTCCAGGAATCCTCACACATCTCACGGATACCATACTGTGCCTCCCAGCCAAGCTCGTTCTTTGCCTTGGACGGATCACAGTAGCAGGTTGCAATATCGCCCGGTCTTCTCGCCTTGATTACATAAGGAATCTTCACACCTGTTGCAGCCTCAAAATTCTTCACGATGTCAAGCACGCTGTAGCCGTGTCCGGTACCCAGATTGTAGATGCAGAGTCCCGCTTTCTCCTCAATCTTCTTGAGTGCCTTCACATGTCCGATGGCAAGATCGACCACATGGATGTAATCTCTCACGCCGGTACCGTCCGGTGTGTCATAATCGTTGCCGAATACACCGAGTTCTTTTAACTTTCCGACAGCCACCTGTGTTACATACGGCATAAGGTTGTTCGGGATACCGTTCGGATTCTCTCCCATCGTGCCGCTCTTGTGTGCACCGATCGGGTTAAAGTAGCGAAGCAGAATCACATTCCACTCCGGATCTGCCTTCTGGATGTCGGTCAGGATCTGCTCTAACATGGACTTTGTCCATCCGTACGGATTGGTGCACTGACCCTTCGGGCAGTTCTCCGTGATCGGGATCTCTGCCGGATCGCCGTATACTGTCGCTGAGGAGGAGAAAATGATATTCTTGCAGCTGTTCTGACGCATCACATCCACCAGTGTCAGCGTACCTGCAATGTTATTGTTGTAATACTCCCAAGGCTTTGCCACGGACTCGCCCACTGCCTTTAATCCCGCAAAATGGATACAGCAGTCGATCTTGTGCTCCGCAAAGATTTTGTTCAGGATATCACGGTCTAAGATATCCCCTTTATAAAAGGTTACCGGCTTTCCTGTCAGCGCCTCCACGCGCTGCAGGGACTTCTCGGAGGCATTGCTTAAATTGTCCAGCACTACCACGTCATATCCGGCATTCTGTAATTCTACGCATGTATGGCTGCCGATATATCCGGCTCCACCTGTTACTAAAATCGTCATAATGATTCCACCTTTCCCCGTTATGATTCATTGTTCCATCTGCCTTACGAAAATTATATTACTCTATCCTCCGTAAAATGTATAGCCAAAAATGTGTGAAATATATGTAATAATGTTGCTTTTCGGCTTTTCTGTTTTTATAATAAACTTATATGAACCGGATTTTACCATCCGAAAGACAAGGAGTGTGCTCTATGCCACATCATTACAAAAATTCCTATAAAGTGACCGAAAAAGAACTGGTTTCCCTCTCCGTCTACAACGTCGGCTTCCAGAAATGCGATGCCCTCTACCAGTGGGGACCCGGTATCCGCGATCACTATCTGATCCACTATATCATCTCCGGAAAAGGCACCTACCGCGTCGCCGGTCAGACTTACCATCTGTCCGGCGGAGATACTTTTTTGGTCTACCCGAACACCGAGGTTGTCTACTGCGCGGATGAGCAGAACCCCTGGGAGTATGCCTGGGTCGGTTTTACCGGAAGCGACGCCTCCATGATCCTGAAGGCCACGGACTTCTCCCCTGAGAATCCTTTTATACGGGACACCCCACGCGGCAATGATATTCACCGGCAGATTCTGCACATCTACGATGCACGCGGCAACGAATTCGAGCACGCGGTGGAGATGACAGGACGTCTCTATACCATGCTCGCCCTGTTCATGCACGGTGCTACGCACGCCGGCAGCCAGAATTCCGCGAACAGCTATGTACAAAAAAGCATTGAGTACATCTCCTCAAATTATTCCTACGCCATCACCGTGGAGGATATTGCTGGCTATGTCGGCGTAAGCCGCAGTCATCTGTTCCGCTCGTTTGAGGCTGTCCTAGGGCGCTCCCCCAAGGAATACCTGACGGATTTCCGCATGAAGCAGGCGTGCTATCTGCTGGAGCACTCCAGCCTGTCGATCACCGCGATCGCAAACTCGCTGGGGTTTGACAACAGTCTCTATTTTTCCAAAACCTTTCACCGGCAGAAAGGCATGTCGCCCAAAGAATACCGGGAAAAGAACCGCTCGTAATCACTCGCTTTTGCAGCCGTCCAACAGTTCCACCGCCTCTCTGCCAAGCACCGCGCGGGTAAAGTCATGGACGTCTTTTAGTTTTCTGGGAAAGACCATACCGCCGCCGATCATATGCGTGGTGTGCTGGTCTGATCCCGCTGTAAATGGCAGATTGTGCTCTTTTCCATAGGCCAGAGCCCGCTCGTTAAACAGCGGGTTCTTGTGGCAGTCGCTCGCCCTGCTCGAATGCATGGCGTTTACGCCCTCCACCGCATCCACATATTCCGGAAACAGCCGGATTTCGGGAATGTAATCCTCCTCCCGGAACGGATGCGCATGGCTTATAATGCCGCCGCCCTCATGTACCAGCGCGTACTGTTCTTCGATCGATGCATCCTTAATCTGCGGATGTGCAAGCAGCCATGCCTGATCCAGTCCGTATACCAAAAACTCCGTCCCCTCATAACATGCTTCCCATCCAAAAAACACCGAGAGCCCGATGCGTTCCCCCTCTGCCTTTGCATGCTCATATCCGAGACAGAAGCGCCGTACCCACTCCTCCCACGGCAGGGAACGGTCCACCGAAGTATTTCCGTAAAAAAAGTGATCCGTTACAATAATGCCGGTGTACCCTGCCTCTTTGTAGGCGCGCGCCATCTGGGCACCCGTGCTGCCGGCGCATGCGCTTGCCTCCGATGTATGCATATGTGTCTCATACAGGTATCTTTGTGTTTCCATCTTCATGCTGCTCCTTCTATTCTTCCTCATATCGGTCCTTCCCCGGTATCTCAACCGCAGACAGTTCCTCAATCGCTATGACGGTTCCATCTTCCATCCAAAGCGTCTTTTCGTATTCGTCTATCTTTTTTACCGCTCCGGTGACTGTCACATAGGCACCGCCCGCTTTTTTCGCGTCCGGGCGAAAATAGGTCACCGTCACCCGCTCTCTCGCATCCGGGTGCTCCCGCAGCCAGACGAGCTGCTCGTTTAACTCCTCTTTGCGGCTCTCGGAAAGCTCTGCGCGCTCCGTCGTAAGACGTGCCGTCTCGCGGATCGCGTCCTCGTGTCCGCTCAACGCGGCAAACGGAGAGAACTGCGCCGCCCGATCCCACAGGGACATCGGCGGATGCACGCGCGATCTGTGATGCACAAGCATCCGTATATCGTCATATTTGTGTTCCTCTGCCGCATGATCCCAGCCCATTATGCCTTATGCCCTCCAATCTGGCTGTTCCGCTCCATCGCGGTCGCGCCCTCCTGCAGATTCATGCCCTTAAGCATCGCGTTTTTCCCGTACTTTTTCTTCACGGAAAGCATTGCCTCCTGCAGGCTGCGCTCCTTTTTCAGCCGCAGTTCTTCCTGTTTTTTCTCCTCTTCCTGTCCGCCTGTATCTGTAAAAAGCTCCAGTTGTTCGTATTGTTCTTCCGCCTCGGCGCGGGCTTCTTCCACCAGCCGGTTGCCCACAAGCGTGATTCTCCGCACGAGAAGCTTTGGATTCACAATGTCGTCATACAGCCCCATCACCGCCTCCATAATCTTACGGGAAGAGGAGGTTCTGGTTTTCAGGTTGACCGTACCGTGCGCATGCTTGGGAATCTTTCTCCCGTAGCGGTCCGCCACAATCTCTCCGCGATAGTCTGCATAAAGTGCCGGATTTGTAATATTTTCAATGTCATAACCGACGGTAAGCACAAGCTGATCCGTCACAAGACGCCGTTCCACCAGATCCAGCGCCAGCGCATCCGCCATCTCCTGCACCACCAGCCGCGCGCCCTTCGCGTCGTAGGGGCAATGCAGTACCTGCCCCGAACTTATGCTGTTCACCTGCGGTCTGTACGCCTTAATCTGTTCCATCGTCACCGGCTCCCAGCCCCATGCATGATCGATGAGCAGCTCCGCATTGATGCCGAACAGCCGGTATAACAATTCCTCGTTGTGGAACTCTCTGGCTCCTCCCAGCGAGCAGCGCGCAATGTCTCCCATCGTATACAGACCGTTCTCCTCCAGCTTCTTCTGGTAGCCCCGTCCTACCCGCCAGAAATCCGTCAGCGGACGGTAATTCCAGAGCAGTCTGCGGTAACTCATCTCGTCCAGTTTTGCAATGCGCACACCATTCCGATCCGGCTTTACATGTTTTGCCACAATATCGAGCGCCACTTTGCACAGATAGAGATTGGTTCCGATCCCGGCGGTTGCCGTGATGCCCGTCTCAGCAAAGACATCCTGCATCATTTTCGCCGCAAGTTCTCTCGCTGTCATGTGGTATGTCCCCAGATAATGCGTGACATCCATAAACACCTCGTCGATAGAATAGACATGAATATCCTCCGGCGCCACATAACGCAGATAGAGATTGTAAATTCTGGTGCTGTAATCCATGTAGAGCGCCATGCGCGGCGGTGCGATCTGATAGGTCAGCCGCTCTTTCGGATGCCCAGCATTCACTTCTTTTACTTTCTGTACGACCTCAAAGAGCCTCGCTCTTCCCGGAATGCCATAGGCTTTCAGGGAAGGTGATACTGCCAGACAGATTGTCTTTTCCGTGCGCTCGGGGTCTGCCACCACAAGGTTGGTCGTAAGCGGATCCAGCCCACGTTCCACGCACTCTACCGATGCATAGAAAGACTTTAAATCAATTGCAATATACACGTGTGCTTCGTCCATCTGCGCCCTCCTTTTTTCTCTATTATTATAGCAGAAAAAAGGACAGAGTATCCAACAACTTACTCTGTCCTTTGGCAAAACCATCAAAAATTCTTCTGTTTTGCAAAATACTGCTTCGTCTCGGCTGCCACCACACCGCTTAGCGCCACCAGTGCAATCAGATTCGGCAGCGCCATCAGTCCGTTAAAAATATCCGCAATCGTCCAGACTGCCGACACGGTCATAAACGGTCCGATCAATACCGCCAGAATATACAGCCAGCGATAGCATTTTAACACCCCGGGACGGTTGCCCACCAGATATTCCAGACATTTCTCGCTGTAATAATTCCAGCCAAGGATCGTTGTAAATGCAAAAAACACCAGACACAGCATCAGTAAAAACGAGGAGACGCGTTCCGGGAACGGAAGCCCGATCTGAAACGCTCTTGTCGTGACATCCACCCCGTCCAGACCGATGTTCCACGTATCCGTGATGATGATGGACAATCCGGTCATCGTACAGATAATCAGCGTATCGATCACCGTTCCCATCATGGATACCAGTCCCTGCGCCACCGGCTCATCGGTCTTCGCGGTAGCTGCAGCGATCGGCGCACTTCCAAGCCCCGCTTCGTTGGAGAAAATACCTCTCGCGATTCCCTTCTGCATCGCAACAAGGATTGCGCCAAGTGTTCCTCCTGCCGCTGCACGGAGTCCAAACGCGCTTTGTACGATGGTGGCAAGTGCTGCCGGAATCTCTCCCAAATGCGTCAGCAGAATGATCAGCACAGTCACCACATACACAAGCGCCATAAACGGCACAACCACCTGTGCCACGGAGGAAATCCGCTTAATCCCTCCGATAATAACGAGTGCCACGCACACGGTCAGTATCAGCCCGGATATCACAACGCTCCACGAATAGGTGTTGCTAAACAGATGCACCGAACATGCCGTCTCCGGATCAAAAAAGCCCTTTACCGCACCGGTAATTCCGTTGATCTGCGTAAAGGTTCCGATGCCGAGCAGACCGACTCCCACGCCGAAGAATGCGAAGATCTGTCCCAGCCAGCGGAATTTTCTGCCCATACCGTTCTCAATATAGTAAAACGGTCCGCCGACCACATGTCCATCCGCTTCCACCACGCGGTACTTGATCGCCAAAAGACATTCCGTATACTTGGTCGCCGTGCCAAACAGCGCCGCAATCCACATCCAGAACAAGGCGCCCGGCCCGCCTGCCACGACCGCCGTCGCCACTCCCACGATATTACCGGTACCGATCGTTGCCGACAGCGCCGTGCAGAGTGCGCCGAAACTCGACACCTCTCCGTCCTTGCCGTCTTTTTCGTTTGCAATAATGTGTCTGACCGCAAGCGGCAGCTTCGTGATCTGAAGTCCCCGCAGACGGATCGTCAGAAATATGCCAACCGCAAGGATCAGCACGATCAGGGGAACTCCCCAGACAAAATCATCAATGATCTTTAGCATAACCGTTCCATTCCTCTCCATGTAATACTGCACTGTTGCAAAGTAGCATAGCACGAATGTGCGCGGTTTGGCAAGGGATTTTTTCAAAGCTTTGAGAAAGATCTTCACTGGAAAATCAAGAAATTTATAGAATAAAAAGCAAGGAACATACCGCTTAAAGTATATTCCCTGCTTTTCAATTAAATACGATACTACTTAGAACTTACCAGCTTTGTGAGCTTCCTCAACACTTACTGCAACAGCAACTGTAGCACCAACCATCGGGTTGTTACCCATACATGTCCCATATAATTTACAGTTATTTCTGGTTTGTCTCATTTTCTTGGAAGTATTGATTTTACTGCATTTTCTTAATGGTGCATCATTTTAAGTTTCATATTTTTATTTAAAGTTTTTCTGGTTCATTCTGCTAACGCGGTCAAATTGCGGTCAAATTTACCTTTTTCCTCTCTTTCAGTATTATCCGATTTCCACTTTTTTCTCTTCCTTATTATATACCTTTAATCCAAAAACAGAACATACAAATGTATGTTCCGTTTTTTCTCCTACCGCCTACCTCTCACAAGTTTTACTCTTTCCATTCCGCCGATACCTTTTCCTTTATTTGCAGGAATTCCATTCTTGCTTCTGGATTGTTCTCCCATCCTTTTCCCAACTTAACTAAATTTGAAAGCAACCGATATGTAAACGTCCAATTTTTGTAATCTTCCCAACTGTCAATAAAAAGTTGATAGAAATCGATGAGACTACTATTCTCTGGATTATTTTTCAGCTCTTGTAACAGTCCGGCGACATTGTCAGCTTGCTGCTTATAACTGGATTTCTCATTTTCATCGATTGCCTTCTCTGAACGCCTGTTTAATCTTCTAATCACTGCCTGAATTTGTGAAAAAGTATCAAGCAATTCTTTCTCTTCCCCTGTTATTACAGAAGGATAGTACAGTTCCTGTAAGTATGCGAACTGTACCAGTGGAAGCATATTATCATGCACTGCCGCCCACTTCTCTCCTGCCGCATTGTTTTCAAATACAGCAGATAGTTCACTTGCCAATAATGATTTTTTCGTGACAAGTTTGATTTGAAATAAAATTTTTTTGGCCATATATGGCTCCTTTCTGCTACTTTATGTAGCAATAAATTTTTACGGATAAATCATCCGTCTGACTTCAATATGTCGGATTTTTTTGTAAAAAAGTCATTTTTCCATG
>OGPB01000783.1_pt1 | contig 20063 bp, 14 predicted proteins | sample 1552821 | NCBI WGS metagenome assembly OGPB01 (sample SAMEA2580192, study PRJEB22360) | human gut metagenome | biome: human gut; feature: human-associated habitat; material: faeces | place: Denmark | collected 2008/2010 | reverse complement strand
TGGGCAAGTAAGCCTGCGCCTGCCATGCTTCCCGTCCTGATCGGCATCGACGGCCCTGATCTGAACGCGGGTGAAGAAGCGGCCATCCGCCGGTTCCAGCCCGCGGGCTTCGTCCTCTTTTCCCGGAATGTGGAATCCGTGGAGCAGGTCAGGCGCCTGGCGGCAAGGCTGAGGGAATTGAGCGTCCACCATCCCGTCATCGCCGTGGACCAGGAAGGGGGCAGGGTGGTGCGGACGGCCGCTCTCGGTCTGAACCTGCCTTCCCCTTCTTCCCTGGTGCGGAACGGTGATTTTTCCGGCGTGGTGGAGCTGGCTTCCGTGACGGCGCTGGCCCTCCGTTGCCTGGGCGTGAACATGAACTTTGCCCCGGTGCTGGACATCTGCCACGATCCAGGGGCCGCCAACGCCCTCCCCGGACGCTGCTGGGGAAACAATGCCCAGGACGTGATTTCCTACGCCGGGGTGTATTCCTCCAACCTCCGCAGGGGCGGCATCCAAAGCTGCGGGAAGCACTTCCCCGGAATGGGCCGCGCCCAGGCGGACCCCCATTTCAGCCTTCCGGTAGTTGACCTGGATGAACGCGAGCTGTTCGAGACGGACATGCTGCCCTTTCTGTCCCTTTGTCCGGAACTTCCCGGCATCATGTCCGCCCATATCATGCTCCCCCGGATTGACGCGGAGCTTCCCGCCACCCTGTCCCGCCGGGTAATCGGCGGAATGCTCAGGGAGCGCCTCGGCTTTCGGGGGGTGGTGTTTACGGACGACCTGTGCATGGGGGCCATTGCCGGCCAGTATGCCCCGGATGAAGCCGCTTTTTTATCCCTGAAGGCCGGCTGCGACCTGCCCCTGGTCTGCCATGATCCGCTTCCGTGGCTGGAACCCCTGGCTGCGCGCCTGGACAAACTTGATCCTTATGAAAGGGAGGACTCTTTCAAACGCGTGGAGGCATTGAGCGATTCCCTGTGTTTTCCCCTGTCGGAGGCCTCCTTGTGGATCAAGTGCCTGCACCGTGCGGAACGCCTCTGCCTGTCTGCGGGAGAGGGGGGGGAGCAGCCTCTTCCTTCCTCCCCGGTGCAGCAGTATTAGAAAGAACGGCATCCGGAGGCGGCGTCCCGTGTTTTTTCGTTGGCACGATAAAAAGAGGATACCCGCCTGCGGGATGCCTCCCCCGTTTTATGGAAGGGAGCGGATTCCGGACGGGAAAGTTCCCTGAGGAACGTAAGCCCGGAGAGTGGAAGGCGCCCGGTTTGCGCCCTTCCTTTCCTGTGCCGGAAGAGGGGAAAGTGCTTGCTTTTTTCCTGTTCGTCATGATCATGACGGTTCACCATTTTTTTAACCTGCATAATACACATTTGTTGACATGAGCGTGATTCCCAATGTTCTGGCGGAGCGGTACGCCTCCCCGGCGATGAAATCTATCTGGTCCGCCGAAGGGCGCATCGTTCTGGAACGCGAATTCTGGATTGCCGTGATGAAGGCCCAGAAAGACCTTGGGCTGGATATTCCGGACGGCGTGATTGAAGCCTATGAACGGGTGAAGGACCAGGTGAACCTGGCTTCCATCGACGCCCGCGAACGCGTCACCCGCCACGATGTGAAGGCGCGCATCGAGGAATTCTGCGACCTGGCCGGATGCGAGCACATCCACAAGGGAATGACCTCCCGCGACCTGACGGAAAACGTGGAGCAGCTCCAGGTATGGAAGTCCATGCAGATCATCCGTGACAAGGCCGTGGCCGTGCTGAACCGCATGAGCGCGCTTTCCGAACAGTGGAAGCGCGTGACCCTGGCCGGACGCACGCACAACGTGGCCGCGCAGACCACCACCATGGGCAAGCGCGTGGCCATGTTCGGGGAGGATATCGTTCACGGCCTGGGTTCCTGGATTTCCATCATGGACCGCTACAGCGTCCGCGGCCTGAAAGGCGCCGTGGGCACCCAGCTTGACCAGCTCTCCCTTTTCGGGAAGGATGCCTCGCGCGTGCTGGAGCTGGAGGACCGGGTGTGCGCCCATCTGGGCATTCCCGCCAAATGGATGAACGTAGGGCAGGTATATCCCCGCTCCCTTGACTTTTCCGTGGTTTCCGGCCTGGTGGAGCTGACCTCCGGCTGTTCCTCCTTCGCCAAGACCCTACGCCTGATGGCCGGCCATGAACTGGCTACGGAAGGCTTCGCCAAGGGACAGACGGGCTCCAGCGCCATGCCCCACAAGATGAACGCTCGCTCCTGCGAACGCGTCAACGGGTTCCACGTCATCCTGAAGGGCTACCTGATGATGATCTCCGGCCTGGCGGGCGACCAGTGGAACGAAGGGGACGTGTCCTGCTCCGTGGTGCGCCGCGTCGTGATGCCGGACTCCTTCTATGCCGCGGACGGCCTGTTTGAAACCTTCCTGACCGTTCTGAACCAGATGGGCGTCTATGAAGCCGTGGTGGCCGCGGAGCTGCGCCGCTACCTGCCTTTCCTGATGACCACCACCATCCTGATGGAAGCTGTCAAGCGCGGCATCGGCCGCGAGACCGCCCATGAGGTCATCAAGGAACATGCCGTGGCCGTCTCCAACGACCTGCGCGCCGGAAAGATTTCGGAAAACAACCTGCTGGACCGCCTGGCGGAAGACGGCCGCCTGGGCATTGACCGGGCCGCCCTCCAGGAAATCTTTGACGCCAATTCCGCCGCCACCGGTATGGCGGACGCCCAGGTGGAAGCGTTCCAGGGCATGGTGGCGGACCTGGTGGACAGGTTCCCCTCCGGTGCGGGTTACACGCCGGGAGACATTCTTTAAGAGAGAGCCGCCGGCGGTTAACTGTTGACGGAGAGCAGGCTCTCCATGCGGGGCGGGACCGGAAGGCTCCCGCTCCCTTTTTTGCCGGCAGGGGCGCGGCATGGCGGATGAGACGGAAATCCGGCACGGCACCCCCTCCGCTTCAGGATGGGGGTGCCCGGAACGCCCGGCCTCCGATGCCGAATACATACATTGTTTTTCAATATCTTTGCGTCAGGAGAGCTTGACGAATCTGGAGGATGCCAGTAATCTGGAGGCCAGTAAACGGGCGCGCCACTTTTCTCGCGCTTTTGCAAATAAACCCTCCTGTAAACAATTTTCAATATGGAAAACCAGCAGCTCAACCTTTTGGACCGTGTATATACCGTTCTCAGAAAGAGAGGGGAAGAGACGGAATGGATCACCTCCGCGGACAATCATGAAATCAGAACGGGCATCGCGTTCGTTCCCTGTGACACGTTCACGCCCGTGAGCCTTCTGTACACGATGATGGAACACCCGGAAACGCTGGTCATTGACGTTCTCTTCGCCGCCAAGGTTCCCGAAAGCCGCCGGGTGGAAGTCAGCATCATCCTGAGCGAACTGAATGCGGACCAGACCGCCGGCGCCTTCCAGCTGGACCCCAACAGCGGATACGTTTATTACCGCCAGTCCTTTGTGCTGGAGGGAATGGACCTCAGCGAAGCCCAGTTCGCCCAGTTGATGAAGAACATTGAAACCGTGGCTGTGGAAACGGCGGAAGCCTATTCCCACATCATGGAAACGGAATATCCCAAGTAAAGGCGTCGGCTTCCCTCCCGCAGTGCTGTTCATGAGCGAAGCCCCCCAAAAAAAGGGAACATGGTGGTCCATAGGCGTCGGCCTGGGGATCACTGTCCTTTTGATAGGGACGGCCATCGTGACGGAGCCGGAAACTCCGGAATCCGCGGACGGCGGCGGGGAAACGGCGCAGCGCACCCTTCTTCCCCTGCAATTGCAGGACAATTCCTTTGAAATCACGGCGCGCGGCATGGTGCAGGGCGCCCACCTCACAATGCTCTCCCCCGGCGTTTCCGGCAAGGTGGACAAGGTGCATTCCCTGTTCAGTCCCGGAGAAATCATCCTGAAAGGGACTCCCCTGGTGGAGCTGGAAAAATTTGAATACCGCGCCAGGCTGGCCAAGGCGCAGGCGGAACTGGAACAGGCGCGCCTGGACGTGTCCACGGAACAGGCGGAGGCATTGAAAGCCGTCAAAAAAACGTACAGTTCCGTCTCCAAAAGCGGCCGGGACTCCGAGCTGGTCCTCCGCGTGCCGCAGAGGCGCGCCGTGAATGCCCGGCTGAACGCCGCGGAGGCGTATGTGGAGGAATCGGAACAGGCCCTGCGGGATACGGTTCTCCACGCTCCTTATACGTGCCAGGTGGTGGAATGCTCCGTGGGGCTGGGTTCACGCGTGGTGGCCGGCCAGACGGTGGGGAAAATCATCCCGCTTCAGGAGCGGATGATCCGCATTCCCGTGCCTCTGGAAGAATTTTCCGCCCTTCCCAGGGACGAACAGGGCAGGGTGAGGGTGCCCCTGACGGCCTCCTGCACGCTGAAAAACGGGAAGCTTCTGCAATGGCGCGGCCGCGTCACGGCAGTGGATTCCGCCCTGGACCCTGCCGGAAATTCCGCCATCCTGATCGCCGCCCTGGACCCGAATGAATCCCACGTGGCGGAATGGCAGGCCGCCCCTGTCAATATGGCCCTTCAAGTGAACATTAACGTGCAGGTTCCCGCTTCCGCGTGGATTCCTTCCGCTGCCCTCAAGAATGGAAGCTCCATTCAGGTAAGGACCCCGACAGGAATGCAGGAGCGCAAGGTGCAGTTGGTGGTGTTGAAAGACGGCAAAGCCCTAGTGACCGTTCCGGAATTTCAGGACGGAGACGTCCTGCTTCTTTAATTGGAAAACTATATATTCAACTTCGCTATAAAAATCTAAAAACGCTTCGCGTTCAGGGTTCGGCGGCCCATGCGTTAGTCTCTGTCCGTCTTCATGTCGAACACCAGCACTTCAAAGGGCTGAAGCTCCAGAGAAACCGACTTGCCCTGTTCCAGTTTTAGTGTTTTAACGCGCTGGTCCGGATAGGAGGCCTTCATGGAGAAAACGGGGGGCGTTCCCTTCACCGGTTCAAAGACGGTAGCGGCGTCCAGGACGATCGTTCGCGGCTGGTCGTCCGGATTACGGAGGGCCAGCGTACATCCTCGCGGACTCCAGGCCGCATAGCCGTAGGGTTCCAATTGATTCGGATTGCCGCCCACCCAGTGCACATCGGCCAGGATGTCCTGGAAGCGCCGCGCCCAGCGTGCTCCGTCCGCGATGTCGTCCCACGCTTTTTTGTCCATCATGGACGGCGTGAGGTAAAGCTCCTGAAGATTGGCTCCGGAGCCGAAATAAATGCGGGCGTCGTTCTTCAGGTCCCTGTTGTCCTGCTTGCCGTCTTCTCCCTTGCTGACGCGCGCCGCCTGGAACTTAGTACCCAGCACCATGCCGTGGTGCATGATGGAGTTCAGGGGATAAAGGGGACCGGGCTTGACAATGACGTTGTAGCAGGCCCCGTCGCGGAACGTGATCCACTGCTCGCGGTCATTTCCCTTCCCGGTCCAGCCCACATCCGCCGTGCCGTTGCGCCAGGTGGAATCCACATGGTTGAGCCAGAAGGGGGAGGGCCAGGTGCCTACCGTCGTGTTGATGAACAGGCGGGGATTCTCCCGGCGCAGTTCGCTGGCGATGGAAAGAAGGGCCATGAAGTGGGGGCTGATGCCGTCTCCGGCCTTGTCCCATTTGAAGTAGGTCACCTTGTCCTTTTTCATCAGGTCGGAACAGCGTTTTTTGAACCATTCGTAATACTTGGGGCAGGAAAGGTCGAATCCCGCGGCGTCCTCGGGCAGGATGCCCTTGTCCTTGGCGTGCTGCACCCTCTTTTCCGGGCCGAAATACCCTCCCAGCGGAGAAATCCAGATGCCGAAGCTGGAAGGAATCCTGCCCACCGCCTTGACTACGGGGCCGAATCCGTGCGGGAATTTTTTGGTGGATGGCTGCCAGAGGTCTTCGTTGACGTCATCCCACCCGTCATCCAGCACAAAGCCGTCCAGTTTGACATGGCGCGCTCCCAGCTCCTTCCCGTATTCTCCGGCTGTCTTGACCAGCGTTTTCTCCGTGGGGTCCAGGCCGTCGTCATACCAGCCGTTGTAATGCAGGAACTGGTGGTAGGGCGCCGCCCGTTCCCGCTCCAGATAATAAAGGAAGCCGCGGCGCAACTGGTTTTCCGGCCATACGCCCAGCACCGTGGTAAATGTCTGGACGCTTCCGCTGCCCATGGGAAGGTTGCAGTCAAACCCGACGGTCCCCGTTCCTCCTCCGGCCTGAGCCCTGGCTACGGGAAGTTCAATTCCGGCAAACGTGCCTTCCCTCTCGCTGACCAGGGGGCTGCCCGGCACGGAACCTTTCACGGCCAGGGTGGGATCCTTCAAATCAATCAGTTGGATTTTCTTCAAATCCACATCCTTGGACGCTTCAATCCTGTAGGTTTCCTTGACGTAGGAGGAACCCTCCCTCAATTCCGCTTTCCAATGGACCGTCACCCCGCTCTTTTTATCCCTGAAAATGGCGGAAACCACAGCTCCTTCCTGCCGTTCCCCCAGCCGGGGACTGGCGGCGCTCCCTTTCAGGGCGCTTATGGAGGGAGCCCCCTCCATCACAAACCGGGAGGAGGGGAGATTGTAATCTTCCTTCTCCGTGGAAAGACGGAATAACTCCGGAGCCTGTTCTCTGGGGACTGCATTCTCCGCTCCGGAGGGCCGTTCTTTATTTACGATTCCCATAGGAACCAGCCTGTTGCCGGAAACCTTCCATGAAGCGGTCAGGACATTATTGCTCAAGCTGTAGACATCCCCCTCCCGGTGGGCTGCCGCCGCGCCGGGCGCTGTTCCCGGGTACGTTACGGAGGCCGCCGCGGCCTGGAGGCAGATGCAGGAACAGGCAGTCAGGGCAAGCAACGGAAGAGATGATGAATGCATGATTCGGAAGAATCCGCCATGCGGCGGCATCCGTCAATTCAAAAATCCGGTGCGGACCGGGGGCTGCATCGTGCGCCCCGTGTCGTCGGGAAATTCCTAGTGGGCTTCCAGCCAGTTGTCCCCCGTTCTGGCTTCCACCAGGATGGGGACGCCGTTGGGCAGGGGCAGGGCGCCCGTCATGGCCGCCTCAATGCGGGGAATAAGGTCCGTTTCCTCCTTGTGCAGGTCCACCAGCAATTCGTCGTGGATTTGCAGGATGAGGCGCGACCTGGTGCCTTCCAGCAGTTTGCCCACATTGATCATGGCGATCTTGATCATGTCCGCCGCGGTTCCCTGGATGGGGGCGTTGATGGCGGTGCGTTCCGCCGCGGATTTGATGGTCTTGTTGGCGGAATTGATTTCCGGGATAATCCTTCTGCGCCCCAGGAGCGTTTCCGCATATCCCTTCTGTTCCGCCTGGCGCGCCAGGTCTTCCATGAAGGTCTTGACGCCCGGGAACTGGAGGAAGTAATTTTCAATCAGGGTGGCGGCCTCGCTGCGGGGGCAGCCCAGCCGCTGGGAGAGTCCGAAGGCGGAAATGCCGTAGATGATGCCGAAGTTCACCGTCTTGGCCGCGCGCCGCATGACGGCGTCCACCTGGTCGCGGGGAATGCCGTACACGCGGGAGGCCGTTTCCGTGTGGATGTCCCGGCCTTCCTTGAAGGCCTCGCACATGGCGGAATCTCCGGACATGGCGGCCATGATGCGCAGCTCAATCTGGGAATAGTCGGCGGAAAGCATGGTGTACTCCCCGGAGGCGGGGACGAAGGCCGTGCGGATCAGCCGCCCCTGTTCCGTCCGTACCGGAATGTTCTGCAGGTTGGGGTCCTGGGAGGCCAGCCGTCCCGTGGAGGTCAGCATCTGGTGGAACTGGGTGTGGATGCGGCCGTCCTGCGGGCAGATGTACTTGGGCAGGGCGTCCAGGTAGGTGCTCTTCAGCTTCATGTTTTCCCGGTAGGCCAGGATGTCTTCCACCACGGGATGGAGCGGCGCCAGGGCGGAGAGGGTTTCTTCATCCGTGACGAACTGCCCGGTCTTCGTCTTCTTGGGCTTCTTCACCAGTTCCAGTTCCCCGAAGAGGAAGTCGCCGAGCTGCTTGGGAGAATTCAGGTTGAGGGGATGGCCCGCGGCCGACTCGATCTTTGTGCGCAGGTCCTCAATGATGGTTCCCACCTTGATGGAAGCTTTTTCCAGGGACTCCGGAAGAACGCGGATGCCCGTAAATTCCATGTCTGCGAGCACGGGCAGCAGGGGCAGTTCCACCGTGCGGAACAATTCCTGCATGCCGCTCTCCTCCACCTGTTTTTTCAGAATGGCCGACAGCTGGAGGGTAATGTCCGCATCTTCCGCGGAATACCTGCCCATCACTTCCACGGGGATATTCTTCGTGTCCAGTTCCCGTTTTTTGGCTCCCGCCGGGGCAATGTCGCTCAACTTGATGGTGGAATACTGAAGGAGGGATTCCGCCAGAATGTCCATGCCGTGCTTCATGCCGGGCGCGATCAGCGCGTGGGCCAGCATCGTATCGAAAAACGGGCCGGAAACATGGATTCCGTGGGTGCGCATCACCTGGAGGTCGAACTTGAGGTTATGGCCGATTTTTTCCGCGGAGCATTCAAAAAGGGGCCTCACCGCTTCCAGGTCTTCCGCACCGGAGACGGGCAGGTACCAGGCTTTGTGAGGTTCGGCGCAGAAGGAGATGCCCAGCAGGGTGTCCGTTACCGGATTCAGGCCCGTCGTCTCCGTGTCGAAGCACCAGGAATCGTGCCTGTTCAGTTCCGCGATCATGGCGTCGCGGACCTCCTTCGTGTCCGCGATGATGTATTCGTGCCTGATGTCGTCCACGGTTTTCAACTGGCGCTCTTCAAACAATTCCATCTGTCCCGTTCCCGTCTGCTGCGGCCGGGGGGCCGGGGCGGGAGCCTCCTGCGGCTGGGCGGGGGCGAACAAATCGTCTGCGGGAAGGGGAGCGGACGCCCTGGCGGCCGGAACCTTCCTGCCGAACAGCTTGGCCTGCATGGCGCGGAACTCCAGTTCCTGAAGGAGGCTCAGCAATTCGTCCGGCCTGGGCTCCTTCTTGACAAGCTCGTCAAGGGTTACGGTCAGGGGCACGTTCCTGTCAATGGTGGCAAGCTCCTTGGAAAGGGTTGCCAGCGCGGCGTTCTCCTCCACGATCTCCCTGCGCTTTCCTTTCAGTTTGTCCGTGTTTGCCAGCAGGTTTTCCACGGAGCCGAATTCCCCGATCAGCAGCTTGGCCGTTTTCTCCCCCACGCCGGGCAGGCCCGGAATATTGTCGGAGCTGTCGCCCATCAGGGCCAGGATGTCGATCACCTGCTCCGCCCGTTCGATGCCCCAGTGTTCCTTCAATTTTTCCAGGTCGATCACTTCGTGGTCGTTGCCGCGCTTGCCGGGCCGCCACAGGTAGCAGGAGGGGGAAATGAGCTGGCCCAGGTCCTTGTCCTGGGAAACCATGTAGGTGTGGAACTCCTTCGTATCGTCCGCAAGGCGGGAAAGGGTGCCTATCGTATCGTCCGCCTCATACCCCTCATAGCGCAGAATGGGTATGTTCATGGCCTCCAGAAGACTGAAAATGATGGGAATCTGAATGCTTAACTCTTCCGGCATGGACTCCCGGTTGGCCTTGTATTCCGGGTAAAGCTTGTGGCGGGCCGTCGGGGCCGAGGTGTCAAAACAGGCTGCGATGTGGGTGGGGCTCTCCTGTTCCAGAATGGCCAGCAGCGTATTGGCAAAGCCGTAAACGGCCGATGTGTTGACTCCCTTGGAATTGCGGATGGGATTGGAGAAAAAGGCGAAGTGGGCCCTGTATGCCAGAGCCATGCCGTCCAGGATGAAAAGGCGCTTGGGAGTGGATTCAGTCATTTCTGCGCCAATGTACCATTCCGTCCGGAACGTGGCGACAGTTAAATGCGGCTTGTGCCTTCCGGCTGGACGGGCCTCAGCAAGCCCAGCCGGGTGCAAGGTCCGGCAGGACGAGGATGGAATGCCTTTCCGGGAAGTGTGCCGCGCGGGGGCGCGGTTTTCATCCGGAAGGGCGGTTTTTCCGGCGCGCCGGAAAAATCAGTGCGTGTAATGCCTGGGGACGCGCGGGCCGATGCCCGTGAATATTTCCCAGGAAATCGTGCCCGCTTTTTCCGCCAATTCCGTCACGGGAATATTCGGTCCCATGATTTCCACGGTCATGCCGGGCTCCGGGCTGGGCACCCGGCTGACGTCCACCATGATCTGGTCCATCGTGACGCGGCCCAGCAGGGGGCAGGAAATGCCTTCTACCATGACGCGCGCTCCCTTGTGGGCCAGAGAACGCAAATAGCCGTCCGCGTAGCCGATGCCCACGGTCGCCACCTTTGTGGGATGGTCCGTCACGAAGGTGCCCCCGTAGGAAATGCCATGGCCTGCCGGCAGGGTGCGCGCCACGGTCAGTCGGGAAAAGAGGGACATGGCAGGCTTCAATTGCGCTTCCCACGGGGAGGGAATGGGGGAAAAGCCGTACAGGACCAGGCCGGGGCGGCACAGGTTGTTGGAGGGAATATCGTAATCCAGAGAAGCGGCGCTGTTGGCCAGGTGGCAGAATTTCAGCGGCAGTTTTTCCCGGATGCGCGCGGCCATCCGTTCAAAGCAGGCTATCTGCTCCAGAGTGGTTTCCCGGTCTTCGTCCGCGCAGGGCAGGTGGGCGCCCAGTCCTTCCATGTACAGGCTGTCCAGTTCCCCCAGGCGGGAGAGCAGCTCTTCAAGCTGGTCCGGAAGGAACCCGCCGCGGCCCATGCCCGTGTCCACGGAAATATGGATGGGCAGCGTTTTTCCGTACAGCCGGGCCAGGGAATTGTAATGCACGGCTTCTTCCATGGTGGAGATGAAGGAGCGCCAGCCGTTCAGCACGATTTCCTCCCGCTCTTCCGGAAAGGAGGGCCCCAGGATATACGGCCGCGTGCGGCAGCCTGCCTGGCTGATGCGCCGGGCCTCCCCCACGGTCGCGCAGCCCAAGAAGGAGCATTACGTGCCGAAGAAGGCGATCCCCTCCGCGTCCAGTGCCCGGCACACCTGTTCCAGGCCGTGGCCGTAGGCGGACGCCTTCACCACGGGCATGTAATATTCCCCCTTGGCCGCCTGCTTGACGACGTTCAAGTTATGGCGGATGGCTCCAAGGTCGATTTCGGCCCAGGCGCGGGGAGGGCTGGTGGCTGGCATGGCGGAGAAAGGCGGCGGGTTGAAAAGAGCGGGCGGAAACGCCCCAAACGCAAAAAATTGTCCGCCTTTATGCACGTAATGCCAGACGGATTTTTGTCAGTTTCCTTCTCTTCTGTGAAACGTGAGGCGGAGGGGCCATTTTTTGTCTTACAGGACAGTCACGACAGAGCTTTTTGATTCATGGCAGAGAAAGAAGAGATGATAAAAAAGACTGCCTCACTTCTACAGTGAGACAGTCTTAAAAAATGCTCTTGTTACCGGTGTGACTGGCTTGCAGTCAGGAAAATCGGTTTGCATCTCAAATTTTGTCTTGAATCCAAAAACACTAGAGCGCAGTTGCCGGTTCCTGTCAAACGTTTTTTGATTATTTTAAGATAATTCTTATGGATGCTTGATGCTGAGTAATGTTGATGCTATTATAAATATAAACCATTTTTCTTCATGATATCACAATCTCTTACTTTTTCCTTTGATATAGGTTATGCGTCAATCGGGTGGGCCGTTCTCGAAGCCAATCCGGATGGCAGTCAGGATGCGGATCCTGTCGTTCAGGGTTGTGGAACAGTACTGTTCCAAGCTGATGACTGCCAGGCTTTCAAAAGACGGTCTTACCGACGTTTACGGCGCAACATAAGATCCCGGCGCATACGGATTGAGCGTATAGGGAGGCTGTTGGTACAGACTCAAATCATTACTCAGAACATGAAAGATGCTCCGGGGCATCCGGCTCCCTTCTATCTGGCATCTGAAGCGCTGCAAGAGCATCGAGTTCTTTCTCCTCTGGAACTTTGGCAGGTTCTCCGTTGGTATGCTCATAACCGAGGCTACGACAACAATGCATCATGGTCCAACAGTTCCTCGGCGGTAGAAAATAAGGAAGATACAGAGAAATTAAGAAATGGTCATGAGTTGATGAAGAAACATGGAACCTGTTCCATGGCGGAAACCATTTGCAGGGAATTGAAGTTGGAAGAAGGGAAACAGGATGCCCCGATGAGTTTTTCAACTCCGGCTTACAAAACCCTCAATACTGCTTTTCCGCGCTCCCATGTGCAAAAGGAAGTCCGTCAGATTCTGGAACTTTCCGCGCCTCAAATTCCCGGACTGACTCCAGAAATAATTGAGCTTATTGTTCAGCAAGAATTATTTACTACGGAACAGCGTGAACGTTTGCTTCAATTTGGAATAAAGCTGGCGCGCCGTTATCAGGGAGGCCTCTTATTTGGTCAGTTAATTCCCCGTTTTGACAATCGCATCATTCGGAGATGTCCCATTACTTGGGCGCAAATTTATGAAGCTGAGTTAAGCCTGGGTTCTTCTGAGAAACAGGCGCGGGAAAAGGCGGAAAAACTTTCCAAGGTTCCTTCTGCGGATTGCCAGGAATTCTATGAGTACCGGATGGCTAGAATTTTGTGCAATCTCCGTGCTGATGATCAGCCTCTTCCTGCGTCCTTACGCAGGCAGCTGATGAAAGAGGCCCTCAAGGAAGGGAAATTAACGAAATCTTCTCTTAAAAAAATAATTTCCTCCCAGGCATTGACGGAAAATACCAATATAGATAATTATTTCAATCTGCATCCGGACAGTGAAGAAGCTCTTTATTTGGATCCGGCGGTTGAGGTCTTGCAAAGAACCGGTATTCACGATGTTCTTTCTCCTTCAGTCAAACGGATGGCCCTGACACGCCTGCGCCGCGGGAAAACCTGTACTCCCCGTTATCTTTTAAAGCTGATGCGTTCCCATGGGGAACCTGTTGATCAGCTTGAAGCTAAAATTGAGAAAAGGCGCATTCAACAAGGAGAAAGAAAAAAAGGAAAGGAGCACGTACCAGCGGGAAAAGATTGGGCAGAGGAACCCTTGCTTCCCAAATGCGCTACTGGCCGTGCACCATATGCCCGGCCGGTTCTGAGGAAAGTTGTTGAAGAAGTTCTTGCCGGGGAAGACCCCTCCCGCCCTGCCAGGGATGAAAATCATCCTGACGGGGAAGTAAAAACGCATCACGGCTGTCTTTACTGTCTTCTTGATCCTAAGTCCAAAGTCAATGAATATCAGCGTAACCGTAGTATTGACTCCCTTACCAACAATCATCTTGTCAGGCACCGGATGATGATTGTTGAAAGATTGCTGAAGGATCTTATCCAGGATTTCGCTGCGGGCCGGAAGGAAAGGGTTGAGAAAGTCTGTATTGAAGTTGCCAGGGAGCTTTCCTCCTTCTCCGGGATGGACAGTAAAAAGATTCAGGCAGAGCTAAATCTGCGTCAAAAAAGCCATGCCATGGCCGTCGAGCGTTTGGAAAAGGATCTGCCTGGCCTAGCCCTTTCAGCTAACCTGATTCGCAAATGCCGGATAGCTGAAGACATGAACTGGACCTGCCCGTTCACTCTTCAAAAATATGGACCCCATGATCTTGACCGTTTGGAACTGGAACATATCGTTCCTTATGCATTCCGGCAGTCCAACGCTCTCTCTTCTCTCGTACTCACCTGGAAAGAGGTTAATAAAATGAAAAACCGTCGCACTGGATACGATTTTGTAGAACAATGCGAAGGTTCCCCTGTTCCAGGATCTAATCTTAGCATTTGCTCCATCAATAACTATAAAACTTTTGTCAACGGGCTGGACGAGAGAAAATGGCACGCGGACGATCAAAAACGTAAAAAGAAACGCAAGGCATTGTTGATGGTACGTGGTCTTTCCAGCAAGAATCAAGCACAGGCCAACATAGGCATGACGGAAGGAATGATGACCCAGAGTTCCCATTTGATGAAACTGGCCGCCCGTGTAGTTTCCAGGATTCTGCCGGATGTCTCCATTGACATGATTCCCGGAGCGGTTACCGCCGCAGTCCGTAAATCCTGGGACGTTTCAGGGTGCTTCAAGGAACTTTGTCCGGAACTCTCCGGTAAAATCAACAAGCAGGATTTGCGCTCCTGTACTCACTTGCATCACGCCTTGGATGCTTGCGTCCTGGGTCTTATCCCTTATATCGTTCCGGCTCACCGCAACGGTTTGCTGAGACGAGTTCTGGCCATGCGCCGTCTTCCGGAAGAACTGATGCGGGAAGTCAGGCAGATTGCGGACAAACGTCACTACATCCTGAATGATGATGGACGAATAATGCTAAAGGACCTTCCCAACTCCGTCAAAGAAAATATCCGTGAAAAACTGATGGAGCAGAGGGTGATCAAACACATTCCCGCGAATATGAGCGGAGCCTCCCTGAAGGAAACCATGCAGAGAGTTATTTCTATTGAAGGAAATGGGGAGGATGCCATGGTATGCCTTCGGAAAAGTTCTTTCATGGTTGGCGAAGATGGCAAAAGAACTACTGTAAAAGCAAATAAATTGGTGGGAATTTTTCCGGAAGGTTCTTCCAAGCTGAAGCCTTTGAAAGCGGCCATCGAAATTGATGGTAACTATGGAGTGGCTCTTGACCCCAGTCCTGTTGTTATTCGTCATGTCAGGGTTTTTAAACAAATCCTGGCTTTGAAGAAAAAGAATGGCGGCAAGCCCGTACGTATTCTAAAAAATGGAATGCTTATTAGATTAACTTCCCCACAGGATACCAAACGGGAAGGGATATGGAGAATAGCCTCCATTAAAGATAATAAAGTGGGGATAGCCCTTGATCTCCAAAGGCCCCATTATGCCGGTTCCGGAAGCAAAAAACACGAATCCAATTGGATTAATATAAGACTTGTCACCTTACGCACAAAATATCATCTGGAAATACATCCTACTTCTTACACCGGGAACCCTCGATAAAACTTTCCATGTCTTATCACATTCTGAGTATAGATGCTTACACATGCCGCTTGAGTTGTGAGAGAGGACAACTCAGATGCGATGATGGCATGAATCCATCCCGCACCATCTCTCTCGAGGATGTAGGCGCCGTTGTTCTTAGTTCTTTCAAGGCTACGCTTACAAGCACTCTTCTGATTGAAATGGCCAGAAACAGAATAGGCTTTGTACTTTGCGAAAGCCATCGGCCGGCGGCCTTGCTCCTACCTGCTGACAGAGCGACGGATACTGCTCTGCTTCGGCATTTGACAGCCATGCCGGCCCAACTGCGCCGGCGTCTTTGGGAAAAGACCCTGGATGCCAAGTGTGGCAACCAAGCTGTTCTCGCTCAAACATGGAATCCGGATCATCCCGGAATTGCGGACTTAAAAAAGTTTTCGGAATCCAGAAAATCCAGCCGTGAGGCGGAGTGTGCCCGTCTGTTTTGGAGCGTTTTTTCCGACACGTGGTCAAACTCATCCTTCCGTCGTGGCAGAAAGGAAGAAGGCTTTAATATTTTGTTCAACTATGCCTACGCTGTCCTTCTGTCCTGTGTTCTTCAATATCTCTTTGCTTTGGGCCTGGATCCCTGCTTTGGAATCTTTCATCAGTCTCGGGAACATGCCGCTCCTCTGGCTTATGATCTCATGGAGCCTTTTCGTCCTGCTTTTGACGCTAATGTGGCCCGCTGGATCAGCCGGGGTATTCAAGACGGAAAAACAGAAGAGCAGATAGGAGAAGTAACCGGTGAATATAGACAACACATTGTGGCTACTCTTCAGGCATCTGTTCTTTATCAAAATAAACAAGTATTTCTAAGAACTGCCGTGGAATCTGTTTGCCGCAGCTTCCGAAAAGCCGTTCTTGCTCAACAGTCGGGACCTTATGAACCATGGAATATGTCAACTATAAAATGGGCTGGCTAGTTGTTTTCTTTGATCTTCCCACCACTACTCCGGAAGAACGCAGGAACTATATTCATTTCCGGAATCAACTTTTGGAGGACGGATACACGATGGTGCAGTATAGCGTATACGCACGTCCTTGTGTTACTCACGAAAGAATGGCGACACATTCGCGCAGAATTCAAAAAATGATACCTCCTGACGGTTCTGTACGGTGCATGTTTGTCACTAATATTCAGTGGGATAAAATGTTCGTTTTCCACGGAAAATCCAAACCTCCTCAGGATATTTCAATGCCGGAGCAAATGCTTCTCTGGTAGAAGCTCGTTTTCCTGATTTCTCTATAAGTTACTTACAATAAAAATCAAGCATGGCACCTGTTATGCCATGCTTGATTTTGGATTCAAGGCAAAACGGTTCTCCGAGCCTTCCGATTGTGCCCAAGTTATGCCATGCTTGATTTTGGATTCAAGGCAAAACCAACTTACGGGAATCCTTCCATGAGTCATTGTTATGCCATGCTTGATTTTGGATTCAAGGCAAAACTGTAGGTCCCCTGTGGAAAAGTTCGGCCGGGTTATGCCATGCTTGATTTTGGATTCAAGGCAAAACGTGCCTCAGCACGTGGACTTCTCCGCACTGGTTATGCCATGCTTGATTTTGGATTCAAGGCAAAACCGGTTCCGTGAAGCGGCCATGCGCTTTTTCGTTATGCCATGCTTGATTTTGGATTCAAGGCAAAACAAAAAGCAGTAGCTCATATCTTCCACCAAAGTTATGCCATGCTTGATTTTGGATTCAAGGCAAAACCACATCATCAAACTCATCAAAAGATACTACAGTTATGCCATGCTTGATTTTGGATTCAAGGCAAAACAAGGAGCGTATTAGACCCGACGTCTTCTAGTTATGCCATGCTTGATTTTGGATTCAAGGCAAAACGCCGTCGTCAATCTTGCACTCAACTATAGCAGTTATGCCATGCTTGATTTTGGATTCAAGGCAAAACTATAAAGCGGTCATCATCAGGTCATACAACGTTATGCCATGCTTGATTTTGGATTCAAGGCAAAACCAGCACGATTGGCAATATGTTTTGCGATATGTTATGCCATGCTTGATTTTGGATTCAAGGCAAAACTACTCTCCACCAATTCTTCGACCTCTCCCAGTTATGCCATGCTTGATTTTGGATTCAAGGCAAAACATGGACTGGGGAGAATGGGGACGTTGCCGTGTTATGCCATGCTTGATTTTGGATTCAAGGCAAAACCCCGGAGGAAGCAAGCGCAGAAACATGGACGTTATGCCATGCTTGATTTTGGATTCAAGGCAAAACCACTACTACGTTTTAGGCATGATTGAATCAGTTATGCCATGCTTGATTTTGGATTCAAGGCAAAACATATGGTGATTGTAAGATCGCTGTCCATTCGTTATGCCATGCTTGATTTTGGATTCAAGGCAAAACAACCCCCTATTTCCAGTTACGGAAAAAATTGTTATGCCATGCTTGATTTTGGATTCAAGGCAAAACCGGGAACAGATGATGACGATTGCCGCCCCCGTTATGCCATGCTTGATTTTGGATTCAAGGCAAAACAACGCCCCAAGCCGGAACATTGAATTTCTGTTATGCCATGCTTGATTTTGGATTCAAGGCAAAACGGGACTGCATGTCCCTGATGTCTACCATGCGTTATGCCATGCTTGATTTTGGATTCAAGGCAAAACTATGGCTCTCACCAGGGCATGGCCGGGCTGGTTATGCCATGCTTGATTTTGGATTCAAGGCAAAACGACTCGATGAGCGACACTATTGGCTCAGAGGTTATGCCATGCTTGATTTTGGATTCAAGGCAAAACAAGCTCGCAACTAGGGTTATCCCCCGCGAGGTTATGCCATGCTTGATTTTGGATTCAAGGCAAAACGGCGGTGGGATGATAGATGCCTTGTGATGGGTTATGCTTGATTTTGGATTCAAGGCAAAACTACGGCTGCAGCTGCGGCATCCGTCTCTGTGTTATGCCATGCTTGATTTTGGATTCAAGGCAAAACGCCTGATTAGTGATCCGCTCGCGATATGAGTTATGCCATGCTTGATTTTGGATTCAAGGCAAAACTGCGAGCCTGGGGTCATCACTTTTGATGACGTTATGCCATGCTTGATTTTGGATTCAAGGCAAAACTAAGGTGCTTGCTTAGAACCCCCAGGGCGGGTTATGCCATGCTTGATTTTGGATTCAAGGCAAAACGGTGCTTTAAATGTTTTCATATTATTTTTCTAATTTTATTCTTGAAACTCTAATGACTCCCTCGTTCGGATACATGTCCTTTTGAGATCCTACCGTGAGGGTAAAACCTTGGGGATGCCAACGCATGGTAATCGGATTCACGGTTTTATATATCCAGGTTCCAGCTTTAGTAATCACAGTAGTTTGATACTGGGCTCCTGGTTCTTCATACTTGTAAAGAGAAGTTTCTGATGGAGCTAAAAGCAACGCCCATATAAGGAATACACCCAGAACTCCAATAATAATGCTTATTAGAACCAATCTTGATTTAGCTGTCATCTTCTTATTCTCCTTACTTAATTACTTTCTGTATCCTGGATACCAACCTATTCCAAGCTTCTATTGCAGAGTCTGGAGTACCAAAAAACGCCCGAAGCTCGGTTCCTGCACCCAAATCGCTACGGCATTGAACCTGAAAAGCCTCATATCCCTCCTGTGGCTTCATTCCCGACTCATTTAAGTTCCAGACTCCCGGAATCGAACCACAAATTGGACATGGTTTCCTTTTTGGTCTTTTATCAATATCCATATTCTTCATTGTTTTTTCTCCTTTTCCAGGTAATGTTTTTCAATAGATTATGCCATGCTTAATTTTGGATTCAAGTGAATCCTATTGCCTCAAGATGAGGAATGTATTATGCCAGACGGTTTTTTGTCAGTCTTTGCCGGGGACGGAAGATTCCGCTTCCTCCACGGCTTTAGGTTTGGAGACGGTATGCGGGGCATTTTTTAGGATTTTGAGCATGGCTGCCAGGGTGTCTATGTCTTCATCGGACATGGAGGAAAGGTGGTTCAGCTTTTCCTTGATACCTTCAATCACTTCCTCCCGATACGGCAATTCTTCCCCTGCATGGGTATGCAGGAAGAAGGAGGTGATGGTGCTGGTGAGCGTCCCCACGAAGCCGATTCCGGTAATCATCAGAAAAACCGCGAGAAACTTGCCCGGCGTGGTGACCGGGTAGGTGTCTCCGTAGCCCACGGTGGTGGCCGTGACGAAGGACCACCAAATGCCGTTGGACAGGCTCATGCCCTCCGCCAGATGGATGCCCACGGCCCCCAGCAGGATAATGGTCAGCGCGGCAATGCAGATGTACTTGAATCCGTTCGTATTGAAAAAACGCCGAACGCGCGCGGAGAACCGCAGGGAGTAGGAAAACAGGTCCAGGTACCTGGCGAGCCGCAGGATCTCTTCCAGCCTGGCGAAGCGGAACAGCCGGAAGAGGGAGTCGAACGGGATGATGGCCAGCAGGTCCCAGACGTGGCTTTTCACGAAGAGCCATTTGGAGGGGCTGAAGAAAAAGCGGGTGACGTAGTCCAGGACGAATATCCAGTAAATAACCCGGTCCACGGTGACTTCCCATTCCGCGGCACCGGAGGTCAGGTCGATGGCGGCCAGCGTGACGGCCACCAGGGCCAGCAGGCACATGACCGTTTCATACGCCAGTTTCAGGAACAGGAAGTGCCGGGGTGTTTTTGCGTCTGGAGCCATGGAGGGAAGGGTAGTAAAAAGCCGCTCCCGGATGGCGGGAAGCGGCTTGAAGGGATGAACCTCCGGCTGATTTACTTCAGCAGAAGCTGTTCCATCAGCGTCTGGGAGGACTGGGCGAGCACGGCGGGGTCGTCCAGCATGCCGGCGCGGAGCAGGGCCGTGTTCGCGATCTGGTCCGCGACCATCTGGGCCAGTTCCGGATTCTCCGTCCGCAGGGCGGAAAGCTTCTTGACCAGGGGATTGGAGGGGTTCAATTCAAGCTGGGGATGGTTTTCCGGAACTTCCTGCCCCATGGCCTTCATGTATGCTCTCATTTCCGGCCCCATGTCGTTGCCGCTCTGGAGGGCCACGGCGGGACCGCTGACCAGGCGCTTGCCCAGGGTGACCTTGGAGAACTTGTCCGGGTAAAGTTCTTTCAGCCATTCCTCCAGGGCGGTGGCTTCCTCCTGCGGCAGGGCGTCCTTCTGTTCCGTTTCCAGTTCCGGGAGTTCCACGTCCGCGCGGTCGATCATCGTGACGGGCT
>OGPB01000748.1_pt1 | contig 20536 bp, 20 predicted proteins | sample 1552821 | NCBI WGS metagenome assembly OGPB01 (sample SAMEA2580192, study PRJEB22360) | human gut metagenome | biome: human gut; feature: human-associated habitat; material: faeces | place: Denmark | collected 2008/2010 | reverse complement strand
ATAACCCGATATAATTGGAATATAGCAACTTGTTGCCAAATGCATGAGGAAAAAGTAGCATAGCCAAAAGAAAATATAGCAGAACTTAAAATATAAATGAGGTTGTGCCAACGTTTTGACACAACCTCCTTATTTCATCCAGCCTTTCTGCGGGAATAGTTCTGTGTCCCGTGAAAGCCAGTGACTTTGATTTTTCTGATAATATTCCGTTCATAGTTCTATACTTTATAATGGGTTCTTGCAAGGAAGATGCCTTCAATGACATTCGCTCCGAAACTCTCCAGCTGATTAGCATACATACCGAAACTGATTCCGCGTGTTATTACATCATCGAAGACTATGACTGCCTTTCCTCTGAACCACTCTTCATCAAACTCGATGATGCTCACCTTTCTGATTTCCTTTTCAGCCTTACGGTTTTCATGAATAGCAAGTCTTTCTCCGCATACCCTTACATGGTCATATCCGTTTATTGCTCCTGTGAGTTCACATACCCTTTTGCAGAAGTCCATATACCGGATTTCATTCTTTCTTACCGATGATGCCGGAACCGGAATGAATACCAACTGTGAGCATCTGTTGCCGTGTTCCTCAATCATTCTTGCTGCCGTCATCTGTGCCACCTCTTCATGAGACCTTCCGTCCTTGAAGTCATAAACCAACTGTCTGTCGGCGATTTCCTTCTCGCCCACATTCTGAATACGTTTGGGAAAATACTTGCAGAACCATGTCTGTGGCTTTTCCAACTGCTTTCTGATGCTTTCGTCCATCTGTACCATACGCTCTGATTTTTTCCCTTCTGTCTGCAAGTTTTTCAGCTTGCCCGAAGGATATTTTTTGCAGTTCTCAGAAGCGCAGGCATTCAATAAGGCAAACTTAAAGGAAAGCTGAAAATACGCTCAACCACGTTTGAGGAAGATTTTCAGCCCTGTGTTTGACGTTTGCAATGCCGGAGATACCTTTGCAAAAAAATATCTGCAGAGGCATGCTGAACAAACCTGTGGCTGTAATGGTACGTTAGGATAATCATGTAACCCTTTTGCATCATATGTTTTCAGATAATAAAATGCACCCGTTTCAAGGGTGACAGTGTTGACAGAGAGTATCTGCCAGTGTATCAGATACTTCATACAGAAATCATGCGTTGACAAACGTTGACAGACGTAGCCACAATTTTCAATACGACAAGAATCTGTAGCCAAACGTTGACACACTATAATATCATATTCTTTATAAGAAAAAGTAAGAAAGAATATAATATACTGTGTTACAGTAGCTTTCCCAGTCAGACCTTATGCCGGATTTACATTGGATTTGCTGTCAACGCTGTCAACCACTGAATATATGCCTTCCTTATTTCCGTAAAACTGATTTACCATCAACCGCCTTAGTCCAGCCGTATTGAATATGACGGGTAACACATAATCCATCGTATTCCCACAATCTCCGGAATAATCCCATATTTGACGTATTGACTACTAATAATCAGATGCTTACCTTTACATCATAGCATAAACGAAAGAATAATCAGCATGAGATACAATGAAAGTCGTTCCCGAAAAGACATATTCAGTGAAAGAGGCTGCACGCTATCTGGGTGTCCACCGCTGCACCATCTATTCCTATATCCGCCACCTGGAAAAGCCGCTGGCTTTCCTTAAGATACCGGATAAGGTAAAAAGAGTGTTCAGAGGAACTGACCTGATAGCCTACAAAGAATCCGGTCTGCCAAAACGTGGCCGCAAGCGTAAGAAACACTGTTAGTTCAGTTTTCTAATTCCACAAATAATCATAGTTAGTTATCATTTACCTGCTATAACAAGCTGCCGGTCTTGTCCGTGACGGATAGGACCGGCCACTTCTCTTTACAGACTGCTATTCAAACCTTGCAAGGAAGTCCTGCAGTCTGCTGTCCCTAATCAGTTTCAGCGGAACCGGCTCAAAGTTCTGCTGCTGCCTTACCTGAAGCTTGCCAAGCCCCTGAGCACTCAGGTCAAGCTCCACATCCGAAAGCTCATTTAGGGAAATGTACCCGTATTCATCCTCCATGAGCCCGACTACAATACCGAATAGAATCACATCGTCATCCTCCCTGTTTCCTTCAAGGATAAACCACCTTACAGAGCCGAGAGCAAAAATCGCACGGCAAACAGCCTCCTTTCCCTTGCCGTCCTGGGAATAAAGCGGATAACCCTCCAGAGCTTCCGCCAGTTGTGTTGTCATTAATCTGCACATATTAGTAAAAAATTGAAACATTGTTTGATACTCATTCTTCTTGCACGCATAACACGTGAATCTGAAGTTCCGGTTCTTTTCCCTCCGGTAAAGCTCATTGAGCTTCATAGCCGGGGAAAACCGTTTTATGTGCAATAACGACTGCGGACCAAAGGGAGAATAAGACAAGTGTGAAGTCAGAGAATGCAGACGGAATACCCAAATTTTTGAGGTATGAGAAAATTTGCGGAAGGCTGCCGTCAAGTCCTCCGACTGAAAGCGTAAGCGTCACTTGGTGTTTCTCCAGTCCGCAGTACCTTTGCACATAAGAAACGGTTTCGGCTATGATGCTCCAATGTTTTCCTGACATTCAGTATTCCAAGATTTCCGAAGAGCACAGTATCCGTTTTCAGACAAGCCACCGAAAACCAGTTGCCAATGTCAGAGCCTTTGAAGTGAAGAGTAGCGCAACCTTAAAGCCTCTGTCTTTGGCAACTGTATTGATTTATCAGCATGCTTGTATGAACCTGTCGGCTGAACTTGCCTGGTATTGTAGATACGAAGCAAGTCAGCCGGTAAGTTTCCGTAGCATAAGGCAATTTGTTCCGGCATCGCATGTAATACGAACAGTCGGAACAGTTTGCCTGTATTTTAAGACGAGTATTCAAGGATATTGGCCGTTCCGGAAGTGCAAGCTTTAGCCTGCATCAACGGAGCTGACTGTTAGTATTCTTTTTTAGACTGGTTACGGATATCCAATTATATTGTTCTGAGGAGGGAAATAAATTGCAACGTATTTCAAGACTATTTGCCTGGAATTATATGGTAAATTTATCATTATATGCACCAGTTTATGTGGGATAGTCAGGATTTTGATTAAAGTATTTTTGCTATTAGGGGAAAAATCTATAAATTTGCGGTCAACTCTAATAAATAGGTGATGAAAGAATTAAATCGATTAAAAGTAGTTTTAGCAGAAAAAAAGAGAACAGGGAAATGGTTGGCTGCACAATTAGGAAAAGATCCAACAACTGTATCTAAATGGTGTACTAATACTTCTCAACCAGATTTGCAGACACTCTCAGCAATAGCTGAAATACTAGGAATAGATATTAAGGACTTGTTGTATAGTAGCAAGAATGAATAATACACTCAATTAAAATGATTTATCTTAATCAAAAGAAAAATCAACAAATTATAATTATGGAGATAAAAGAGGAACTATCTTTAGAAGATATAGATAAACTTCTTCTTCAAGAAGAGGAGTTAAATCTAACATCAGATATAAAGCAACAAATAAGTGAATCTTATGAGTTTCTTAAAGAATTTTCAAAGGAAAAGGTAATATACGGTATCAATACCGGTTTCGGGCCTATGGCTCAATGGAAGATTGAAGAAAAAGACCTGGAAAAATTACAATACAATATAGTTCGTAGTCATTCAACGGGAGCAGGAAATCCGCTTCCCTCTATTTATGTAAGAGCCGCTCTTTTATCAAGGATTATGACTTTCATCAAAGGTCATTCTGGAGTCCATACCAATAGTGTTGAATTATTAATACAGTTCTTCAACAATAAAATATACCCAATTATACCTGAGCATGGAAGTGTTGGAGCAAGTGGAGATCTAGTACAGTTAGCTCATTTGGCTTTAGCATTAATTGGAGAAGGAGAAGTTTCTTATTTAGGGAAAATAATGAAATCATCTGATGTACTAGAACAGCTAGACCTTAAACCTTTGAAAATGTATATTCGAGAAGGGCTTGCTTTGACTAATGGAACTGCAGTTATGACAGGTATAGGTTTGGTTAATCTATTATTAGCAAAGAAACTTATACACTGGTCTTTAATGGCCTCAGTCATGATGAATGAAATAGCATCTTCTTATGATGATTTTATGTCAGAAGTACTTAATGGACTGAAGTTGCATAAAGGGCAAAAAAGAGTGGCTGAACAAATGAGAAAGATATCCTCTGGTAGTAAAAGACTACGAAACAGAACAGAAGAACTTTACCACCCACAGGAGAAAAATGTATTTCAATATAAGGTACAGCCTTATTATTCATTAAGATGCATACCGCAAATATTAGGGCCAATCTATGATGAATGGGAAAATGCAAAAACAGTTTTAATAGATGAATTAAATTCTGTTGATGACAATCCTATCGTTGATAAAGATCATAATACCGTCTTACACGGAGGAAATTTTCATGGAGATTATGTTTCTTTTGAAATGGATAAGCTAAAGATTTCTGTTACTAAATTAACCATGTTGACCGAAAGACAGATGAATTACCTATTCCATGATAGAATTAATGGAATATTGCCACCATTCGTTAATTTAGGAAAGTTAGGACTTAATTATGGTCTCCAGGCTTCACAATTCACGGCAACATCTACTACAGCTGAGTGTCAGACATTATCGAATCCAATGTATATACATTCTATTCCAAATAACAATGACAATCAGGATATAGTATCAATGGGAACTAATTCAGCACTATTATGTGCTCATGTAATTGAAAACTCATATCAGGTCATGGCAATTCATATGATGGCTTTAGTACAGGCTGTAGATTGCTTACAAATAGCAGAAGACTTAGCACCTGAAACGAGGAATTTATATAATCAAATAAGGAATATAGTTCCGTCATTTGCAGAAGATACACCAAAATATGAAGAGATAAGAAAGCTCGTTACTTTCTTGAAACAATAAACTAAAAGGGATTTTGTATGTCATACAACACTAACAAATATGCACTTGTAACAGGCGGCAGTAGAGGTATAGGAAGAGCTGTCGCTATAAGACTTGCGCAAAGCGGATACAATATTGTAATAAATTATGTATCAAATCGAGAACAAGCGGAAGAAACTCAAAAAATAATTAAGGAATTAGGAGTAGAAGCTGAAATCCTGCAGTTTGACGTTTCTAAAAAAAGTGAAGTAATTGCAGCTATTGAGAAGTGGAAAAGCAGTCATGAGAATGACTATATATCAGTATTGGTGAATAATGCCGGGATAAGAAAAGACAATCTTCTCATATGGATGCCTGAAGAAGACTGGTCTCAGGTACTTAATATAAGTCTAAATGGATTCTATAATGTAACACATGCATTATTACAGAATATGCTTGTGAAGAAATGGGGAAGGATAATAAATATCGTATCCTTATCTGGAATAAAAGGAATGCCAGGTCAAGTAAACTACTCAGCTGCAAAAGGAGGTGTAATAGCAGCAACCAAGGCACTTGCACAAGAAGTTGCAAAGAAAAAGGTCACAGTGAATGCTGTAGCACCAGGATTCATAGAAACTGATATGACAAGTGATTTGAACCAATCAGAATTGAAGGCGCATATACCAGTCGGAAGATTTGGCAAGCCGGAAGAGGTAGCGGAGCTTGTAAATTTCTTGGCTTCAGATTCAGCAGCCTACATCACAGGAGAGGTTATATCTATTAATGGAGGTATTTATACTTAAGAATATATGAATAGAAGAGTTGTAATAACAGGTATGGGAATCTATTCCTGTATCGGCCAAAATAAAGAAGAGGTATTAAAATCATTGTTTGAAGGAAAGTCAGGTATAGGCCTGGATCCCCAAAGAAAAGAAATGGGATATCGCTCTTCTCTGACTGGAATTTTAAAGACACCGAACCTAAAGAGCCTATTGGATAGAAGACAAAGGTTATGCTTGCCAGAACAGGGACAATATGCATTTGTAGCAACAAAAGAGGCCTTGGAACAAGCTGGTATAGACCAGGACTATCTGAAAAACAATGAAGTAGGAATACTGTTTGGAAACGACAGTTGTGCAGAACCTGTAATAAAAGGTGCTGATATTATAAGGGAGCAGAAAAGTACGGTCATGGTTGGTTCAGGGAACATATTCCAAACCATGAACTCAACAATAACCATGAATCTGTCCACAATCTTCAATCTGAAAGGAATAAACTTTACAGTGTCCGGAGCTTGTGCAAGTGGTTCTCATGCTATAGGTTTAGGTTATTTACTTATAAAACAAGGGCTACAGGATTGTATAATATGTGGTGGAGCCGAAGAAGTAAATGTTTTCTCTGTTGGGAACTTTGATGCGTTAAGCGCATTTTCCATCAGAGAAGATGAGCCAACAAAAGCATCCCGACCTTTTGATAAGAACAGAGATGGTTTAGTACCAAGTGGTGGTGCAGCCTGTGTAATTATTGAAAGTTATGAATCGGCAATCAAGAGAGGAGCAACCATATTAGCAGAGATAATAGGTTATGGATTCTCTTCAAACGGTGATCACATATCTGTACCTAATGTAGATGGGCCAACACGTTCTTTAAGAAGAGCTATTCAAGATGCCGGAATAAACATCAATGATATTCAGTACATAAACGCCCATGCGACATCAACACCTATAGGTGATTTCAATGAAGCAAAAGCGATTAATGAGGTTTTTGGTGATCACAAACCTTTTGTTGCTTCAACAAAGTGCTTCACTGGTCATGAGATGTGGATGGCCGGAGCCAGTGAAATTGTTTATTCAACATTAATGATGCTAAACGATTTCATAGCAATGAACCTAAATTTTGAAGAACCTGATGAAGCATCTGCTCTATTGAATATACCTACACAAAGAATTGACATGCCTTTTGATACTTATCTGAGCAATTCGTTCGGATTCGGGGGTACAAATTCATCATTAATAGTAACTAAATTAAAATAAACAGATATGACAAAAGAAGAAATTATTGAAAAAGCTCGCACAATCCTTGCTGAAGAGTTTGAAATAGATGTTGATACAATAACACCAGATGCGTCTTTAAAGGACACATTAGGACTGGACAGTCTTGATCTTGTAGATGTGGTAGTTTTGGCTCAGCAGAACTTTGGAGTTACATTGACTGGTCCTGACTTCGTGGATGTGAAAACTTTCTCAGATTTTTATGAATTATTGGAAAAGAAAATAAATGCATAAATCAGTGAAACGTAAATGGAGTGGAAAATCAAGAGGAGGGAAATTAGGCTATCTGTTTTTTATTTACACAATAAAATTACTAGGAATCAAGATAGCCTATTGTTTCTTGGCCCTTGTCGTTATCCATTTTATTCCTTTTGCACCAAAAGCCACACATGCAATATGGCTATATAACAGGAAAAGACCTCATTACGGGACACTTAAATCAATCTTGAAACTGTACCAGCATTATTATGTATTTGGTCAGACATTAATTGACAAATTAGCGATAAAGAGCGGCCTATCAAGTAAATATCATTTTGAATTTGATAATTATAAAAGATTTATTGATATAATAGATAACAGTAAAGGTGTTATCTTGATAGGTGCTCATGTCGGATGCTGGGAAGCAGGTGCAGCATTTTTCGGTAATTATGGGAAAAAAATCAATATCGTAATGTTCGATACAGAACATCGCGGTATTAAGGAAGCAATAGAGGATGCGTCAGAAAAGCAGAATTTTAAGATAATACCAGTAAATGAAGATACATTGGGTGCCATGATAAATATAAAAATGGCACTTAACAATGGCGAATACGTATGTTTTAATGGCGATAGGTATTTGGATGAAAATTCATCTATTAGTTTAGAATTCCTGGGGGGACAAGCAAGACTTCCCATAGGTCCGTTTAAGATTGCCAATAAATGTAGGGTTCCAGTTGTGTTTTATTATTCAATGCGAGAAAAAGGCTGTACATACAGATTTATCTTTGAAGAAGCAGACATGACTAAGAACACAACAACAGAGAATTTAATAAATCAATATATCAGGTCTTTAGAATCAATAGTTAGAAAATACCCACAACAGTGGTTTAATTTCTATAGATTCTGGAATTAAATTATTGAAAATGAAACTTACACCTCAATTAGAGAAAATATATTCCCATGAGAGACTAACGGCAATAGAAGCTCAAAGAAGAGCGCAAGAAATTGCCTTTGGTCCAATAGTCTTTCAAGTATCAAGACTTATGGTAAAATTTGGGATTCTTGAACTATTGTTAAATAATAGAGAAGGTTTAACCCAGGAACAGATAGCAGAAAAAACAGGATTAAGTTTATACGCTGCACAAGTTTTACTGGAAGCGTCCTTGTCTATAGGGATAGTTTTGATAAAAGAAGATATGTATCAACTGTCTAAAACAGGTTGGTTCCTTTTAAATGACAATATGGCAAAGGTGAATATGAACTTCAACCATGATGTTAACTATAAAGGTCTATTTAATCTGGAAGAAGCCCTCTTGGAAGGCAAACCATCCGGATTGAAATCTTTTGGGGAGTGGCCGACCATATACGAAGCCTTATCAAGTTTGCCTGAGTATGTGCAAAAAAGCTGGTTCGGCTTTGATCATTTCTATTCTGATGAATCATTTGAAGCTGCTCTGAAAATTATATTTGATGGTACAAAGAAAGTAAACAGGTTATTAGATGTAGGTGGGAACACAGGAAGATGGGCAACAAAATGTGTTCAATATAATCCATCTGTTGAAGTAACCATTATGGATTTGCCACAACAGGTTGCAATGATGCGTGAACAGACAAAGAATATAGACGGTGCAGACAGAATACATGCATATCCATGTAATTTGTTGGATAAGTCTGTCAAGTTCCCTACTCCGGCATTTGATGTAATCTGGATGAGCCAGTTCTTGGACTGTTTTTCGGAAGAGGAAGTGACTAGTATATGTAAAAGAGCTGCAGAATCAATGGATGAAAATTCAAGATTATATATTATGGAAACTTTCTGGGACAGACAGAAGTTTGAAACAGCAGCTTATTGTCTCACATTAACAAGCATATATTTTACGGCTCTAGCAAACGGAAACAGTAAAATGTATCATTCATCTGATATGGAAAGATGTGTCAACAATGCCGGTCTTGAAATTGAAGAGATTGTTGACGGATTGGGATTAGGACATTCAATAATGATCTGTAAGAAAAAAAATGGAGATAATTGATTTGATACCACAAAGAGAACCGATAGTTATGGTAGACAAATTTGTCGGTATAACAAACGGTATCTCGGAAACTCAGTTGACAATCAAAAACGACAATATATTTGTGGAAAATGATTGTTTCACTGAATTTGGTCTTATTGAACACATAGCGCAATCAGCTGCAGCAAGAGTGGGATATATTTGCAGAAATGAAAACAAGCCAATATCAATAGGTTATATAGGTGCTATATCCAACATGGAAATAGTATTTCTACCGAAGATAAATGACATGTTAGAAACTAAGATTGAGATTCTACAAGAAGTTTTTAATATTACTCTTGTCAAGGCTGAATCTTTTACTGATGGCCGATTAGCAGCAAGTTGTCAAATGAAAATTTTCTTGAATTCATGAAGAAGAGGAAATATGATTCCACACCGACCTTAGTGGGTGTAACTAAAGCCAAAGTTCGGTTCAGTGAGGTAGATTCAATGAAAATAGTTTGGCATGGTTCTTATGTAAAATACTTTGAGGATGGAAGAGAAGCATTTGGCCGAGAATATCCAGGCATAGGGTATTTGGATATATATGCCAGCGGATATATGACACCAATAGTGGATTTACAGATACAGTACTTAAACCCGCTTACAATAGATGATGACATCATAATAGAAACGAAGTATATTCAGACACCAGCAGCTAAGATCTGTTTTGAATACCTGATAAGAAAGTCTGATAGCAATATCATTGTGGCAAGAGGCAGTTCCGTTCAGGTTTTCATAGATAACAATGGAGAAATGTGCTTGAACAATCCTCCGTTTTACGAGAAATGGAAAGAAAAATGGATAAAGTAAAACAAGTATATATAGGACATGACAGTTTGATAACATCTTTAGGAGAAAAGATGCAAACCTTCTATGCATTAGAGCAAAAGGAGTGTGGACTCAGCTATAATGAAAAATATGGAATGATAGTAGGGGCTATAAACAGGGCCTTACCTTTAGCATATCAACAAGAGGGATGCACATTCTTTGAATCGCTAGTGATAAATAATACATTAGCAATTATCAATGAATCTCAGTTGGACGTAAAAGACCAAAGGCTTTTGGTCATTTTATCTACGACAAAAGGTAATATCAATAAATTAGAAGATAATGTCTGTCCAGTCCCAGAAGATGCATTTTTAGGTACAACTGCATTGAAGCTACAAACATATTTAGGACTTTCAAACTTGCCATTGATTGTTTCCAATGCTTGTATTTCAGGAGTGTCAGCCCTAATCATAGCCAGAGAAATCATACTACAAGGTAAATATGACAATATTATCGTAGTCGGTTGTGATACGCTAAGTCCATTTATAACAGAGGGATTTGCTTCATTTAAGTCTATTAGTTCAAAACCTTGTAGACCATATGACAAGAATCGTGATGGGCTATGTCTTGGAGAAGCATGTGGGGCAATACTCTTAACATCAGATAAAAGTCAAGCCAGGCGCCCATATTTGTATCTTAACGGCAGTGCTATAACCAATGATGCAAATCATATATCAGGCCCGTCAAGAACCGGTGACGGATTGTATTTAGCTATTGAAAGGGCATTAAGCGAAGCAAACCTAGATAAAAATGATATAGGCTTTATAAACGCACATGGCACTTCAACTGTATATAATGATGAAATGGAAAGTAAGGCTATTGCTTTGGCAGGACTTACTGATAAACCTATAAATAGTTTTAAGTCATATATAGGCCATACATTAGGAGCATCAGGCGTTGTAGAAACCATACTGTGCATTCATGAACTTCTTACAAGAAGAGTATTTGCAACTTTAGGATTCGAGGAGCCTGGGACATCATGTTCCATAAGCGTAAGTTCAAAGGAACAGAAGTTTACAAAAGAAGCATTTATTAAAACGGCTTCCGGATTTGGTGGATGCAATGCTGCCATTGCTGTTTCTTCTGAATGCTACAAAGGTATTCATCCGACCTATGATAATTCTGCTAAAGAAGTATGTCATTACAGCTTGCCGGTTTCATGCGATACGTTTCATGATTTTATTAGGGCAGAATACAAGAAGTTAGGTGAGACCAACATGAAATTCTACAAGATGAGTGATTTATGTAAGGCTGCATATGTTTCTATGGCGAATCTGTTGGAACAGTATTCATTAAATCAATATTCGCCAGAAGATATATCTATAGTTCTAGCAAACAGGTCTTCGTCTCTTGATGCGGATATTGAACACCAGAAAGTCATCAATAAGCATTCAGAAGAAGGGGCTTCTCCTGCAATCTTTGTATATACCTTACCAAATGTCGTTAATGGGGAACTGTGTATTCGCCATAAAATAAAAGGGAATAACACATTCTTCGTTGAAGATAAAGACAATGGAACCGCAGAAGAATATGCGAAATTATTGATTGAAACAGGAAAGGCAAAGGCTGTCATTTGTGGATGGTGTGAAAAGTTATGTGAAAAGTATGAAGTTAATTTGAAATTATTAATTAGAGAAAAATAAACAATCATGGAACAACTAGTAAAAGAACTCAAACAGCATTTGATTGAGGAATTAAATTTAGAAGAAATAACTGTTGATGATATTGATACAGATGCACCATTATTCGGTGATGGATTAGGATTGGACTCAATAGATGCATTGGAAGTAATACTTATTCTTGAAAAATATTATGGTGTTAAATTGTCCAATTCTGCAGAAGCAAAGCCTATATTTTACTCTGTCAGAACACTTGCTGAATACATTGAGAAAAATAAGAAATAAAACATTATAATGAGCATTGTAGTTAGCGGCTTAGGTGTAGTTTCTTCACTAGGTATTGGAGTAGAAGAAAACTTAACTCATTTATATTCAGGACAAAGTGGTATTTCTCTTTGTCCTGAAATACTAATTACCAACAATAATTTACCTGTTGGTGAAATAAGATACTCAAACGAACAAATAAAAGAAAAACTAGGCATACCAGCAAGTAAAGTAATATCTAGAACTGCATTACTGGGAATGCTTGCCGTTAAAGAAGCCATTATAGACTCACAAATAGATGTGTCCAGTAATAAAACAGGTCTAATATCATCAACTTCTGTAGGTGGTATGGATCTTACAGAAATATTCTTTAAAGATTATATTAAAGACAATACTAAAGGTGATATAAGGCAAGTACTCATGCACGATTGTGCAGCTTCAACTAAAGCGATATGCAATTATTGTAACATTAATGGTTATTCAACTACTATCAGCACAGCATGTTCTTCATCAGCCAATGCTATAATAAAAGGATATAACCTATTAAAGCATGGTGTATTGGATGCAGTTATTGTAGGAGGTTGCGATGCCTTAAGTGCATTTACTTTGAACGGCTTTAAATCCCTTATGATATTAGACAAAGAACTTTGTAAGCCATTTGATGAAAGAAGAGCCGGACTAAATCTTGGTGAAGGCGCTGGATACATTGTTCTTCAAAGAGAAGAAGACTGTAATAAAAAGTACTGCCGTCTTTCTGGATTTGCCAATACGAATGATGCATTCCATCAAACGGCATCATCAGAAAACGGAGAAGGTGCTTATCTTGCAATGAATAAAGCACTATCGATGGCAGGTTTATACCCGGAATCGATAGATTATATAAATGCTCATGGTACAGGTACACCGAATAACGACTTAACGGAATCAATAGCTATATCACGTATATTTAATCAGAATATGCCTCTAATATGCTCCACAAAGTCTTATACAGGACATACATTAGCAGCATCTGGAGGAATAGAAGCTGTATTTTCCATATTATCAATTAAGGAAGGTTTTGTACCTGAATCACTTAATTTTGCTGTGCCAATGCATAATGGAGTAATACCAAATACAACACTTCATAGACAAGAAATTAATACTGTTCTCTCTAATTCTTTTGGATTCGGAGGTAATTGTTCAACTTTAATTTTCTCTAAGCAATAATGAGTTGTTATGTAAAAAATATAATTGCTGATGATGACGTTATATCAGATATCAAAGCACTAATTCCTGAAGCTGCTGTGAGGAGACGAATGTCTCGTATACTAAAAATGGCTGTTACAACTGCTGTAGAATGTTGTGGCAATATTGATAATATTAAAGATATTGACAGCATAGTAACAGCAACCGGATACGGATGTTTGGCAGATAGCGAAAAATTCCTGAGAAATGTAATAGAGAATAATGAGGAGCTATTAAATCCAACACCCTTTATCCAATCTACATTTAACACGGTAGGAGGCCAAATTGCCTTACTTTCAAAGAACCATTGTGAGAATATTACATATGTAAACAGGTCTCACAGTTTTGAGGATGCATTGCTTGATGCATACTTGCAGATTGGTATTGAGGGAAAAGAAAGAATCTTACTAGGAACATTTGATGAAATAATTGAAAGTTCCAACATTATTTTAGAACGGCTAGGGGTCTTTCGTAACGGACAGAAGAATGGAGAAGGTGCTATCTTCATGGAACTTACATCAAAATATTCAGAGGCATGTAATATCAAAATTGAGCACATTGAGTTTTCCAATAATGTACTCAGTCAGGATGAATGTATCGATAGATATGCCAAATCTAAACAAGAAAAAATTGTCTATAACAATTTTACGGAATATGGTATTTATCCAACTGTTTCTGCACGAATATTCTATGATTCCACCAAGGATTTGGAGAGAGATGAAGAAATGATATTTTGCAATAATTATCTTGGTATGAGTTCCTCAATAATTATAGTGAAAGGGGTTTAATATGATTATTATAATTATTTCCTTTATCTTGCTATTCTTTATATGGGCTTCCGCTGATATAAGAAGTGGAATATACTTAAGATGTATTTGTAGAGGGAATAGAATGGAGAAAGCAGTAGCATTAACATTCGATGATGGCCCAGACCCTATTCATACCCCCAGAATACTTGATATACTTGAAGAGAATAATATTAAGGCAACTTTCTTCCTCATCGGTTCAAACATTGAAACATATCCAGAACTGGTAAAGAGAATTTATGATGAAGGGCATATAATAGGGAATCATACTTTTTCTCATACCCCATCATATACTCTTTGGAGTAGTAAAAGAATTTATGAAGATATACGGAAGACAAATGATATCATATATAAAATAACAGGCAAGTACCCGGTTTTCTTCAGACCGCCATTCGGAGTAACCAACCCGCTAATACGAAGAGCTGTAAACAATAGATTTATTAGCATAGGATGGAATATACGCTCATATGATACATTAAAGTTTTTAAAGCGTAATTCTATAAGCGAAAGAATAATACGCAATATAAAGAGTGGTGATATCGTTCTACTACATGATAACAGAGAAGGATCTGACATACTTCTGGAATCAGTTATAGAAGGAATTAAAAAGAAGGGTATTGAAATAGTGCCACTAAATAAACTTATAAATAAGAATGCTTATGAAATATAGATTAATATGTATTTTAATGTGCCTGGGCATGTTCTTGTCGGTAAATGCACAAGGAAACCCGGGAAATGATAAAGAGTTCATAAATGAATTGGAAAGTAAGACATCCAAGATACAAACAATAACCTGTAAATTTACACAAACACAATCTTTATCAGTACTGTCAAATAAAGTGTCGAAAAAAGGTGTCTTCTATTATCAAAGACCAGAAAAGATATTACTCTCGTTCAATGACGGAGACTATATAAAGATGACATCAGAAGATTTCCAGATGAAAAATGGAGATAAAATAAACGAGATGAAGGTAGATTCTAATCCAATGCTTCGTGAGCTGAAGAATATATTGTCAGCTTGCATGACAGGAGAGATAATGAATTCTACCAAAGATTTTAATCATGTGTTGAAGAAAGAGGAACTTAAATATACAATCATAATGACGCCTAAAAAAAAGAGGGTAGCATCTAAAATAAAAGAGATTATGCTTGAATTTGACAGGCGAAATATGTGTCTCAATAAGATGAGAATGACACAACCAAATGGTGATTATACACTATATGAATTTTTGGATAAAGAATTTAATAAACAAATTAAACAGTTTGATAAACAATGAATTGGGAAAATAATTTCTACAGAATCATACAGGTTGCTGAAGGAGATAATGGATTTAACTCTACAGTTGAATTAATGGAGAAACACCCTATATATGAGGGGCATTTTCCGTTTGAATCTATTGTTCCTGGAGTCTGTACTTTGGCTATTATAAGAAGCTGCTTAAGTGTCTATTCTGATAAGAATATATCTTTCAGTAAAATAAAGGAATGTAAGTTTATCTCAGTTATTAAACCAAAAGCAGGGCTTTTAATATCAATAGATATTACATTTTTAAAAGAAAACACAATATCGGCAATAGTATACAATAACGACAATACGGTCTTAAAACTAAAAGCAACAATCAAATAATACAAATATGGAATATACTGTATATAAGGAACGATTAAAACAGTTGAAATGTGCTGTAATAATACCTACTTATAATAATGAGAAGACTATAAAGAAAGTCGTTGACAGTGTGAAGGATTACTGTGATGATGTTATTGTTGTCAATGATGGTTCTACAGATCATACATCTGTAATACTCGGTGAGTATTCCGGAATACAGTATATCTCTTATAAAGAAAATAAAGGGAAAGGATATGCCTTATTAACTGGTCTGAGATATGCTACAGAGAAAGGATTTGATTATGCCATCACTTTGGATTCTGATGGCCAACATTTTGCAGATGATATCCCAACCTTTATAGATAGAATTGAAAAAAAGCCTGGAAGCATTCTGATAGGAGCTAGAAACCTTAGGGCAGATAATATGCCTGGCAAGAATACATTCGCCAATAAATTTTCCAATTTCTGGTATAAGATAGAAACAGGGAATACACTTCAGGACACACAGTCCGGTTTCAGATTATATCCATTAAAATTGATAAAAGGGATACATTTACTGACTCGTAAATATGAATTTGAGGTAGAGATTATTGTACGAGCAGCATGGAAAGGCATTAACGTAGAAAATGTGCCTATCAATGTTTACTATCCACCCAAAGAAGAAAGAGTTTCCCATTTTAGGCCATTAAGAGACTTTACCAGAATAAGTATATTGAATACTTTTTTGGTCATTTATGCTTTGCTATTCTACTATCCCTGGAAATGCTTGAAGTTTCTGACAAAAGAGAATATAAAGAAAGTTATTAAAGAGCAGATTATAAATAATAAGGAAAGCAATATGAGATTATCCATGTCGATCGGCTGGGGTATTTTCTGCGGTATAATACCGATATGGGGCTATCAGATGATATTTGCAGCAATATCAGCTCATATCCTCAAACTGAATAAGGTTATAGCACTGATGTTTTCGAATATAAGCATACCACCTATGATACCTTTCATTCTATATGGAAGTATGAAAATAGGATATGTCATTTATCCTTCAGATACAAAAATATCTTTTGATAACATTACATTCGAGAGTGCCTATACATCCTTATTTCAATATATTGTAGGAAGTATATTATTGGCTATCGTATCAGGATTAGCACTTTTCATTTTGAGTTACTTAGTTTTGGCAATAATAAGAAAAAAATAGAACGCATGTATAATATATTCATTCATATATATGACTGGTTTGAGAAACGTCGTATTGTTCTTTATTTTCTATTAATTCTTATAATTGGGGCAAGTGGTTTTTATGCTTCACAAATAAAGCTGCAAGAGAATATCTCCAGTTTTTTTGATGATGGGGATAAAAATGATAGCAACATTCTGGAGAACTTCAGACTAAAGGACAGAATACTGGTAATGGTTTCCGGTTCAGAACCTGATGAAATGGTTGAAACGGCTTCATCCTTTTCAGACAGCATACAGCCTCTTATAAGTAAGGGACTGATTAATGCCGTGATAACTGGTGTGAATCAGGAAACAATAAATAACAGTTCAGATTTTATTTACAAATACCTCCCTATCTTTCTAGAAGAGAATGATTATATCCGAATAGAGAATGATTTAGCGGATAGTTGTATAGAAAAGTCCTTGGATCGATATTACACCTTACTCACATCACCATCAGGCTTTGCCATACGTGATATTCTGCATAAAGATCCTCTTAATCTAGGGACTCATATGTTGAAAAAGTTTGAGCGGTTCAGTGAAGATTTTGAGTACGAGATTTACGATGATTATATCTTTAATAAAGATATGACGACTCTATTTATGTATTTGGAGCCTACAAAAAGTATGACGAATACAGGGGAAAATGAGGAACTCGTAAAAGAACTTGAAAAAACATGCAATCTACTTTCAAATGACCAGATTAAAGTTGAATGTATAGGGGGGCCAATAGTAGCAGTGGGAAATGCAAGACAGATAAAGAATGATACATATTTAACTTTGTCTCTAGCATTTATAATTATTCTCCCTTTACTTTACCTGAGTTTCAGAAATAAATTAAGTCTTTTATTCATTGTATTGCCACCAATTTTTGGAGCAATATTAGCTCTGGCAATTATATCTATAACGAAAAGCTCTATATCTGCAATAGCTATTGGAGCAGGAGCTGTTGTATTAGGCATTTCATTAAGTTACTCAATACATATAATATCACATAATAATCATACTAAAAATCCAAGAGATATTATACGGGATTTAGCTTATCCTCTTACTGTCGGTTGTTTCACAACCATAGGGGCATTTATTGCTCTAATGTTCACAGATTCGTCTTTACTGCAAGACATGGGGCTTTTTGCATCCTTAACGCTTATTGGAACAACAGTATTCAGTCTGGTCTTTTTGCCGCATTTCCTTAGATTTAACAATAACAATAAAACCAGTAAGTTATTAAAAGGAATTGAAAAATATAATGGTTATGCATTCGAGAAAAACAAATATATAATAATCGGAGTAGCTGTTGCCACAATTATATGCCTGTTTCATTACAACAAGGTGGAATTTGACAGTGACATGTCTTCTATAAATTTTGAAAGCCCTTCCATCAAGGAAGCAGAAAAAAAAGCCACATCAATATTGGGAAACAGTAAGCAACAAATATATATCGTAACAAGTGGAAATGATCATAAAGAAGTAATAAAAGCATATTCACAACTTCATGAGTTGTATGATTCCTTAAAAAATGAGGACTGCATAGATAAGTATACAGATATAAAGGACTTCATCGTTGATGATGAAGTTCAAAGGGATCGTATATCTAAATGGTCACAATTCTGGGGAAATAGAGCAGAAGAGAGTATGTCCAAGGTCATCAAAGCTGGAGAGTCATTCGGCTTTAATGAGACAGCTTTCGATGAATTGAAGAAAACCCTGAACCAACATTATGAAGTTTGTGATTATAATCACCTTGATTGCGGAAAATCCATTCTTGACGATTGGATTTATAAATCTTCTTCATCTCTTACTTTGATAAGTAAAATTTCTATATCACAGGAAAATAAGGACAAAGTTTATAAGGAGATAAGTAATGTTGGAAATACAACAATTATTGACAGAGCATATTTTTCTTCTAAAATGATAGAAACAACTAGTAATGATTTTAATTTCATACTGCTGGTTACATCTTTCCTGGTATTCTTTACCTTACTCGTTACTTACGGAAGAATAGAGATAGCTATACTTACATTCTTACCTATGTGCATAAGCTGGATAATAATATTAGGTATCATGTCCTTATTAAATATAAAGTTTAATATAGTAAATATCATATTGGCAACATTTATCTTTGGTATAGGAGATGATTTCAGTATATTCACTATGGATGGTTTGCTGAGCAAGTATAAGAATGGAAGCAAACTGTTCGAGGCCCATAAGTCTGCTATATTCTTCTCAGCACTGACAACAGTTATAGGAATGGGGGTTCTTGTTTTTGCAAAGCATCCAGCTCTCCAATCAATTGGTGCAATTTCAGTCATAGGTTTGTGTATTGTCGTTATTGTGTCCTATACAGTTCAACCGTATTTATTTAATTTGCTGATTTTGAAGCCAACACAGCGAGGCGGACAGCCATATACTATATTATCATGCATTAATACTATATATGCATTCCTATACTTTATCATTGGATGTATCATTCTAAATGTAATTTATCTTTTCCTTAAAGTGACATTTTTGAATGGAAAAACCAAACAGAACATATTTCATAATCTGATTTATCACTTTATTCGTATATTCCTTAAGTCCATGTACATGGTAAATGTTCAATACCTGAACATTAAGGAAATTGACTTTAACAAGCCTTCTGTAATAATAGCAAACCACCAATCTTTTGTAGATATATTGATACTTCTATCACTATCACCAAAGATTGTCATGGTAACAAAAGGATGGGTATGGAGATCACCGGTATTTGGCCGTATTGTCCAATATGCAGGTTTCTACACAGTAGAAGAAGGTTATGAAAAACTGGTTGATTCTTTATATCCTCTAGTCAAAGAAGGCTACTCTATTGTTGTTTTCCCGGAAGGAACACGTTCTGACGATTGTGAAATAAAGCGTTTCCATAAGGGTGCTTTCTATTTGGCAGAGAAACTTCAATTAGAGATAAAACCTTTGGTAATTTACGGAACGGGGCTGATTTCCTCAAAAAAACAGCCGTTCTATATTAAAAAGGGAGAAATAATAGCCAAAGTTATACCTAATTCAACAGATTCAGAATTATCAAACAATACAACCTATCAGGAGAAAACCAAATATTACAGAAAACTATTCCTGCATGAATATGACACCCTTAAGGAGCAATATAATAGGGCAACAAACAATTATTATAAAAAACTGCTTATAAAGAACTATATATACAAAGGCCCTGTTTTGGAATGGTATATGAGGATTAAATGTAAGATGGATGGATATTATAACTATTGGGACAGGAAACTGCCACGTGAAGCAAGGATAGTCGATGTTGGATGTGGATATGGACAGTTATGTTTCATGTTGGGACTTCTTTCTCCCAAACGTGAAATAATAGGTATCGACTACGATTCAGACAAGATAGAACTGGCCAATAATAGTTTCCTGGCAAATGGTAAAATCCGTTTCAGCCAAGGTAATATGCAGGATATTATATTGCCGGAATCGGATGCTTTTATATTTAATGACTCATTGCATTACGTCACCCCATCATGTCAGGAAAGGATATTGTGCCATTGCGCTTCAAGACTCAATCCAAATGGAGTAATATTGATAAGGGAAGGAGATTCTTCGAAGAAGACTGAACATAAGACTATTATTAAATCAGAAATATGGTCAACAAGAATAATAAAATTCAATAAGACAGAAGGTCCTTTAAATTTTATTTCTTCTGATTGGATCAGGCAATTCACCAAAAGGTACAATCTGAATTTAAAAATAGAACAATGTGATAGAAAAACCTCTCAAACTATATATA
>OGPB01000730.1_pt1 | contig 20791 bp, 12 predicted proteins | sample 1552821 | NCBI WGS metagenome assembly OGPB01 (sample SAMEA2580192, study PRJEB22360) | human gut metagenome | biome: human gut; feature: human-associated habitat; material: faeces | place: Denmark | collected 2008/2010 | reverse complement strand
GCAATAAAAAGAGCGGCCGCACCCTGCAGGGCTCTGTCCACGCCAAGCAGCGCGGCGAGAACGCCTACCGCCGCCCGGGCCATACTGTGGCCTACATCGGGGCGGAGTTCTGGGACAGCGTCAAGCGCACCCCCTTCGTCATCGCGGTGCGGGTGGAGTCCGAAGGCCCCATGCAGGAGCTGCACCCCGGCGATCAGACATGGTATCTTTCGGAGGACGGCTGCACGCTGGAACAGCTGCCCTTCATCGACCCCAAGACCGGTGCACCCAGCGCAAAGGAGGACTTCAAGCCCGCAACGGGCCGTCTCTCCTACACCCGCAGCCCCAGCGAAGCGCGGGACCGCATCTGCCGTGCGCTGGGCATCGGGCGCGCCTCCAGCCCCTTGGGCAAAAAGTTCAACGAGGTGTTCCAGATGGGCACCAGCATGGACGAGATCCCCAACTTCCGGGAGTTTTTGTACCAGTACATCCTGCCCCAGCCGGAGCTGGATCTGGACGCGCTGCAGGGCGACCGGCTGGAACTGGAAAATCTGCACGCCGTGCTGGCCGAAGCACAGACCCGCGCCGATGCGCTGGAAGAGATCGTGGATTTTGGCCGCGAAGCTGCCGAAAAGCAGACCCAGACCCTTGTGAACCGGGGCGCGGCGCTGCTGGCCCGCGCCGCTGCCGACGGCAGCGAACAGACCGTCTGGCAGGAGCATCTGGATGCGGGCCGCCGCCAGCTGGACGGGCTGAACGCCCGCTATGCCGAGGCCAAAAATGCCGAAGCGGAAGCCCGCCGGGCCTATCTTTCCGCCCACGGTGCTGCCAGCGCCAGCGGCGAGGGCCGGGCACTGGATGCCCTGACCGAGGAGCTTTCCCGCCGCAAAACGGCGCTGGATACCGCCGCACGCAAAGCCGAAAAGGCAGAAAGTGCCCTTGCCCGCACCCAGAGCTTGCTGGCTGTGCTGCGCCGCAGCGGCTTTGCTGCCGGCATCAAGGCCGAAGAGCTGACGGCGGACACTCTGCCGCAGCTCACCGCATGGCTCTCCGCGCAGGAAAAACCGCTGGAGGAAGCCTATTTTGCTGCCCGCCAGAACACCGCCGCCCTGCACCGGGATCAGGCCGTGAAGCGCGCCGAGCTGGACGCGGTGTCCGGCGGCAAGTGGGTCTACCCCCACGGCGATGCCGCCACCCGGGTGCGGGATGCCGTGAATGCGGAACTCAAGAGCCGGGGCATGCAGCCGGATGCGAAAATTTTCTGTGAACTGCTGAACGTGGAGGACGAAAGCTGGCAGGACTGCGTGGAAGCCTGCCTTGGCGACCGCCGCTTTGATATCCTTGTGCCGCCCGCCCACTACGAAGCCGCCAAAAGCGCCTTTGTGGCTCTGAAGGACAAGGTAGGCCCCATCAGCCTGCTGGACACCCCGGGCATCCGCAAGGCCAACCGCCGCGCCGACAAGTACGGCCCGGACAGCCTTGCCGCGCAGGTGAGCAGCGAAAACCCGCTGGCTGCACAGTATGCCCAGACCATTCTGGGCCGCATCGTCTGCTGCGACACCCCCGATACGCTGGAACAGCATCCCGACAGCGCCACCCGCGACCTTCTGCGCCACCACCCCTTCCGGCTGGAACGGTTGCGCACTCCCCAGCGGTATATCGGTCTGGACGCACGCCGCGCCCGCGCCGGGGCGCTGGCGGCCGAGCTGGAAGCTCTGGGGGAAAGCGCCCGTGCTGCCGCCCAGACAGAACAGAACCTGAAAGCCGCCTATAACCAGTACCAGACCCTGCTGCGGGGCACGGCACTGGACGAGCTGGCTGCGCTGTGGGATGCCCGCGCCGCACTGACTGCCGCACAGAATGCTGTGACCGAACAGGAAGCAAAGCTCACCGAGTGCCGCGAGAACCCGCTGCTGCAGCAGCTTTACAAGGAGGAAGAAGCCCGCGAAGCCGCGTGGGAGACTGCCCGCGCCGCCGTGGAGCAGGCGGGCGGCGACATCCGCGTGTGCCAAAAGCAGATCGCCTCCTGCGAAGCAGAGCAGAAAAAGGCAGGGGAAACGGCACAGCAGAGCGCCGATGCTGCCCGGAGCTTCTTTGCGGCGCACCCGCTGGTGGAGCCGCTGGCCCGCACCCGGATGCTGGCGCTGGCCCCGGCGGATAAGCCCCGCGCCGCCGCACAGGCTGCGGAAAAGGCGCAGGCCAAGCTGGACGATGCGCTGGCCGTCTATCTGACCGGCACGCTGGAACCGGCCCAGAAAGCCTACAACGAGCACTATGTGTGCGATTATCCGCTGGGCCTTGCAGGGCTGGACCAGTACCGCGCCCAGCACGAGAGCCTTGTGCGCATCGATCTGGAACGCTACGCCGCCCGTCTGGAGCAGGCCCAGCGGGACTGCAAGGACCGCTTCCGCAAGGATATCCTGTTCCGCATGAAGGACGATATCTTCAACGCCCGGCGGCAGTTCCGGGAGCTGAACAAGGTGATGGAACAGCTGACCTACGGCGAGGAGGTCTACCGCTTTGAGCTGGAGCCCAGCCGCGACCCGCAGCTGGCGGCCTTCTATCAGGTCATCGTGGACAAGGGCAACCAGCAGATGACCGAGGGCGACTCTCTGGACAACCTTGCCGCCACCGCCGACCCTGCTTATGAGCGTCAGGTGGACGAGCTGATGGAAAAGATCATGGCGGACGTGGACGAGAACACCCGCGCCCGGCAGGAGGGCCGCACCGGCGGCGTGACCCTGTCGGACTATGTGGACTACCGCACCTATCTGGACTATGACATCAAGGTGACGAACCGGGTCACCGGCCAGCAGGCATATCTGTCCCGCGTCAGCCGCGACTCCTCCGGCGGCGAGAATCAGGCCCCCTTCTATGTGGCCATCTGCGCCAGCCTTCTGCAGATCTACGAAAAGAGCGAGAACAGCATCCGTCTTGTGCTGCTGGACGAAGCCTTCAGCAAGATGACCAGCGACCGCATCCGCCCCATGATGGAGCTGTTCCGCCGCCTGCAGCTGCAGGTGCTGCTCATCTCCACCGTGGAAAAGAGCACCGCCATCCAGCCCTACTGCGACATCACCTACTCCATCGTCCGCCACGGCGACACCAACGCAATAGCGCCCTTTGTCCGCCTTGCGGCGGAATGATGTGCGCATTATATGCGCAATGATGTCTGCCTGCGGCAGATGATGTTCCGGCTGCGCCGGAAATGAACGTGGAACGATCAAAAATGCCCGCCGCGTTGCTTTGGGCATATTCAGCGGAAAATGATTTTAAATTGAGCGACACCGGGCAGCCTGCGGGCTGCCCGGTGTCGCATTTTCACCAGAGAGGCCGCAAGGAAAAACGGCATCTGCAGCGCCTGTTTCCTGCGGAAACAGCGGCACTGTGGATGGGCTGCCCGCTTGACGTTACAAGCCCTTTCGTGAAAAAGCAGTTCCGAAACGCCCGCAGGCGTTTCGGAACTGCAAATAAAAATAATAATTCCACTGATGATGGCCAGAGCGCAGCGGAGGCCATTTTAATCGTCAAGGCTGCCGTAGAAGCCCCGCTTTTGTCGCGCTTTACCGTAAAGGCAACACATCTTCGTCTTCGTTGATCTCTTCCATCATCCCGTCCGCAAAGTACCAGCCTCTGCCGTACAGCGCCTCGCTGCCGTCGGCGCACAGGATATACGAGCCGTCCGGCAAAGCGAGAAAATGCCGCTTTTTGCTGTCGGCAAGGGCGATATCCTCCACCTTCTGCCCGTCCAGCACATGATCCCGGATGAACTGGTAGTGGGGCAGGATGCGGGTCTCGGTCAGGCCAAGGCCGTTCATCCAGCGGGAGTAGTGCGGGTCGGCGGCTTCGCCCGGTTCCTCGGGCGCGGCGTACACGATGTGGGCGGCGTTCATGCTGCCGGCACTCACGCCCAGCACGATGCCGTGGTAGTTGTGAAACAGCCCCGGCAGGCCCAGCTGAGCAAAAAAGTGGTTCTGGGTGGGCACGTGCCCGCCGCACAGCATCACAAAGCCGCTTTGGGGCAGAAGAGAACCGATCTCTTCGGCATTGCGGGCATCGCAGGGGATGAGCGCCGTCAGGGGCAGGTGGGCGTTCGCAAAGCTCTGGGCAAACACCCGGCACATCTCGTCGTTCTGCTCGTAGGCATAGGGGTCTGCCGCAATGGCAAGGCCCAGCACGGCGTGATCCGGCCAGACGGCCCGCAGGTTCGCCACAAAGTGGTTGCGGGTGTCCAGCACCGGAATATCCGGCCCCGGCTCAAAGGGGCAGCCGCTGGGGCTGCTGGTCAAAAACAATGTCATAATGATCCCTCGTAAAACAGTGAATAAAGGCTGTGTCCATTTTAACACGATTTTGCTGCCAGCGGCAGAGCCAGAATCACCAAAAAAATCCCCCGCTTTTCGCCGTTTCGCAGAAAGCAGGGGATCTTATCATGCCTTGCGGTAATGGAATACCTTGTCCTTGGTGAGGAGCATGGCAGCGCTCACGGCCAGAGCCGCCAGCTCGGCGGCGGTGACGGCCAGCCAGATGCCGTCGATGCCCAGCAGCAGCGGCAGCAGGAGAATGGCGATCACCTGAAACGCCAGCGTGCGCAAAAAGGAGATCAGCGCGCTGGTCACGCCGTCGCCCAGCGCCGTGAAGAAGGAGGACGCGTACACGTTGAAGCCCATGATGAGGAAGCTCAGCGCATACAGCCGGAAGGCCCGGCTGGTCAGGGCCAGCAATTCCGCATCGTAGCCCACGAAAATGCGCGCTACACAGGGGATGATGAACATGGAAGCCAGCGTCAGGGTCACAGCCACCACGGCGATGAGCCGCAGGCTTTTCCGGTAGAGATTGTGCACCTCGGCGTGGTTGCGGGCACCGTAGTGGAAGCTGACGATGGGTGCACTGCCCACGGCATAGCCCACGAACACCGCCACGAACAGGAAGGCTGCGTACATGATGACACCGTAGGCGGCTGGAATTGCTGCGGTCGATGAAGTAGAACACCGGCAGTACGCCGCCCACCAGCTGGCTGATAAAGGTGGCAATGGCCGCGCCTTCCACGCCCCAGCCCCAGATACCCACCATCAGCACATCCAGCACCATGTTGGTGCAGCCTGCGCCCACGGTGAACCAGAAGCCGAGGTGCGGCTTTTCGGCGGTGACGAAAAAGCTCTGGAACATATTCTGCAGCGCAAAGGTGGGCAGGGACACCATCAGGATGCGTCCATAGCGCACCGCATAGTCCAAAAGCTCTCCCTTTGCGCCCAGCAGCACGGCAATGGGCCGCAGGAACACAATGCCCAGCACCGCCAGCACACTGACCGAGATCAGAGCCGCCAGCAGGAACAGGGTGAAATAGCGGTCGGCCTTTTTCTGGTCGCCCTCGCCCAGCGTGATGCCCACGATGGCGCTGCCGCCGGTGCCCAGCATAAAGCCGATGGTGCCCAGCAGCATGGGCAGCGGCATGATGAGGTTGACCGCCGCAAAGGCCGTCTTGCCCACAAAGTTGGAGACACACAGGCCGTCCACGATGCCGTAGATGGAGGTGAACAGCATGGTGCCGATGCAGGGCAGTACGAACCGCAAAAGGCGGGAATAGGTGAAATGGTCGGAAAGCTGGATCCGCTGCTTGGACATGGCGTCCTCCTTTCTGCACAAGGTGCAAAAAACGGGCCGGATAAATGTCCGTGAGTGCACGCCCGGCCTCGATCTGCTTCGTCACTACGGCAACGAAACCTCCGGCGGGGCGCTGTCTGCACGGCATCTTATCCGGCCCGTTTCAAATTACGTTGAAAACGGTCCTCCGATGAACCAAAAAAGAGTATATCAGAATTTATTTTTGTTGTCAAGGCAGAAAAATCAAAAAATCGGCATTCGAGGGTCAAAATTCATAAACTGTCTCTTTCCAACGTTTATCAAACCTGTTAAACTGATAAAAGTTTTTTTATGGATCCGGAAAGGAGAACTCCTGTTTTGATGAAACGTTTTTATACCGCCATCGTGCGCCGCCGCAGGCTGGTGCTGGCGGTGTTTGCACTGGCGGCTGTGCTGAGCGTGTTCGCTGTGCGTCAGGTAAAGGTGGATTACGATATCAACGACTATCTGCCGCCGGAATCCCCCTCCACCACCGCCATCGAGGTGATGAACGGTGCTTTCACCGGCGGCATCCCCAACATGCGGGTCATGGTGCGGGATGTCACGGTGCCGCAGGCGCTGGAGTACAAGGAAAAGCTTGCCGCCATCGATGGAGTGTCCTCCGTTGCATGGCTGGACGACAGTCTGGATGTGACGGTGCCTTTGCAGATGCAGGACACCGCCACGGTGGAGAGCTATTATAAGGATGGCTGCGCCCTGTTCACCGTGACGGTGGAGGACGAGAAGCGTCTGGAAGCCGTGGCTGCCGTGCGGGAGCTGATCGGGGAGGGCAACGCGCTGGAGGGCGCGGCGGTCTCCACTGCCGTTGCCACCAACTCCACCGTGACCGAGGTGGCAAAGATCGCCGCCATCGCGGTGGTGTATGTGCTGTTCATCCTGATCCTGACCACCGATTCCTGGGCGGAGCCGCTGCTGGTGCTGACGGGCCTTGGCACGGCCATCCTGCTCAACAACGGCACGAACCTCATCTTCGGCACCATCTCGTTTGTGACGAATGCGGCGGGCAGCATCCTGCAGCTGGCGGTGTCGCTGGACTACTCGGTGTTCCTGATCCACCGCTTTGCGGAGTGCCGGGCTGAAAACCCGGATGCCAGCCCGGAGGAGTGCATGGTGGATGCCCTGTGCAGATCCACCGGCTCCATCCTGTCCAGCGGCCTGACCACCGTCATCGGCTTTCTGGCACTGGTGCTCATGCAGTTCCAGATCGGCCCGGATCTGGGCCTTGCGCTGGCAAAGGGCGTGGTGCTGAGCCTTGTCACCGTGTTCACCTTTATGCCCGCGCTCACGCTGGCAGCGTATCAGTGGATGGATAAGACCCACCACAGGCCCCTGCTGCCCAGCTTTGACAAGTTTGGCCGCTTTGTGGCCCGCATCATGCTGCCCATGGCGCTGGTGCTGGTCATTCTGATGGTGCCCAGCTATCTGGCCTCCAACTCGAACCAGTATTACTACGGTGCCGCCCACATGTTTGGCGAAAACACCCGTCTGGGTGCGGACACCGCCGCCATTGAAGAGACCTTTGGCCGCAGCGACACCTACGTTGTACTGGTGCCAGAGGGCGACACCGCCACGCAGCAAAAGCTTTCGGATGCATTGCACGCCATCCCGGAGGTGACCGGCATCCTTTCCTATGTGGACAACGCAGGCGCGTCCATTCCGCCGGAGTTCGTGCCCGGGGATACGCTGGGGCTGCTGGTCTCCGGCGGCTACACCCGCATGGTACTTACGGTGGATGCCGACACCGAGGGCGATGGGGCCTTTGCGCTGGTGGAGCGGGTGCGCGCCACGGTGCAGCAATATTACCCGGACAATTATTATCTGGCCGGTCAGGGCGTGAGCACCTATGACCTGATGGACACCATCACGGCCGACATGGTCAAGGTGAACCTGCTGGCCATCGGCGCAGTATTCCTGATCCTGCTCCTCATGAAGCGCCAGCTGCTTTTGCCCATCATTCTGGTGCTCAGCATCGAGACCGCCATCTGGATCAATCTGGCCATCCCGTACTTCCGGGGCCAGTACGTGTTCTACATTGCCTATCTCATCATCAGCTCGGTGCAGCTGGGCGCTACGGTGGATTACGCCATCCTCTTTTCCGACCGCTATCAGGAGTTCCGCGAGACGCTGGGCCGCAAAGAAGCCGTTGCGGCCACGGTGTCCGCTGTGACCACCTCGGTCAGCACCACCGGCAGCGCCATGGCGGTGGTGGGCTTCCTGATGGGAGCCATTTCCACAAACCAGCTGCTGGGCCAGCTGGGCAATTTTCTGGGCGTGGGCAGTCTGGTGTCGCTGGCCATCGTACTTTCGGCACTGCCGGGCTTTTTGTATCTGGCCGACCCGCTCATTATAAAAAAGAAAAAACAGCCGAAGGAGGCTTGACCGAGATGAAACATCGATTTGTGCGCCGGGTGTCGGCGCTGGCGCTGGCAGGCTGCCTGCTGGCGGGCAGCAGTCTGCCAGCTTTTGCAGCAGCCTCCGCTGCCAAGGAAGAGGTCATTTATGCAAATCTTACGGCCTCCGGTGCTGTGACCGGCGTGTACGCCGTGAACAGTTTTTCCGTGCAGGCGGGGGACACCGTTGCGGACCACGGCAGCTACACTGCCGTGCGCAACATGACCACGAGCGATGCCGTGGAGCAGAGCGGCGATACGGTCACGGTGCATGTGACCGAGGACGGCAAGCTCTATTATGAGGGCACCATGGACGCCGCCACGGCCCTGCCATGGGTGGTAAAGCTGACCTATACGCTGGACGGGGCAGAAATCAGCTCCGACGAGCTGGGCGGCAAAAGCGGTGTGCTTTCCATCCGGCTGCAGGTGAGCCGCAACCCGGACTGCACCGGCAGCTTTTTTGACGACTACGCGCTGCAGGTGACCATGAGTCTGGACACCGGCCTTGCCCGGAACATCAGCGCGCCGGGCGCTACGGTGGCGAATGTGGGCAGCAAAAAGCAGCTTTCCTACATCCTGCTGCCGGGCGCGGACAGCGACGTGACCGTCACCGCCGATGTGACGGATTTTGCCATGGACGCCGTTTCCCTGAACGGCGTGCGGCTGAACCTGAACCTCGACCTCGGAGATATGGACCTGACCGGGATGCTGGAACAGCTGCAGAGCGGCTCCGTGCAGCTGGACGATGGTGCCAACGCGCTGGCAGACGGCATTGCGCAGGTGCAGGCGGGCATCGACACCCTGAACGGCAATTCCGGTGCCTTGACCGGCGGCTCAGCCCGGGTGCGTGCCGCCCTCACCCAGATGCAGACCGCGCTGAACGGCATCTCGGCCTCCACCGACGAGCTGAACACCCTGCTGGATGCCTCCACCCAAATCCGGGACGGCATTGCCCGGCTGGATGAGGGCGCGGCACAGCTGGAGCAGCAGGTGAGCTTTGAAGCCTACAAGGCCATCCTCCGGGAAAACGGCCTTGACCTTGACGTGGTAAAGGATGGCAATGCCAAGGCCATCCAGCAGCTGCAGGGCATGGTGTGGATGATGCCGCAGCTCAAGGATGTGATCCTGCTTTTGCAGGGGTCTACGGCCAACATCGACGCCATGCAGACCTATCTCGACACCGTGAACGGCGGAATTGCCCAGCTGCACGAGGGCAGCAGCACCCTGAACGGCAGCTACGGCGAGTTTGACGCCGGGGTGCGTCAGCTGGCCGGTGTGCTGACCGGGATGCTGGGCAATCTCTCGGTGCTCACCGACGGCGTGAACCAGCTTGCCGCCCAGTACGTCCAGCTGGACGACGGCCTGAACGCCTACACCGACGGCGTGGCCCAGCTGAAGGCGGGCGTTGCGCAGCTGGCGGAGGGTGCATCGCAGCTGACCGGCGGCACCGGCGAGCTGCGCAGCAGCGTTTCCGGCATCGACATGGGTGCCCAGCTGGACGGCCTGCTGAACAGTCTTTCCGGCGGCGGGGAGGTGCAGAGCTTCACCTCGGCAGAGAACACCGAGGTGGGCGCGGTGCAGTTTGCGTTGCAGACCACTGCCATCACGGCCCCGGCCCCGGCAGCCCAGCCGGAACCGGCGGCTGTGCCCCTGACCTTCTGGCAGAAGCTGCTCAAGCTGTTTGGGCTGTATAAAGGCTGATTTTTATGATACGGGGGATGCTTCCCGCACAGAGCGTAGTCGCGTGTTTAAAGTTTGATGCCTTTTGCAAAATGCATCGCCGCCGGGTATGTTCTCTTTTGCGTGCCAAAAGAGAACCAGAAAAGCACCCGCTACTTTCGAAGCGCGGGAGGCACGAATTAAGGGCTACTCGCCCTTAATAATCCCAAAGAAGATGGGCTCCATACAAAAAATCCAAGTCGCTTCGCTAAAGGATTTTTTGTGTTACGCCGATTTCAAGGCCCCTCAGCCGCTGCTGCGGCAGCTCCCCGCAGGGGAGCGGGCGCGCTCGTAAGCTTTGTACTCGAGCCAGTAACTTTGCCGCACGGATAAAGCCTCCCTCCATGAGGGAGGTGGCATTGCCGCAGGCAATGACGGAAGGAGTCTGCGCCTGCTTTCTCCCGCGCTGCCGTTTGCCGTCCAGTTCCCTCCCGTGAAAAGCGAAAGCCGGAAAATCCGCAGATTTTCCGGCTTTCTTTCTATAAAAATAATCGTTCCGCTAAAGATGCCCAGAGCGAAGCGGAGGGCATTTTAAATCGTTTTGCGAACATCATTCAAAATGATATTCCACCAGTTCGCAGTTTTTGATGCCCGCAGCTGCGTATTCCTCGTTGGTCATATCGTAGAAATAGGACTGCACCACCCGGGCGATGCCGTTGTGGGCCACCAGAAGATAGGTTTTGTCGGTGTCAGCCTTCAGCTCGTCCAGCAGGTTATAGATGCGCTGGGCCAGCTGCATCATGCTCTCGCCGCCGTCGTAGCGGTCGGCGAAGTGGGTCTTGGAAATGCGGAACTCGCCGCCGTTGCGGGGCGTGCCCTCGTATTTGCCAAAGCACTGCTCCCGCAGGCGCGGCTCACACCGGGCGGGCAGGCCGGTGGCCTCGGCAATGGCCATGGCGGTGTCGGCGGCGCGGGACAGGGGAGAGTACAGGATCTCATCGATGTGCACCCCGCTGGCTTTGACGGCTTCGCCCAGCTTCCGGGCCTGCTGGCGGCCCCGCTCGGTGAGGGGGCTGTCGGTCATGCCGCAGATCTTGTTTTCAACGTTCCAGACGGTCTCTCCGTGGCGGGTGAAATAAAGCGTATGCATGGGTGGCTCCTTACTGGTCGTATCCCGCCTCGATCTCGCGGATGCGGGTGTAGAAAAAGTCGTTGGCAGGGGTGGGCATCCCGTACTTCTTGGCCCGCTGGCGCACCACACCGGCAAACTCCTCCACCTCGGTGGGGCGCTTTGCCAGCACATCCTGCCGCATGCTGGGCATGCCCTCGGGGTTAAAGGTGGGCATCATGGCGTCGATGAACCTCACATCGTTGTCCGGCGGCAGGGGCACGCCCTCAAGGTTCGCCAGCCGGATGACCTCCTGCATGGCCGCGCGCATCATGTCCTGTGCTTCGCCGGGCTGGCGCAGGCCGCCGTAGGGCTGGTCAAAGGCGGCTGCGGCCTGATTCAGGCCGTCATTCACCATCAGCTTGTTCCACTGCTTGTAAAGGATATCCCCACAGGGCTCGTTGGCAATGCCGCACTCGTCCAGATAGTCGGCCACGGCCTGCACACGGTCGGTCATCTCGCCGCTGCGCTCACCGAACTGGATCTTGCCCGCCTGATTGAACACCAGCGTGCGCCCGGTGCGGGTGGCGTCCATGCCGATGGCAACGCTCCACAGGGTGTGGCCGGGATAGGCTGCGTCAATGTGCTCCTCGCTGGTGATGCCGTTCAGCACGCTGAGGATGACGGTGTCCGGCCCTACGAACTTTGCAATGTCCTGAATGGCCTGTTCCAGCACCGTAGCCTTGACGGCCACCAGAAGCAGGTCTACCGGTTTGCCCTCGGCAGGGGTGACGTAAGAGAACTTGCATTCTTCGCCGTTACAAACGACCGGTTCGGCAGAGTAGCGGGCAATGCGGTCCTCATCGGCAATGACCTGCACGCCGGGCATTTTGCGGCCAAACAGGATGCCCAGTGCGCCCAGACCGATCAGGGCCGAAGTTTCGATCTTTTTCATAAGTTCCTCCTGCATTTTATGCTTTTTTCAGTGTGCCGTCTGCGGTCAGGACGACCATGCTGCCCTCGTCGATGCCTAGGCGGGTGAGCTCTTTGTCCGGGTAGGGCAGGGTGCGCCGCTCCCCGGCGGGATCGGCCAGCGTGACATCGCACAGCACCGGCTGACCGGCGGGCAGCTCCTCGCAGCCATACATCTGCTCTTCAATGCGCAGAACGCGGTAGGTAGTCTCCATAGCAGCTAAACTCCTTTTTGTAAATACAGCATTTTTATTATAAAGCTCTGCGCGGGGCGCGTCAACCGCATTTGGCTTGACAGCCGGCCGCCCGGCTTGATAAAATAGGAATGATTTTTGGAACAGGGGGCAGTCACATGAATATTACGGAACTGCGTTATCTGGTGGCCATCCGCAAGTGGGGCTCCGTGAGCGCGGCGGCAAAGCAGCTGTATGCGGCCCAGCCCAATGTGAGCAAGGCGCTCAAGAACCTGGAAGAGGAATATGGCATCCGCATCTTTGAGCGCTCGTCCACCGGCATGATCCCCACCGAACAGGGACGGCATTTTATCCGGCAGGCAGAGCGGGTGCTGGACGAGGTAGACCGGCTGGATCTGGATGCCCGCAGCCGGCAGAGCAGCTGTGCGGAGCTGCGGGTGGTGCTGCCCCACGCCACCTACGCTTCCTACGCGACGGTGGATTTTTTGCAGCAGATGGCAGACAGCCAGCAGCTGCGGGTGCATATCCGGGAATCCGGCTCCATGGAAGCGCTGGACCATGTACTGCGGCGGGGCTATCATCTGGCCCTGCTGCGCTACGCGGAGGAGGATGAGGATTATTACCGCCGCTACTGCGACCGTCACGGCCTGCACCGGGAGCCGGTGATGGAGTTTGAATACCGGTTGCTGACCAACCGCGAAGGCCCGCTGGCAAAGTGCGAGGTGACCGATATCACCCAGCTGAACAGCTATATGGAAGTCCTGCACGGTGATTTCCAGCTGCCCGGCGGTGAGGACAGCGGCCTGCGCTGGCATACGAACCCGAACCGCCGCATCCATGTGTATGAGCGGTGCAGCCAGTTTTCCATCCTGCAGAACCTGCCCAATGCCTATATGTGGGCTTCGCCCATGCCAAAGCGGGCGCTGGAACAATACCATCTGGTGCTCAGGAAATGCCCGGCCCAGCGCCAGCGCATGAAGGATGTTCTGGTCTATCCGGACAGGGGGACCCTGCGCCCGGAAGAGCAGACCTTTGTGCAGCTGCTGCACAAGCAGGCGGCGCTGACCGTGAAATGACCGCCGAAACCGGTTAAGAACTGGCAAAACATCGGAATGCGGAAAAACCGGAAAGCAAAGGAATTTGGCCGACAGCCGCAGCGCTTTATGCGCTGCGGCTGTCTTTTTGTTGATAAATCGAGCGAAAAAGAGACGAAACATCGGCTAAAAAACTTTGCAGCTATATGGTCTTTGATATGCCCCCATACCAGAAGCATATTATCACTTTTATGAAAAATATGTTAACATAGACCCAGAAAGCTGGCCGGGATGAATGGAAAATATGGAAAATGCTTCCATAATTCCGGCACAAAGAAAAAGGAGGTTTCTGGTATGATCAGTTTCTTACTCTGTCTGGCGATCCTGATCGTGGGCTACTTTGTCTACGGTAAGATCGTGGACAACACCTTCGGCCCGGACGACCGTGAAACGCCTGCTGTGCGCATCAATGACGGTGTGGACTACGTTGTGATGCCCCAGTGGAAGCTGTTCCTCGTTCAGCTGCTGAACATCGCCGGCCTTGGCCCCATCTTTGGTGCCATGCAGGGCGCATTGTGGGGGCCTGTGGTGTTCCTGTGGATCACCTTCGGCACCATCTTTGCAGGCGGCGTGCACGACTACTTCTCCGGCATGATGAGCGAGCGCAACGACGGCGCTTCCATCGCCGAGATCACCGGCAAGTACTTAGGCCCTGTGATGCAGAACGTCATGCGCGTGTTCTCGGTGGTGCTGCTCATCATGGTGGGTACTGTGTTCGCGGTGGGTCCCGCAGGCCTGATCGTGGAGCTGTGCAGCCAGAGCGGCGCTTCCGGCGTGCTCACCTCGCTGCTGTTCTGGCTCATCATTATTTTGGTGTACTACTTTATTGCAACCTTTATCTCCATTGATGCCGTCATTGGCAAGATCTACCCCATCTTCGGTATCTGCCTGATCATCATGGCCATCGGTGTCATCTTCGGCATCTTCACCAATCCCGCCTACACCATCCCGGAGATCTGGGATCACTTTGGCAGCATGCATCCGTCGGGCACTCCCATCTGGAGCTTCATGTTCATCACGGTGGCCTGCGGTGCAATCTCCGGTTTCCACTCCACTCAGTCGCCTCTGATGGCCCGCTGCATGAAGAGTGAGAAGCAGGGCCACTTCGTGTTCTACGGCGCAATGGTCTGCGAGGGCGTTATCGCTCTGATCTGGGCCGCTGCTGGCTGCAGCCTGTACGAGGTGACCGGCGGCCTGAACACCGGTCTGGCCGAAGCACTGGCCATGGGCCAGTCCAAGGCTATTTATGATGTCTGCTCCAAGACCATGGGCGGCGTGGGCATCGCACTGGCAATGGTCGGTGTTGTGGTGTGCCCCATCACCTCCGGCGATACCGCATTCCGCTCCGCACGTCTGACTCTGGCCGACTGGTTCAAGATCGATCAGGACAGCTACGCAAACCGCCTGAAGCTCTGTGTCCCCGTGCTGGGCGTGGGTGCTTTCCTTGGCATCGGCAACGCACTGGGCTTCATCAACTACACCGTGATCTGGCGCTACTTCAGCTGGACCAACCAGACGCTGGCCATGATCGTTCTGTGGGCTGCATCCATGTACCTGTTCAAGGAGAAGAAGAACTACTGGATCACCGCTGTGCCCGCTACCTTCATGAGCGCGGTCTCTTCCACCTACTTCATTCTGGCTCCCGAATGCCTGGGCGGCCTGCTGAACAGCAAGACCGCGGAGGGCGCCACCATTTACAACACCGCAGTGGCATACCCCATCGGTGTCATCTTTGCCATTGCAATGCTGGCAGTCTTCCTCCACGCAACGAAGAAGGCAGCCCAGAAGGCATGACACGATATATACAAAGATATATACAAATGATCTGCTGAATAAGGCACCCTCCGCTGAAATGGCTCGGTGGAGGGTGCCTTGTATTTTGCGGCATTTCAGGCAAAGAAATCACGATTTGCGGAGAAAATTGAAAACGATTGAGCAACTTGCACAAAAACAGACTGGAAAGTTTGGCAGCAGCGGTTTTGACCGGTTCCGGGAAAGGTCTTTGCCGGAGAATTAAGAAAATTTGTCGTGAATGCGATAAAAATTCTTTGCAGGTATTCCGCAGAAGCATCTTGCCATATACTTTTTGATATGGGAACCATACCAGAAAAATATTAACTGCTTTATGAAAAAAGTGTTAACATGAAGCCAGAGATTGGTCAGAGCCGCAGCTGGGCACGCAAAATGCTGGCTGTGGTTTGAATCAAAAAGGAGGTTTCTGGTATGATTAGTTTCTTACTCTGTCTGGCGCTCTTGATCATCGGCTACTTTGTCTATGGCAAGATCGTTGACAACACGTTCGGACCGGACGACCGCGAAACTCCTGCTGTGCGCATCAACGACGGCGTTGACTACGTTGTGATGCCCCAGTGGAAGCTGTTCCTCGTCCAGCTGCTGAACATTGCAGGTCTGGGCCCCATCTTTGGTGCACTGCAGGGTGCTCTGTGGGGTCCCGTGGTGTTCCTGTGGATCACCTTCGGCACCATCTTTGCAGGTGGTGTGCATGACTACTTCTCCGGTATGATGAGCGAGCGCAACGATGGCGCATCCATCGCTGAGGTCACCGGCAGATACCTCGGACCTGTCATGCAGAACATCATGCGTGTGTTCTCTGTTGTGCTGCTGATCATGGTTGGTACCGTGTTCGCAGTGGGCCCCGCAGGCCTGATCGTTACCCTGTGCAAGAACAGCGGCATGTCCGGTCTGCTGACCACCACCCTGTTCTGGCTGATCATCATTCTGGTGTACTACTTCATCGCAACCTTTATTTCCATTGATGCCATCATCGGTAAGATCTACCCCGTGTTCGGCATCTGCCTGATCATCATGGCTGTGGGCGTTATCTTCGGCATCTTTACCAACCCCGCCTACACCATCCCCGAGATCTGGGCAAACTTCGGCAACATGCATCCGTCGGGCACTCCCATTTGGAGCTTCATGTTCATCACCGTTGCCTGCGGCGCTATCTCCGGCTTCCACTCCACCCAGTCGCCTCTGATGGCTCGCTGCATGAAGAGTGAGAAGCAGGGCCACTTCGTGTTCTACGGCGCAATGGTCTGCGAGGGCGTCATCGCTCTGATCTGGGCCGCTGCCGGCTGCGCACTGTACACCATCACCGACGGCAAGATGGCTGGTCTGGCCGAGGCTCTGGCTGCTGGTCAGTCTGCTGCCATCTACGACGTGTGTGCAAAGACCATGGGCGGCGTTGGCATTGCTCTGGCAATGATCGGCGTTGTCATCTGCCCCGTCACCTCCGGCGATACCGCGTTCCGTTCCGCTCGTCTGACCCTGGCCGACTGGCTCAAGATCGATCAGGACAGCTACGCAAACCGCCTGAAGCTCTGCATCCCGGTTCTGGGCGTTGGTGCTTTCCTTGGCATCGGCAACGCACTGGGCTTCATCAACTACACCGTGATCTGGCGCTACTTCAGCTGGACCAACCAGACGCTGGCCATGATCGTTCTGTGGGCTGCATCCATGTACCTGTTCAAGGAGAAGAAGAACTACTGGATCACCGCTGTGCCCGCTACCTTCATGAGCGCTGTGTCCTGCACCTACTTCGTGCTGGCACCTGAGTGCCTGGGCAAGATGATCAATACTTACGCAGACGGCAAGCTGGTCGCTTACAACACTGCCGTTGCATACCCCATCGGCATCATCTTTGCAATCGCAATGCTGGCACTCTTCATCCATGCCACCAAGAAGCATACCGCTTCTCAGAAGGCATAAGGATGTCTGCCGCACCGCATAAGCCTTAAACTCTGACACCCCCGCCGCTGCACCCCGCAGTGACGGGGGTGTTTTGACATAACAGACAAACCTTTTGTGCAAATCTTAGCAGCAGAAGGGGTTGCATTTTGAGGGCTGCAGTGCGAAAATAGAACCGGTGATTTTATTTGGAATGGCTGCAGTATCTGCGGCTGGACCGGAAACTAACAGTAAAGAAGGGAACTTCCATGATCTTCAAACCTGCACAGCTGGGTATGGCAAAGCTTGATAAACAGGAGCTGGTGGAGGACAGAAAGTCCTGCAAAAAGATCGGCCCCTGCGGCGTTGGCAAAAAGGCGCTGTACCTCAACAGCTTTTACATCGACCGCCGCTATTATCTGCCCTACGGCAGCATCAGCCGCGTGTTCAAGCGGGTAGCTATGAGCTCCGGCGGCTTTACCGGCAAGGGTATGTTTGCCTCCATGGCCTACCTTGTGGTGGAGTACGATGGCGGCAAGCAGAAGCAGTGCAACTTCAAGGACGAGCGGGATGTGGACAAGCTGCTGGAGGTGCTGGCCAAAGAGCAGCCGCAGATCCATCTGCTCAGCGCAGCCGGTGAGCAGATGCTGCAGAAGAAGGAAGCCGAAAAGGCCTCCCGCAAGCTGCCGGAAAGCGAGCTGACCGACGATGCCCGTCACAGCATCACCGTGCTGCACAGGGCAAAGGAATATCTGGAAGCAAAGCCGGAAATCGCCGATGAGCTGAGTGCAGCCGAGCGCCGCAAGCGCGCCCAGCTGCAAAGCAAGCCGGTGTACCGCTATGTGGCACTTGCCATCTTTGTTATGGGCATCGTCTCCGCGGCCTACGGCCTGTATGCCGTTACCACCCACACCGGCGGCTATGGCATCTACTTTGCACTGTTTGGCTTTGCAGCCATCTTCCTGTTCTCCAGCTACAACATGCTGCCCACTGCTCACAACAACCACAGCGCCATCATGAAGCGGGCCGAGAAGGCCGAAGCTGCTATGGCAGAATACGTGAAGCACTACCCGAACGGTGCCTTCCCGGTGCCCAGCCATTACGCACATCCCATCGTGCTCAAGCAGATGGCCGATGCCATCGAAGAGGGCCGCGCCGTCACCGTGCCGGAGGCTTTGACTGCCGTGGAAAACCGCCTGAAGTCCCTGAACGCAGATGTGCAGGTGGAACAGGAGGAATACGACGAAGTGGTGGTCATCAAGGCGATGTTCCTGAACCACGATTATCAGTAAAAAGTAAGCAAAGAGGGCTTTTCCTTCGGGAAAGGCCCTTTTGCTTTGCCTAACTTCTTGCACAGCAGAATCGTTCGTTTTATAATGAAAAAGGAGAGTCTTTACACCCACGAGTGGAGGAAACAGCTATGGATATGGTCACCCTTGGCAGCACCGGCATCACGGTGAACAAAAATGGCTTCGGCGCACTGCCCATCCAGCGCATCTCGCAGGAAGATGCCGTCTATCTGGCCCGCAAGGCTTACAAGGCAGGCATCCGCTTTTTTGATACCGCCCGCGCCTACACCGACAGCGAGGTGAAGCTGGGCGAAGCCTTTGACGGCATCCGCACGGAAGTGTATATTGCCACCAAAACGGCAGCGCAGAACGCAGAGGACTTTTGGAAGGACCTGCACACCTCACTCACCAACCTGCGCACCGATTACATTGACCTGTACCAGTTCCACAATCCCGCATTCTGCCCGAAGCCAGGCGACGGCTCCGGCCTCTACGAGGCTATGCAGGAGGCCAAAGCCAAAGGCATGATCCAGCATATCGGCATCACCAACCACCGCCTGAAGGTGGCCCACGAGGCCATTGACAGCGGTTTGTACGAGACGCTGCAGTTCCCGTTCAGCTATATCTCCGGTGAGCAGGAGCTGGAATTGGTGAACAAGTGCAAGGCGGCAAATATGGGCTTTATCGCCATGAAGGGCCTGTCCGGTGGACTGATCACCAACAGTGCCGCAGCCTATGCCTTTGAGGCGCAGTTCGATGGAGTTCTGCCCATCTGGGGCGTGCAGCGTGAAAGGGAACTGGACGAGTTCCTCTCCTATATCGACAACCCGCCGCGTATGACCGACGACATCCGTGCCGTCATTGAGGGGGATCGTGCCGAGCTGTGCGGCGAGTTCTGCCGCGGCTGCGGCTATTGTATGCCCTGCCCGGCAGGCATCGAGATCAACAACTGCGCCCGCATGAGCCTGCTGCTGCGGCGTTCGCCCTCGGCAGAGCATCTCAGCCCCGCAGGTCAGGCCAAGATGAAAAAGATCGAGGGCTGCCTGCACTGCAACCGGTGCAAGGCCAAGTGCCCATATGGTCTGGATACCCCCGCCCTGCTGGCCCGCAACTATGAGGATTACAAGCGCGTTCTGGCCGGTGAAGTAAAAGTTCAGTAACACAAAAGCTCCTGCCCATTCAGACAGGAGCTTTTGTGCTTTATGCGGCAGCTTTTGGCTGCTCAAAAATCCTCATCGATTCCTTATAGCAGTGTGCGAAGTACACGATCTCGGCAAGGGCGGTCAGCGCCCAGCTGCAGGGGTACAGTGCGTACAGCGAGGGAATGGTGTGAAAGTGCGCGAAGATGGTGTATACCCAGATCACCCGGAACACGCAGGAACCCATTACCACAATAATGGTGGGCACCACCGTCTTGCCAAGTCCGCGGGAAGCGGCGATGGTGCAATCCATAAAGGCGGAGATGCAGTAGGCAAAGCCCATCACGCCCACGCGCTTCATGCCGGCATCAATGACGGCGCTCTCGGTGGTGAACAGGGCAAGGAAGGTGCGGCCAAAGAGGAACAGGCTTCCGCCCAGGATCAGGCCCACACCAAAGGAGTAGGCCAGACTGATGAAATAACTCTTCTTTACGCGGTCCGGCTTGCCAGCGCCGTAGTTCTGGCTCATAAAGCTTGCACAGGCCATATAGAATGCGGCCATGCAGTCGTAGATCATGGCATCGGCATTGGCGGCGGCGCTGTTGCCCTTGACCATGAGAGAGTCGAAGGAGTTGACCCCTGCCTGAATGAACAGGTTTGCAATGGCGAAAATGGCATTCTGGAAACCGGACGGAAGACCAAGGCCCAGAATGCTCTTTGTTGTGGCGGGGTCCAGATGCAGCTTTTTGGTGTCCAGCACGTAGCAGTCCTGCACTTTGGTCAAAGCGTGCAGGATCAGCCCGGCAGAGACGCACTGCGAAATGGCACTGGCCAGCGCCACGCCCACCACGCTCAGCTGGCACACGATGACAAAGAACAGGTTCAGTGCAATGTTCAGTGCGCCCGCAATGGACAGGTACATCAGCGGCTTTTTGGTGTCGCCGATGGCGCTGAACACAGCGTTGCCGAAGTTGTACAAGGCCAGAGCGGGCATACCAAGGAAGTACACCCGCAGGTACAGGATGGCACCGGGCAGCAGGTCGTCCTTGGTGTTCAGCAGCCGCAGCATGAAGGGGGAACCCAACAGGCCGACGAACAGCAGCACCACACCCGCGATCAGGCTGACGATGGCGGCGGAGTGGACAGTCTTTTCCACATCGTGCTCGTGCCGTGCACCGTAGAAGCGGGCCACCAGCACGTTGATGCCGCCGCTCAGGCCGATCAGGAAGCCGGTGAACAGGCTGACGAGGATGCTGGTGGAACCCACCGCGCCCAGCGCTGTAGAGCCTGCAAACCGGCCTACCACGGCCACGTCCGACATGTTGAACAGCACCTGCAGCAGGTTGGAAAGCGCCAGCGGCAGACTGACCAGAAAGATCTGTTTGGCCAGAGGGCCTTCGGTCAGTGTTTTGGTATTTGATTTCATGTTCTCTTTTTATCCTTTAACCTAAACCGTGCCCGCGCACACCGGGGCACACCTCTATTATATGGGCCGCTGCAGCTTTTGCAAGATAGCATCGACATTTCATATTTGATTTTTTTGTGTGGCTGTGCTATACTACTTTACACCGATGAAATAAATATGTGCGATCGTAGCTCAGCTGGATAGAGCGTTCGGCTCCGACCCGGAAGGCCAG
>OGPB01000726.1_pt1 | contig 20862 bp, 35 predicted proteins | sample 1552821 | NCBI WGS metagenome assembly OGPB01 (sample SAMEA2580192, study PRJEB22360) | human gut metagenome | biome: human gut; feature: human-associated habitat; material: faeces | place: Denmark | collected 2008/2010 | reverse complement strand
TTCCAAGTGCTTCCACCAAGTACGTCTTTCGTCACAGCATCAAACCATTTTGCCAATTCCTCGTCCGTCATGCTTCGGATCCGGTCTGCATTGGTCTTTTTCTTTTTCGCTATGTATCCATCAGGATGTATTCCATTTTTCATATTTCTACCTCACTAAATCCACGGTTTTTACTGATACTCCATCCATTTTCCCGGTTCTGTAATATTCATCCGTATCAAAAAACAGAATGCGACCATCATCTTCCCCAGCATCTTCACTTCTGGCAAGTGCAATGCTTACACCATTTTTTATCAGTGTGTTTTTTAATAGCGTTAGTGCCGCGCTTATCTCCATCTTCGTTTCTTCTTTCATATCATGCCTCGCTTTCTCTATATGGTTTCATCGTCGTCATCCAAACGATCAAGATTGTCAAATATGTTTCCGATAACCTCACAATCCTCTGAACTGTAAGCATCCCCGTAAATATGGCGGTAGAACCATCCTCTTTTGGGCAGACGCCAGCTTGCAAAATTTTGATCCCAACCAACAAGCTCTGTTGTGTTCCCGCACTTAACAATATCGTCCTCCCAAATCAGTTTGCCGTTCTTATCGTATTGCCCTGTACATCGGCAAACGGTATCTTTCAGCACTTCGACAGCTGTTTTCAGCAAGTTATCTGCGTGTATTGGTTGCCCTGTGTTGTGATGTGGCAAGATGTATGGGACATCATTTACCACAAACAAAAATCCTTCCACCCATTCCCTGTCATCTCTCCGCTCCCCGCGGGATAAATATTCCTTCAAAATCCACTGCTCAGGCTCCGGCTTCTTTGCATCCGTTCTCATGCATTCAATCATGTTCCCACTCCCTCCTGTATCTTAACTGATACGGCACCTCTCTGAATCTCTTAAGCGCGTCGCCGCTATCGTTGCGCGTTTTTTCTTTCATACCTTTATCTCACTTTCACATCAGTGTCATTTCTGCGAATTTTAAAATCCAACCCACACTCTTCTTTCAAGATCTGTATCTGATCTTCCCATGTAGCATAATCATCCATAATGCATTCTGCCTTTTTATTGAAGCGATCAACAAATCTCTGTATGCGGCTTTTACCAAAGTCAAACTCATCGTGCAAAACCATTGCAGACAAAATCGTTACCGTGTCTATGGTATTTAATTTAATCTTGCTGACGCATTCATCTATTGCATTCTTTGGTAGCGCAAGTGGTAATTTTGTTGCGCCGCGAAAGCGGCACTCTTCTTCCAGAGAGTCAATTCCCTTCTCCTTTGCAATTCGCAGAGCATATGCCATTCCCTCTCGCCTAAGTTCTTCATCTTTATTTCTCATGAATCAGTTCTCCTTTCTTTTCATCTCAATCGAATCGAGTTCCAAAAAGGACTGTGCATATATCTTTGAATTCATTTTCACGATCAGAAATTTGACCATCCAATTCATCGAGCCTATTAAGTAATGCTTTCTGGTATTCTTTTTCTGTAAAATCCGTATTGCGTTTTCTTCCCCTTGTTCTTATTGGAAGTTTTACATTTTCTCCGTTTTCCAATAAAATCCCAATAATTTTGTGCCTTGGGACGTCGTTTAGTTCCGCAAGAATCTCCAACTGTTCACCTTTATGCTTTGCATGTCGGTACCTGTTGCAAATTTCGCATTCGCCCATCTCCATCATTTCTTATCACGCCCTTCCATAACATTTGTTTCCGCCAAAGTTTTTTCTAATTCATCATAGTCATAAGATCTCTGATGAAAGTTATTAAATTTGTTTTTTGATCTTGGGTTACTCTCTTTCTCCTGCTTCTCCCAACTCCTTAATGCGGCTTTCCAGTCGGTTATTATTTCTCCATTACGTTTCCAACCTATTGATTTGTAGTAATCAATAAATGATTCTGCGCTAACACCATTCTTCCTCTTACGGCAATAATCAGCCACTTCCGCCAATGACGGTATGCACGCTTCCACTTCTTTCCCCGGCGAGCTTCCTGCGCTTCTTATTGCATTCACTCCGGAAAAATTTTTTGAAGCATCGAATGTGTATGCGCCATTTCTTTTCGTATAAAGCATTGATTTTTCTTCTGCATAATTGGTTGGCTTATAACGGTCTTTTTGAATGCAGTTATGTAATTTCCAATGTTTTATGACAATAACATTAGATCCTGGAAAAGTAAGAACATAATGTTTGTCAATGAGAATTTGCAAGTCTTCCTTTGAAGCCTGGCACTCTCTTACTGTTTTATTGGCGCAGTCAACAAAACCATCGTCATCTGCCCGTATGCATAAATGAAAAAACAACCCCTGCGCTGTGAGCGGCATGTCAAGAAAAGCATCTGACGTCACTAAATCTATACGAAACATCCGCTTACTTGCCATAATATCTCCTTCAAGTTCCAAAAAATTATCACTTTTCTACTTCCAAAAGCTCAATGACACGCGATCCTGCATCTTCCGGTCTGCAAAAAACAAATTTCACGCCGTACTTAAGCTGCATTGTCAGCATTGCTTTTCCAAGGACTTCCCCGCTTGTTGGCGGTGCCTTTGGAAGCGGTACATTCAACCACTTTCCAATACCATGCATGTACTTTATCTTGTTGTATCTATCAAGCCTTGGATTGTGCCAATGAAAAACGTCTTCAATAGTTTTTATTCCATCCATGTTCTCAACCAAAACATACAGTGCTATATTGTTGTTCTGCGCCAAAATACACTCGTCTCGGAACCTTGGATGCTGTTTTCCGCATACGTTTCCCGTAATCTCCTGCATGTCCTTCTTAGTATCTACGGCAACCTTGTAGCTTCCAATAAAGTCCATCTTCTTAACTTCCATCTTTCTTGCTGACTTTCGTCTTATAACGTCAAGAACGGTTCCTTCCGCGATAACGTAATCTCCAACTGGAAGAGGTGCTCGTAGCACCTCTATGTCATTACGATCAAAATAGCGATTCTTAAGTATGTGCTGACCCTCTTTCTGACCTTTGTCCTCGATCAATAACATACATATCTCCCTTCTTACTGTATTAGCTTATCCAGATCAGTTTTTATGTAAAAGGCAACTCTTCCTCAATTCCATCTGGAATAGTCATAAAACCATCCGAATCTGTCATAGGCTGCGGTTTGTAACTTCCGTTGTCCTGCGAAGCCTGTTTGCTCTCTGCAAATTCACAGCTTTCGATCAAACACTCATTGGTGTACACCTTAATACCGTCTTTGTTGGTGTAACTTCCGGTCTGCCAGCTTCCTTCAATTACAAGCTTTGTTCCCTTTTTGCAATATTTTTCAAGGAACTCTGCTCTTTTGCCAAACGCAAGGCAGTTGATATAATCCGCCGTTGGCTGTCCATCCTGCTTAAATTTCCGGTCAACCGCCAGAGTAATTCTACCGATAGCTGTTGACTTCTCGCCCTTCGACCATCTTAATTCCGGGTCTTTGGTGCATCTTCCCATTAAAATCACTTTATTCATTCACTTATTCCTCGCTTCCTTAAAAAGGGTAAAGGTTCATATCGATCTCTAATCCACGTTCCGCCACGTAAACATCTGATCCATATTTAACTGTTTCTTCTGTCTTTTGTTTGAATAATGCCGAATCTGCTGATTTATCTGATAAGTGAATTAGAACAACATTTCGCAATGCCGGATTATCGTTAGTAGAAATAAATTTAAGCGCCGTTGGCAGGCTCATGTGACCTCTTAATCTGTGCTCGTAATTTGGCTCTTCTCGGTTCACAAACTGCATATCGTAGTTGGCTTCCACCATGATGTGATTAATGTCCTTAAATCGCCATTTGACGTATTCTGTGTCTGTTGCATACACAAGGCTTCCCATATCTGGATGCGTAATGTAAAACCCAACGCACGGACACTCTGAACCGTCTCCGTTGTTATGTAGCCATCTTCCAGATTTATCACGGTTTTCAAATGCTCTTATGTCAAAATTTCCTTTTCTAAAACGCATTTCAGAATCTTTTATCGGCTGTCTGCATGGTTCAAAAACAGGAATGCCAGCTTGCACATATTGTAAGCTATAAAGACTATGGTCAGTATGGAAATGGGTAGTAATCACAGCCTTAATTTTCATCACATTGAAATCCAGTGCTTTCTTGACTTCCATGAATGGCAACCCAGCTTCGATTATCAAGGCTTCGTTTTCATTCTCCAGAATGTAGCAGTTGCCGGATGAACCAGAACCTAAAACTTTAAGTCTCATTAAAGAACTCACTCCTCACATCAATAATCTGTCTCGTCTGTCCCAACAATGCCCTATTGTGCTTTGCTCTCTGCTCATTGTCACAGATAAATTGCTTGCAAATTTCTGGTCGAACCGGATAGATTCTGCATTTCTCGCAACTCTTATCCGTATCAAGAAAAGGACATGTCATATCATACGTTCTATTCGCAGTGGGAAGAAGATGTTTGCACTCTTTGATATGGTTCTTACGAACATATCTGTGAATAGCAGCTACCTCTTTTCTGCTCATTGGTAAAAGGTTGGAACAGCAGTTACCGCATTGGCTACATTTTCCATCTTTGCAGAAGTTATAAATATTATCTTTCATGCCTTTCTGCACGGCTTCTAAGACTGACATAACTTCCATAGGCTACTCCAATTCTTCATCCGCCGGAAACTCAAATACTCCACTCAAACCCATAGTGAGTTTTTCGTCAATTCCATCTGGCGGTGTCTGCCCCATCTTTACAAGATTATGGCACACATAAGCCATTCTTAATTCTTCCATGGCTTCTTCTGCTTTTTCTTCCGTGGAATATTTAGCAACAAGCATATCGCCAACAAGTTGTTCTACTCCTATTAGGTTCTTATTCAGAAAGTAGATATCTTTCTGAAATCGCTGAATAATTACCTGTTCATACGGCAAATCCATCGTGCCGTCCTGGCTAATAACTCTCATTTGGCTTTTCTTCCTTTCTTTTTTATTTTTCCTATTCCTTTAATAATCCTTGAAATATAGGATTGTGTAATTCCAAGTGCTTTGGATATTTCGCTTTGTGTTTTCCCTTCCACAAAAAACATAATAAAAATACGTTGTTCTCTCGGACTCAATTCCTCAAAAATCTGTTGAGCAAGCATAGAATTAACTGTATTTTCTTCATAATCCTTACGATCTGCTATCATTTCAGCATAAGAAACGCTTTCGCCATTTCCTATATCCACATTATCATCTAATGAAAATGCTGCATTTACTGATTTTTTACTTTTCCGGAATTCCATAAGCAGTTCATTTCTCACAAGTAGAAAAGCATATGTAGAAAAACATCCTTTTGAAGCATCAAAGGTGTCAATAGCCTTTAGAAGTCCAATGGAACCAATCTGAAACATATCTTCATCAAACGCTGGAATACCTAAACGTTGCATAACAAAAAAGACAATTCCGTAATTTGTAAGGAACATTTGCTCTTTGGCATACTCCGAACGGCAAGTAATCCATAGGTGCAATGCATCCTGCTTACTCAATTCAGATTTTGGAAAGTTCATTCTATCATCCTACTTCATGAAGTCCGGCAAATCATTGTCATTCTCAACAACTTCCGTCTCTACCTTTTCCGGTTTATCTGCCATCTTTGGCTCTTCCACAGTTTCGGCAACCTCCGGCTCAACAGGAAAATCCTCTGTATTTGCGTTTTCGGATACTTCATGCTTAACCTGTTCCTGCAAATCTTCCATAGGATACTCCTTGAAATCGTTGTCCTGCATCTCTTCTTTCGTATACAGTCCCATTGTTAATTCCGGACAATTCAGACTAGAAAAAAATGAAGCGGCTCTGTATCGAAGCATTAACTGTGGCATGGTTTTCCACTTACTACCGTTCTTACCAAGCCATCCCTCGGCTTTAGCCATTTCCATGTCCACGGTCATACCCTCAACTCTACGACCATTTTTCGTAGTCCAAGCGAGACACGAATAAGGCTTGCCATCCTTATCTTTGGTTTCCTCGAACTGTAATTCCATATCGAATTTGCCGGAATTATTGATTGCCGCAATCAGAAACTTTGAACTCCAAGACGGTCTACCCTGAATCACATACAGATTCTGCATAACCATCAGTGGGCTTACTCGCAGTCTCTGCGCCTGCTCAATAGCAATCAGACAGTTTGCATCGTTCTTCTGGAATGTTGCCGGAACGATAGTTGAACTCGCCAACGCCTTTGCCATCTGCATAGCCATAATGAAATTATCTGATGTTCCAAAAATTCCAAGGCTATAGTCTGTAACCTTGTTGTTGCTGTGTGCAACCTCTGTCTTTTCCTCTTTCTTTTCCTCTGCCTTTGCTACTGCTGTGTTCTCTGCCATAATTATTTTTCCTCGCTTTCTTTCCTTATTGCTTTTTTAAATGCTCCATTTTTAAGAAATTTCAAAACAAGATTGAGTTGCATATTCTTGAAAACCTCTATGTGCTTTGTACTGTGATACCACATTACCCATTCCTGTTTCAAAAGTTCCTCAATGCTTGTAATCTGCTCACCCTCTGCGAATTTTCGCTGACTTAAAAGGTATTCCCTGTGTTTTTGAATGTTCTCGCATTTTGCGCACTCTTCGGAAGAATACCTTGAACAATGCTTTCCATTAAGGTTTACAGACAATGCACAATATCTACATGGATTAACTCTCATCGTCACCACCGCTTTCCGGTTCTTCACACTTCTTCACAACTGCCACCTTATCAGCACCGTAGGTTTCTACCCACTTCATATCCACGGTTTCATCCGTAACTGTCAGCTTTGCGCCTTTGGCATTTAAAACCATGTCTCCGGCTTTTACATCGTCTGATGTAGCAAATATATATGACCGGCTCTGGTTTGGATATTTTGCTTTTATGTAATTCATTCTGATACCTCCGCAATCTCTCCATTTTCAATCGTATACCAAGTATTCGGCTTGATATTTTCCCCATCAACCTGCACCATTTTTGCACCGTTAAGAACCCATGCACTCTGGTTATTTCTGTCATATTCTGTATCATCTTCTGAACCAGTGTATTCCCAGTCTGCAAAAACAAGAAATGCCCCAAGAACGCCCTTGGCTTTTGATTTGTAACCCCAAGCAACAGCTACTGCATCCTTGTCTTCTGCCGAGGATGCTCCTTTGTATCCGGTTGCCGAGGATGCTCCACAGGTGCCGGTTGCCGAGGATGCTCCATAGGTGCCGGTTGCTGAGGATGCTCCCTTGTATCCGGTTGCCGAGGATGCTCCGTAGTATCCGGTTGCCGAGGATGCTCCGTAGTCTCCGGTTGCCGAGGATGCTCCGTAGTATCCGGTTGCCGAGGATGCTCCTTTGTATCCGGTTGCCGAGGATGCTCCTTTGTCTCCGGTTGCCGAGGATGCTCCGTAGTATCCGGTTGCCGAGGATGCTCCTTTGTCTCCGGTTGCCGAGGATGCTCCTTTGTCTCCGGTTGCCGAGGATGCTCCTTTGTCTCCGGTTGCCGAGGATGCTCCTTTGTATCCGGTTGCCGAGGATGCTCCGTACTTTTCATCGCTTTCAGCGTCCTTGTTTACACGTTTTACCGTATATTCGATTGCAGCTTTAACAAGACCCGCAATGCTGATTTCTGCTCCGATCTTAATTTTTGTAGATGCTACCTTAGTATCCTCACTATGTTTCTGGATTTCTCCGCTCTGCTCTACCTCGTGATATACACTTTCAGACGGAGAATAATATCCCAAACAATCCAGCGGATACTCGCAAGCGTGAAATCCATGATCGCAAACTTCTACGCTTTCTTCCTCGTATTCCTTTCCCTCTTCGTACTGAAAGCCACGACAAGTCATATATTTATTAAATCCTTTGTATGTTTTAATACTCTCTCCCATCTAAACTCCCTCCACCTTCAACGAACCATCATATACAAGTTTGTGTATCGTTGGATCATAATTATCATCAATATCATGTACCTCGCCGTGTTCATCCATATATTGCGGTTTTTTTGCTATAAGCAATATTAACTGCGATCTCATTGTTTGCTCGCTAGTCAAACTCTCCGCATTATCAACAAAAATTGGGGCACTCACGCCGTATAACTCACTAAGAGACCGAATAATGTCAAGCCCGGCTACAATTTTATGTCCGCTGTTCAAAGATGAATATGGGACACCACCCACGGTACACTCGCAGCAATCTTTCATACCTCCGTTTAACTGCATATCGAAAAGCTTGAACTTTACGGTCTTGAAGTGACTGTTGATTGATTCAGAAACCTTGTTGAGTTTGAAACGAATAAACTCTTCCAACAGGTAAAGAATCTGTTCCTGGTCGGCAACCTTCTGACCGATTTCTTTCTGTTCTTCCTGCAACTGCCAGATACGCTCATCAATCTCAACATTCATAGATGCTTTTGCAATGATTTTGTTTACATCATCAAGACGCGCCTGAAGCTCTTCTTTTTCAGATTTTAAGGATTCGACTGCTACATCCTCTCCATTGGCGTTCATCCTTTCAATTTCTGCCAGAATTTCGTCATGCCTTGCTTTCAACCCCACGTACTCTTCATTATGCAAATAATCGGCAATTTCCGGAATCGATGATAATTGCTGGCATAGCTTTTCTTTTTTTGCAATATCTTCCTGCTCCTGTTCCTTTAAGGACTTTATTTCTTCCTTTGCTTTGGCATTTTCATCCCTTAATTTTGTGATAAGATTTTTTCTCTCTGTGCCGATAGCAACCAATCTGTTCAGTGCTGTTCTCTTTTCTGTGTCAAATCTGATCTTTTCTGATTTTAACTTTTCTTCTGCATCCGCCTTGGCTTTTCGCTTTCTGCTTTCAAAATCAGCCTTTAACTGCTCGATTTTATCTTCCGGCAACTTCTGACCACACAATGAGCAAACGGTGCTGTTTTCATCAAATACCCACTTCGATCCATCAAACAAGTACGGTGTTTCATCAAATGCCTTGGCTTTCTCTGCATTGTACTTCTCGCCAAGTTTCTTGCGCTCTGTGTCCGCATCTGTGATAGCCTTCTCGTTGTCAGAAATCTGTTTTTCTTTTAAAGAAATCGTAGATGCAAAGTGATCTAACTCGTTTTTGCACCCGCACAAGTCAGCTTCAAGTTCACTTCTCATATTTTTCAGATCGCGATTCATAGTCTGCATAATTCCAGACATATCAAACTGCAGCTGCATTTCTTCACGTCCTAACTCCATCATTACTCCGTCAGAATCTTTGATCTTCGCATCAATATCTGCAATTTTGGTTTCCAAGTCTGTTTTCGCAAGTTCCTGTTCTGCAACATCGATGTCAACCTTGGATTTCATGGCTTCGTCAATTCTGACTGGAATCTCTGCCTGCTTCTTCTTCCACTCGTTCAATGCTTTGGAGAATTTTGCTCTAATATCATCCGTAGACGGTGCTTTCTCCAATTCTGAAAGCAATGGCGCATACTTTGCGTCCGTCTGTGCCAACTCTACATCTGAAACCTCTGAAACAAGTTTCATAAGAATATCTCTCTGGTCTTTCCATTTCAAGGAAGAGAAATACTGCGGATTAGTCAGCATTTTGAACATTTCCTCGCTCTGTGCCAATTCCGAAACATAAGCCTTGAAATCCGCTTCACTCTTCGGATAGCCGTCAATCTCAAACGAATTAACATTCCCCTGCAATACTGCCGTATCGGTTCCGCGCTTCTTAACCCAGTTCTGTTTCTGTGTCTTGGAAAGTTCAACTCCCTTGCCATCTACATCCAAAATGGCAGACACCTTGATCTCCACATTATCAACTCGCATCCCTTCGTTCAGTGGTCGGACATTAAACTTTTCCTCTCCGGAACTGTTCTTGTTGAAAAGCAACCATGTAAACGCATCAAAGATCGTTGTCTTTCCTACGGCGTTCTGTCCGCTGATCTTCGTTTTCACAGAGAAATTCACGTCAAGCATATTGATGCCCTTGAAGTTCTCGATGTGAATACTCTTAATCGTTATTTTCATTTTTCCCCTCCTCAATCACATCACATTTGCTTACTGAAACCTCATAAGCCACTTTCTTCTCAAACTCCGTGTCAGAAATCTTCTTGTCGTATTCTCGGCTCTGGATTCTGCCAATCAACTTAACACAGGTCCCGATTTTAAATCCTCCTGCAAATCTTGCATTTCTTCCCCAGGCAATGCACGGAATGTAATCAGATTTCCCATAATCTCTGTTTACTGCAATCAGCATGTCTGTGATCTCGCGACCAAGTGGCGTCTCTCTGTAATTCGGCTCTTTGCAAACATATCCATTGATCGTAATGCAATTCTTATCAATATTCGCATCTTTTGAGTCAATCGCCTCAATGTCACAAACAAACACAGATAAGATCAACCGGCGTCTGGTACCTTCCTGTTTGTTGAATGATCGATAACTTCCAGAAACCCTTACCGCCATTCCTGAATATCTGTCATCCATATCAAACAGTCTTCCTGAAATTGTTAATGGGATCTCGTCTACGGCGCCACTCTTTCTTTTTACTCCAAGAGATATTTTGTAAAAATTCTCTCCGTATGATTCATACATAAACTCCGGCTCTGAAATAATCACGCCTGCCAGTTCCACTTTGTTGTTTTCCATTGTTTCTTTATTCATATTTGAAATTCTCCTCGTATTATAATGTAGTAGTATTTATAGACCCTCTCCAAAGTCTGATTCCGTTTCTTCATGAAGTCTTTCAAGTTCAACCGTCCTGTTCATTATGCTTTTGGCGTATTCAGTGCGATTCTCGTATGTTATGGTCAACGCATCTGATTCTCCGCTATAGATCATAAGAACTGTGCTCATGTCTCCCTCATATTTTTCAAACAACTCCGCCAAATAATCGCATCCAACGAGAATATTCCCATATGGATCATAGAGATCTTCTACTCCAAGACGCGGTCTCTGTGATATTTTTCATAAATTTGCATGAGACCTTTGCATCCACCATTCTCCGCATCGGCTTGTCCACTGCTTTCATGCTCGATGATCGCCATTACCATTTCCGGGCAAATATGATATTCGTTTGAAATATCCTTTATATAAGGAAGATACTCATTTGAAATCCATGTATCGCTCGGTTCCGTTGCTGTCGTATGTAATGTAGGTAATACCATCGTCAGTGTCATCACCATCAACATAATAATCATGATCTTCGACAATCTCTTCCGCATCCTGCCATCCTCCTTCAATTCTTGATCCGGCATACAATAAAATTAAGCTGATTATGGTCGGTATCGCTACAATAGGATTTTCCGTTGCATCCGCACACATACAAAGAAAAAAGATCGCCGCGCCTACAAATTCAATCACCATTGCCAACTTCTTCATACGCACTTCACTCCCGCCACTTATAAGAATCACTTTCAATTTCCTGTCCATGTAAGGACACAAAATCTGTTATTACCGCAATAAATTCTGAATTGGTTGGCTTCCCCTTTTTCGGCGAAACCGTATAACCAAAAATCTCATTGATCGCATTCACATTTCCATTTATCCATGTGACCTCTATTAAGTTCCGGATGTTTCTTTCTACTTTGGATGCGGTAGTTCCGTTCTCTTCTGCGATTTTTGCATAAATTTCCTTCATAACACATCTAAGCACATCCCTGTCGTCCAGACATTTCTCTATCGCTCTAATTGTGTATGTGTATCCTTTGAGCGAATGGCTTGCGCCGATCTGATCCAATGTTTTTCTTAAAGCAATATTCGTTTGTTTATCCATGAATTCCTCCTGTTAATCTTTCCAAACTCCATATGAGTTGTTGGTGGCTACCAGTTTTTCGTTCTATTCTTCATCAGCGCAACCTCTTTCCAAAAACTTGTTGACGAAGTATATCTGACCTTTTCCTGTTACCTTGGTTGTCCGAGTAATTCTTACTGATCCGTCCGGATTCTGCACGTTGCTTTCCTTTACCTCGAATAACCCCTGTTCAACATATCTCTGCTGCGGCATATTCTTTGACGAACCGTTTTTAATAAGGAAGTTATTCTCACGCAACCACTCAAACAACCGCTTCTGTCCTATCTGATAGCCGTTCTGGCAGATCAGCTTTGCCAAGTCTCCGATAAGAATTGATGTGTGACTTGTTGCTACAGCATCAGCAAAGATTTCTTTCGGTTTCATTCGCTGATTTTCCGCGATCAGCCTTGTGTTGTTTTCCTTAAGGCTGTTGATTTTCTCGTCAGCCATCTTTAACGCTCTGGCAAATACCTGCTCCGGTGTGTTCCACGCCTTTTCCAAGTCGATGAGGTACTGGCGAATTTCTTTTCCTTTTTCCGTTCTCTGCAACATACAAATCTGTTTTGCCATATCAACAGAAATATCAATATCGTCTACCTCTCGCTGAACCTCTCTGGTTCCCTCGATTTGAACCCGTACTTTTTTGTTCGGGGTTGAAAAATCTATGCCCTGTACGAATCCATACCCAGAATATCTTTCAAACCATTTACTAAAACGTTCTGTACCTTTAACTCCGTCTTCTTTCGATAATAAATCGTATAAATCTCTTGCCGATACTGTCTGTGTATCAAAATTGACTTTCACTAACTCGTCCATTCCATCCAACTCCTTTCCGTGTTATAATCCTCCATAAGGAGGTGGTAACCATTAACAAATGTCCACTTAACGATTTTAGAGATTGCATACGCGATTGTGCTTGGTATGTTTCCAGTTCTGATTGTTGTGCTGTTCATAAATTAAGTAATTTAAAAAGCATTAAAAATCTTTCAGAGCTAAAATCTATCGAAAGAAACATATCTAGCATCGAATCAATACTCAATCGGCATCAATCCTAATAATCGTTTCAGCGATACGGTCGATTTCGCCTGCAATGCGAATTTTTGTTTCCGTATCTGATGTTTTCTTACTTTCCTCTGCCAGCGTTTCGATTTGCTGGTAGAGGGTATCTTTTAATTCTTCAATGCTATGCAACATTCTTCTCCTTTCTATGTTATAATTCCCTTATCATCAAATAAGGGAGGTGTAATTTTGAACGATGAATATGTATCTGCCTACGCTATTGCTAAAATCTGTGGATATAACGGTTCTTTCAATGATTTCAAAATCAAGTACGACCAATACTGCGAAGAAATCAATGAAGAAATTTCGGAAGAAGAACCAACTTTAGCAAAAGTATCTGCATCTACTAATCCTTTCCGTAGGCACAGCCCGTTCTAAAATATTTTGCTAACGGAGCAACGGCGTTGAGAACATTGATAGACAATCTAATGTTTGTCTCATCAATTTTCTTTTCGCCATTAAGAATTTTGCTGTAATCGTCCAAAACATTAAATGCGACATGCTGCGCCATTTCTTCAATGTCAATATATCTTCCGTCTTTACGCTCAACAATCGTTGCTTTTCCAGATGAATCCAAAACAGAATATCTTGATTTTTCCAATGTTTTTTACATCTCCTTTCTAGTAACTTCTTAAGTTACTTTCTTTGCAAAAAAAATATCCATTGGATTTTGGATGTGAAGGTTATCAATCATAACCTGAATTTCGTCGCTTCCAAAAACGCCCTTACTCATTCTCATATAAAATGTTTTTGGCGTAACTCCAATCATTTCCGCAACATCAGCCTGTGTTTTGCCATTTTCAGCAATAACGCCGCGAAGTTTGTTTGTATCAACCATCTGACTACTCCTTTCTAACTTCGTAACTTTTGAAGTTACTTTTATTATATTCCATTTTGGTAACTTGTCAAGTTATTTTTTTCTTGACGAGTAACTTTTTTGTGTTATAATAAAGTTACCAATAGGAAAGGAGGAAAACTCAAATGACAATCGGAGATAGGATAAAAAAGCAGAGAGAGCTTTTAGGTATTTCACAAGTAGAGCTTGCAGAGAAAATAAAAGTTTCAAAGCAAACACTATATAAATATGAAAACAACATTATTACTAATATTCCAAGTGATAAAATAGAAATTATTGGGAAAGTTCTTGAAGTTTCTCCATCTTATTTAATGGGTTGGGAAGATAATTTAGAAAACGCACCAGATATTCTTCCAGACCTTATGTCAGATAGTGAATTGCTGGATAACTTAAAAATGCTAATGAAACTTAGCAAAGAACATAGACAGACTATATTTGACAATATAACCTATTGGCATGAAAAAGAGGGGCACTAAATGCCCCACTTTTTTTTGAATGAAAGTATTGTGTTATATAAAAATTTCAAAAATCGCTCGTTGTCGCACTTAACGACCATTTCAGTTATTTTTTCCTTGTAAAACGCTGTTTCCTCATTGCACTCATTTTCCCCCATCTTATTCTCCTCCAATCTCTGCAACCGATAATGTTAATGTCATTATAGAACGTATGTTCTTTGCAGTCAACCCCACACAAAAAAATTACCATTATTTGCCAGTAACATTTGAGAGGGCAATGAATCGCCAAACATCGCCCTCTCTCCAGAACTTGAAGTGCCCTTATCGGACAATTTTATTTTACAAATTTTGCCAGCATTATTCAAATCATTTCGATCGCAAGTTTCGACAGAAATCGTATGATTTGTCACTTTGGGTCAACAAAAACGTCTGGGTTTTGAACAGATATAAAACACTGCTTATGCAGTTTTGTGCCAAACATGTTTAGACTCCAATACTAAAGAAATACACCTGCACTCGAGTTGCCAGCGTACTTGCGCCTCTATTCTTCACAGCCATATTATATCCTTCCATGTTGGCCGTGAAATTCAACGAGTTACCCGAGCAGTTTATAAAATAAATATATCCCCCATTCTGATACGTACCTGGAATTGCCTGGTAAAATTCCCCGCCCGCTGCCAACGTAATCTCCTGTTCATATAAGCCCACATATCGAGCTGCCTTTGCCATTCTTGCATCCGTCTCCGTTTTCGTGTAATATCTATCATCATGATAATGCACGGCATTGGCTTTATTTTCGGATAAATATTTTCCCATCCGTGCAGATAAACAATCTGTACTGCTTGTAGATGTAAGATTATCCTGCACCGGTCGCCATGTATTCGCCGGTATTGTGGGTTTATTGCTTAAATCATCATAGCTACCTGAAAAAGCCACTGGCTTAAGATCAGACAGCCACTTTGCAATCTTACTAAATAGCGCAGACAACTTCTCGCCAGTGGTTATGTTGGCGCGCTCCGCCGCCGCCGAAAAAGCCACCGTCGTGTCCGAAGCATCCCCCTCCTCGGCTACTGCCCCAACATCCGCCGCCGACAGACTTACGTTTCCACGGCGGTAGGCTGCCTCCTTTGCACCCTTGACCCCCGTCACCGGAGTACCCGCCAGAACATCCCACTTGCCGTCTGATGTTTTGTAGATATTTGCGCCGGCAGGAATTACATTCCCGGATCCCTCTTTAAAATCATCTGTGGTCGTAAATTCGTCTGAAATATTAAACATCCATCCTGCATTGACATCCGCAAGCGCCGGAAGATCTGCAAAAGTACATGTGCCATGCGGCTGCAATCCACCTTTTAGTCCCTCTGATACGTCTTTTGCCTGCTGATAATAATATTTAGCATTATCAGAGTCTTCGCCCTCCCGGCTTCCGGTACCTCCGACGGCGTAACTCTCCGCCTTGGTTGCGCTCGCCGCCGCATCTGCCCGGCTTGTTTCTGCCTTTGCAACCTCTACCTTGATCTTTGCCAGATAATTAGGCTCCAAGTGCTTTTCCTCGATGCTTCCCTCTTTTACAACGGCTGATACCTTGCCGTCCGTACCGATGGTAAAAGCCACTGTATCAGTGTCCAAAAACTCATACTGCGTAATCAGCGCCGACAAATCTATGTACTGCTTCGTGCCATCGATCAGAGTAAGCATGATCTGCTCCGTGGTCGGGTCATAGTCAAAGTTGACGGCGATTTTCTCCATCTGCGTGTCGATCGTAACCTTTGAACCATTCTTTTTTGTGATCGTGATGATTCCGGTCGACTCCTCAAAGGTCACATCCGACACAAGAGTTGCCACCTCTGTTTTTGTTGCCTTGGTTGTGTCAAGCGTAATCACACGGTCGTCAATGGTATCTGTGGCACTGTCCAGATTGTTGAGATTCGCTTCATTCAAAGGCGTTGCATCGCTCGGGTAATTCTCCCAGTTGATACGTTTATATGCTTTATTCATGATCCTCACTCTCCTTTTTAAGATTTTCCTGCATCTGCTCCCGCTCGGCGATAACGTGCCGGTTTGCTTCCGCTTCTACCTGGTGCAAAATATCCTTAAGTACCAGATGCTTAACCTCAATCGGAATATCAACACTTGCATTGATAAAATTGATAATGTCATTCTCAAACTCACGAATTTTTGCATTGACCATTTTCTCATTCTACTTTCTTTTTTAATTCTTCTAGTGCCTCTTGCTGTAACTGTACTGCAGCGATCAGATCAGCGATCAGTTCCGTTTTGTCAAGCGCATAATAGGTATTTCCATCCGGATCTGGATTCTCAGAGCAAATCGCCCAGTCTTCATCTCCGACCGCAGTCAGTACCTCCTGTGCAATCAGACCATGCCGGTAATGTCCCGCGGCGTCATAGTTATAAATAAAGCGGCACGGACGCAGAGACTGTATAAGCGCTGCGCTCTTTTCCCGATCAAGAGATTCTATACCGTGTTTTAAGCGCTTGTCCGAATAAGATTCCCAGCCGTAGGATGAGATTCCTTTTCCGGAAGATAACATCTGTGCAATCGTATTTGCCGATGTGTCTCTCACTACTACCGCAGAATAGCTTGCCGTCAATTCCCTCGAATCAGCCGCCGACCGTAAGCCATCAGTTCCCATCTGCACAAGAGTTTCGGATCGTTTAAATTCGATCAAGTTGTCTGTGCTCTCTGCCGCTTTAATATGCACATATCCGCCGGTCATCTCCATAGAACCCTTGAGTTCCAAAAGATCAGCGCGGATCTTTATACCCTCTGCAGACTGATTGATCTCCGATACTACACTGTCGCGTGACACTTTTGACGTTATCCCGTCGGCGTTTATCTTGATTGCAGCCGCAAGTTCTCCCTCTTTTTGGTTTGCCCTGTTCACTTCTGCTGTAATACTCTCTGCCGTCTGGGTGATTTTGCTCGACAGCGTTCCCTCTGCTTTTGTCGCCCGGCTTACCTCAGCCGTGATTCTCTCCGCTGTCTGGGTGATCTGGGACTGCAAGCCCTTTTCCACATCAACGATTGTCGACTTTGTTTCCTCGATTGACCGTTCCAGAGTGTTGCTCTTGCCTTTCAGCTGCAATATGCTCCGCTGTATTCCGTTGACCTTACTTGTCCGGTACTCTTCCCCGTCCGCTTCCAGATCGTCACGCAAAGCCTGTATGCCTTTCAGCGTGCGCTTTAGGATGTAAGTCTCGATCAGTTCATATTTTGTGGTCAGCCGTACCGCATCTCCGACCTCAAGGCATGGATTTCCTTTACAGTCAGCACTAAATGGTCTGTATATAATTCCTTTTATCTTTGATAACGTTTTTTCTCCAATTTTGTTTAATTCCTTTGTTTCCTTCCCATAAACAAGGAAATTTCCCTCGATCACATAAGTGTTTCCGCCATCACCTACAATTACTCCTATATCATTCTCTTTTTCGCGAATTTGAAGTTTGTCAATCGTTCTGACAATATAATCTTCATATTGCGCTGAAATGTACTGGCTTTTACTTATGCTGGTGCTCTTTGGATTTCTAGGGTAAAGATCATCCGCCGGGTAAAGATCATTCGCCGGATAAAGCCCCTGCATCTCTTGCGTTAAGTACACATAGCGAAACTTTCCATCTCGCCCGATATTTCCCATGCAACCGTTAATTTCAAGTATACAAGACAAAACCTCTTTTCCGCTCATGGCTTCTCCTATCGTGCTTTTCTCTGCGGTATCTGAACTTCCGCTACTTGATGCTGTAACTTCTACAGTTTTTTCAATAATCATTTCATCATTTACAAGAGATACTTCTTCCTGTTCCACTCCAAAATGATTAAAAAAGCTATCTCTGAATTGTTTGAGCGTTACCGTGCTATCTTTTTGTGGAAGTATCTGATTGTACCAATCAGCAACATCAGATGATAAAATATCATACAAAGCATCGTAAGCTACCACATCCCGGCACGTCCGATCTGCCGTAGGTGTGTCAGAATAAACCTTGTATCTTCCTATTTGAAATGGTTTATCTTCGTGACCATCAAGAGTCATCTTTGCAGTCAACCACTTGCCTTTCATTGGCAAGAATACATTGGACACCGTGAATTTAATCATTCCGGCTTCACATGCCCCGAATGTTAATTCGGATTCCGAGCACAAGCTTTCTGTCAATTCAAATTTTTCTTGGTGTAGTTCGGTGTTTGTGATATTGATTTTCCCATCATCAGATACGATGTTTAACTGTTTGTCTACGCTGTCCTTTAAAAACAGGCTTGAATATTGGTAATCAACCATCGTATACACCCCCTATAAATGCCAGCCTTACAGAGTTGTAATGGATTTGACCTCCATACGTTCCGTATATAGTAGGCTGAAAATCTGCCATGTAACCATACTGTGTTACATAATCGTCATATTCCGGGATGTACGCCGTGATATAGCAGGCTCTTCCGGTTGCATTAGTAAACTGCTGACGGATTTTACTTATAATGGCATTAAATTCCGTGTTTGTAAGCATAGCCCGTGTTTCAAACTCAACTTTTAACGCCTTTAATTCCACGGCATTTCTATGTAGATAGCCGTTAGCGTCCGTATAATCATCTAAGTCCTGCATATTTACATATGGGCTATATGTCTCCGGTTTCATAAAAGACATTGGAACTGTATAATTTCCAATCTTTAACAACCATCCGCTGTACGCCATGCCAAACACCTCCAATCAAGTTTTCTTTTCAGTTTTGCAAATATAAATACCGTTATCATCACTTGAAAATAAGATTTCAGTTTTTCCGTCCGGCAGAATATCCGCCACGACGCAATTATTCGGATTTCCTATTGGTGTGCGACTTTCCGGGCACTTGCTCCAGTCTATTGGTTTATATTTTTTCATGGCTATTCTCCTAAAAATGGGTACAAAAATAGCACCTACCACCAATTTGATAGATGCCACTTCTTTTTCTTTATCTATTTTGTGATTACTTCGATATTGGTCGCTTTAATCACAATTTTCTCCGGCGTGTGAATTACTTCCGCGTTTCCATATGTAATCTTGATTCCACTCATAAAATCCCTCCTAAATTTCATACTCCGGGTATGCTGCTTCCCAAGCATCCCTGTGATAAGTGTTAACCTCTCCATAATTCGCATCAAAAATCTTTTTTACGCCATATCCAAGTTCAATGCTCTTTTCTTTGAGTTTTCGCCAATTAAATGTTTTCCAGTCCACACCGTTCATTGCTGCAACACGCTTAATAGAATACCAGTCCTTGCTATAATCAAGTTCTTGCTGCAGCTTTTCATTCTCCTGTTCTGCAATCTGCCTGCGCTCTACTTCATCCGCATATGCCCGAAGTGCCGATGGAAAATCTTGCGGTATCTGTCCTCTCTCCATCTCATCAAACCGTTTCACATACCTTGCAGTAAATATGATTCCTTTTTCGCCATTAAATTTGTTGGCGAGGAAATCACACCCCATTTTGGTGACTTTATAGCATTTATTTTCCTTGCCGCTTGCGTCTTTGTAGGTGGATGGAATAAAATAATCACTGACAACAATTTTGTTGTTAGTTAATATCTGTATAATTCCAACCTGTTTTGTGCTTCCATCTTGGTTTTTAGTTCCCTCTAATTTTCTTAAAATTTGCCAATGTTCCAGTTCCATCATTTCAGCAATTTCAAGTGTTGTTATCGTCTGTACATCATTTCCGAATCGGATTTTATCTTTAGTCGAAAGAGCAGTATATTCCATACCGTCCACCTCCTAAAATTTTTCTCCGATTCCACATTTCGCAGAACCGGATATAGTTATTTCGTGCGTGTTAGGAACATACCCTAACAGGAGTTACGCACTATATATTCAATCCATTTGGATGAATTTTCAAACAAAAAGACCACCAAAGACTGAATTTCTTCAATCTCTGGCGGTCACGAATCCGCACCTATTCCTCATAGGCTTGCAGGACATCCTAATTCTTTAGGTCTTACCTGCGTGATTTTTAATTATTTTGTATTCTATACCATATGCCAAAATCTGTCAATCAAATTCCAACCTCTGCTGCATATTGGCATCGTCAATCTGTTCCTGCAAAAAATACGGCGTCTGATAGGCATTTATCACTTGCACTGCCTTATCACACTGGCTACGCTTGATGCTCTTGTAAGACCGAACCCCAAAGTTGTATTTCAGATTAGCATACAGGTTGTTGTAAACCTTTTGGCGTAATCCACGATTGCTGTATGCGCTCGACTGTTTTCCTCCCATGATTGAAACGCCTTTCTTTCTGACAGCTTCCGTAATGCGGTCGGCTTCCACCGGAAGTATCGGCAAGTCCATCTTAAGGCTTTCCAAATCCGCCTTGATTTCGTCAACCTCTGCTTTCAGTTCCGTGTGCCCCTGTGCAAGCAATGCAATCTTCCCGTCCGTGGTCTGAGGCATCATATATGTACCAGTCTTACGAATGGATGGGAGAACTTCGGATGTGACCCATTTCTTGAACTTCTTCGCACTTTCCAGTTTGCTACCAAAAATGAGGGAGTACAGACCGCTTTCATTGATAACGGTTATATCCCTATTCTGACCCTGACTCACCATTTTGGTGAGTCGCTTATCCTCTTCGTCTACATGACGGTTAATATCTCTACTACCGTTTTGGTACCCCAGAATATCCGCTACGTCTTTTCCCACAAACCACGGCTCATTGTCAATAACTACTGTTCTAATATCTCCAAACTCTGGATTGTTAAAAATCTGAATATCGTTCATCAGCAAATCCCCCATTTCTGCTTAAATGAAATAATTGTGTTCAAAATAA
>OGPB01000713.1_pt1 | contig 21156 bp, 21 predicted proteins | sample 1552821 | NCBI WGS metagenome assembly OGPB01 (sample SAMEA2580192, study PRJEB22360) | human gut metagenome | biome: human gut; feature: human-associated habitat; material: faeces | place: Denmark | collected 2008/2010 | reverse complement strand
CTGATTTTTATGGCAGCAGGAAATGCGCTGGATAGGATAAAAAATTTTCCGTGCGTGATTCTGAAAAAACTTATCGGTGTGCTTTCAAAGTATTCATATGAGATATTTTTACTGCATCATGTACTTATAACTGTATCGTTATCACCATATGAGCAAAATACATATTATTCGGTGGGACAGTATCTGCTTTGGGCGCTGCGTGCGCTTGCTGTAATAGGAATTGCATCATGGATGATTTATCCTAGATGGAAGCCAAAGATAACGAAAGCGCAGGCAACAAAAACACAGTAAACTAAATAGCATGGTTAATGTGATGTAAGATTTAGACTGCGCTCATAGGCTTCTCGGCTTAGGCTGCATACCTGACTGCGAAGTGTTTCCCAGTAGCCAGAAGAAATCGGATGATCACAAGCGGCAGAAAATGCCTGATTGCCAAGCTCACTTTCGATAACTTCATAAAAGTATTCGACTCCTCGTTCGAGTATGCCGCCTTTTGTGGCGGCATTTTTTGTATCCTGCTCCAACTCCTCTTTTGTTTTTACTGCGATGGCAATCGTGTTGAGTGCGTAGGAGTAGACATCAAGAGACAGTGCTTCTTCATCCGGCACACAGACAGGCATTGAGGTTGTAAAATCGTGAAGACCACCAAACCAGGAATCAGAAAAATGCTGCATGAATTCCTGCATGGTAGGCGGTAAAGCATCGTTGCGACGAAGAGAAGGGATTGGATCATCGAAAAATTTTGTGAATGATCGCTGGGCATACTGAAATGCCTTTCCGATATTATTTAGCGTAACTGAAAGACCAGCCTTTTGCGCGGCTTCGTGAATGCAAAAACAGGCTTCACAGCAGACATGGCTTGTTATTTTTCCGGCCAGAAAGATCAGTGCCTGAGAGGCAGATAAAGAAACTGTTTTTCCATAAGGGGTAAGCAGAAGGTCAAGCAGTGCACGGCGGCTAGAGTGCTTAAAAGCAGGTGTTGTGGATATGGTATTGATGCCGACACTTGTGATATCAATTCCATGAACGTCAGTAAAAATATTTGGAAGAATTTTAACGATAGAAACGTCGTTTCCGAGAAGATTCGCATACCAGTTTTCATCTGGTGTTGGAGTAAAGGAATACAAATCTGGCAGTGGCTGTGAGGCGGCACGAAGCGTATTATAATAGGGAAGAAGTATGGTTTTTGCAATATCGACAGAGACAGTCGGCGGTACAGCGACTATGAGAATTGTAGGATGGAACTTGAATAATACAGAGTCAATTGGATCTGTACAAAGCACACAGTCCTTTAATATATTAGTACGCGAAGCTAATTTTTCTGGATGTTTTCCGATGGCACACACATTTCCTACCATTGGTTGTCTTAATTCTGAAAAAAGATAATGAAGACCCCTGTTTAAATAGCCTGCTATAAAACCAGTTCCAAGTATGACAATGTTTTCCTGCATTGAAAAAACCTCCTGCTAATATCATGTTTGCTCTCGCTTTCTTATGCTGCAGTGTAACACAAAACTAAGAGGACGTAAAGAAAAAAGAAAAATAAATGCAACTCGATATAAGAACATCCTATAGCAAAATATAGGAAAAATCCTTTTCTTATTTTGTTGACAGAAAAAAATAACATGGTATGATAGAACTCAAGCAGTTAAGCAGTTATGAGGGTTTGCAAGTATCCGCATCTAGCATGATGCGTGAACTGTAACTGCAAAATAAAGTTTCCCTGTTGATGGGCGAGAAAAAAGTCTGTTTCGGGGAATGGAAGGGCATGGTACGATTATGAGAAAACATCACATTCTTACAGCAGTAGCGGCGGCAACCGTTTTTAGTCTTGGAGCCAGTACATTGGCTTTAGCAGGCGAGGAGTCAACATCTGGTGGAACTTTCACTTATGCCAGATCTGATTCTACGACCTCTTTCGATCTTCATCAGGAAATTACAGAAAATAATGCCTTTGCAATTGATAAGGTGTTTGAGTCACTTGTGACTTTTGATAACGATGGAAATATTATTGACTGGCTGGCAGAAGATCATAAGTGATGATGGTCTTGTATATACCTTTACGCTTCGTGATGGTTTAAAGTTTAGCGATGGCACAGATGTGACAGCAGAGGATGTCAAGTTTTCCATTGAGCGCCATCTTGAAGTTGGAGGATCCCTTCCAATTGAGGCAGATGTAAAATCTGTTGAGGCAGTGGATGAAAAGACAGTAGAGATTACACTGGGAACAGCTTACACACCATTTCTTTCAGAGCTTGCCAATTTCTCAAATGGAATTATTCCAAAGGATTTTGGTGGAAAGACTGAGGAGGAGTTTTTCAAGAATCCAGTTGGTACAGGTCCATTTGCCGTATCAGAGTGGGATCCATCTGGAGATTTGACTTTTGTAAAGAATGAATATTACTGGCAGGAGGGAAAGCCATATATTGATGAGCTGGTATATAAAGTAGTAGATGATGACAATCAGGCACTTAATCAGCTGCTTGCAGGTGAGATTGACGGAATTGAGGATTTGTCACTTAGCAATGCATCAAATGTAGATGGAAATGCTGATACGAAGACAGCAACCAGCTTTAGCTACAATGTAGAAGAGCTGTTCTTTAATACGCTTGATGAGCACTTCAGTGATGAGCATGTACGCCGTGCACTTGCAATGGCAATTGACAGAGAGTCACTGACAAAGGCATTAACCTTTGGCTATGCGGAGATAGCAAACACTGTTCTTCCGCGTGCGCTTTTGTATCAGACAAATGATACGGTAAATGCGCTTTCGTATGATATTGACGCTGCAAAAGAAGAATTGGCACAGTCTGCATATCCTGATGGCTTTGACACTACGATCAGCATCGCATCTGGAAATAATACACGTCTTCAGGAGGCACAGATCATTCAGGCAGCAGGTGCACAGATTGGAATCAATATTGAAATTAATGCACAGGAAATTTCAACATTCCGTTCAGATTTTCGCGATTTAAATTTCTCTATGATGATCAACAGTGCAACAGCAGATTATCCAGATGCAAACTCTATTTTTGCATTTCAGGTCGATCCAGATGGATGGAGCAAGTGCTACTGGACTTCTTATAACAATGAGACAGCAGCAGATTTGATGAGAAAAGGACAAGTGACACCAGACGGAGATGAGCGTGCCGCAGTTTACGAAGAGCTGCAGCAGATTTTAGCAGATGAAGTTCCATATATTCCGCTGTATAATTCAGAGAACGTAGTTGGACTGAGAGATAATGTAGAGGGCTTTACTGTATTGCCGAATGGAAGTGTCCACTTTGAGGATGTTTATTTTGAAGAATAATAGTTATAAAATGATGACAAGAGCGCTTATTAGGGCAGCTCTTGTCATTGCGCTTGTTACAGCAGCAGTTTTTTTATTGATTCGTCTCGTGCCAGGAGATCCAGTTGTTATGGTTCTTGGAGAACATGCGACAGATGAGGCAGTAAATCAATTAAGAGAGCAACTGCATTTAAATGATTCACTTGGGCAGCAGTTTCTCATTTTTCTGCAAAACGTATTTTTACATGCAGATACGGGCAATTCAATTAAATATGGCGTATCGTGCCGAAGTCTGATTTTACAGTATGCACCAGTGACACTTTTGCTTGTTGTCATGTCAATGACTATTTCAATTGTTATATCACTGCTTCTTTCATTTACGGCAGCCACACATAAAGATGGCATTGCAGACCATTTAATTAGGATTATTCCTATTATTGCGCATGGTATGCCTGTTTTTTGGATCGGACTAATTTTGATTCTTATTTTTTCTGTTAATTTGAAGTGGTTTCCAGTTGGCGGTCTGAAAAAAGGGACAGCAGGCATGATTTATAGTTTGATTTTGCCATCAATAACTGTATCATTTGGGCAGATTCCGCCGCTTGTGCGTTCACTTAGAGAGCAATTGATAGAAACACTTGATGCAGATTTTGTGCTTACGCTTTGTGCAGCAAAACTTCCAAGACGTGTAATTTTATGGAAACATGTGCTTCATAATGCAGTAGTGCCAACATTGATGCTGCTTTCTGTCAATTTGTCTTATTTAATAGGCGGAACACTTGTGGTTGAGCAGGTATTTGCTGTAAAAGGAATTGGAAAGCTATTATTTGAGGCAATATCCAATCGTGATTTTCCACTTGTAGAGGGAATCACGCTGTACTGCGCATTTTTTGTTGTCATTATTAGCTTGATTGTTGATTTGATTGCAAAGAAGATTGATCCGCGAATGGCAAAAGTGTAAAAATTGTGACAGTATAACATATTAAGTAAAATGAAAGGGCAAAGGCGCATATTGTTATGAAACAGGCAAAAAGAAAAAAATTAAAAAAAACACATGCGCCGACATTGTGGATCGGTCTTTTTATGATGGGTCTACTGGTAGCTTTAGCTATACTGGCGCCTGTGATCTGCCCATATGATCCACTGGAACAAAATCTTGCAGAGTTTCTTAAGGCACCTGGGGCAAAGCACTTGTTTGGAACAGATCAATTAGGGCGTGATTTATTCACAAGAACGCTGTATGCTGCGCGAACTGATCTATGGATTATGGTTATGGCTGAGATAGCACCATTTATAATAGGTATTTTTCTTGGAATGGCAGCAGGATATTTTGGAGGTGCGATTGACTGGCTGGTAGGAATGGCATCAGATACATTTATCGCATTTCCCTTTTATTTGCTTGTCATTGTGATCGCATTTGCATCTGGTGCAGGTTCGCACGGTATCTTTATCACGTATTTGTTAGTTGGATGGCTTATTTACTGCAAGGTAGCACGAGGACAAAGTGCAGCACTTAAAAATTCAGAGTGGATTGCAGCAGCAAAGATTCTTGGATACTCTGATATCAGAATTTTATTTTGTGAATTGCTCCCCAATATTATTCCGCAGGCAATTGTCCTTTTAATGACAGATATGGTGGGACTTCTCGTCATTATTGTAACGCTTGGATACTTGGGTATTGGCATTTCACCGCCCACACCAGACTGGGGTACCATGATCTCAGAGGGACAAACCTTTATGACAAGTGCTTGGTGGCTTTCAGTTTTGCCTGGTATGTTTGTCGTATATACAGGAGTAGCGCTCTCATTTATAGGAGATGGGCTTGCAGATCGTTTTCGTTAAGAAAAAGAAAGGATGTAAGAATTTTATGGAAATGCAGACTGATTCAGTTGAAACAGTGAAATCCATAGCATCAGATTTAAAAGCAGCAGAACCGATTGTATCAGTAAAAAATTTAACAGTGACTGGAAAAGATGGCCGACTTCTTGTCGATCATCTTTCTTTGCAGTTAAAGCGAGGAGAGACGCTTGGTCTGGTTGGAGAATCAGGTTCAGGAAAGACACTTACATTGAAAAGCCTGATAGGACTGCTTCCAAAAAATCTTTTAGAGAGCTATGAAGAAAAAAAGATTAACGGAAATGTGGCAATGATTTTTCAAAATCCGATGAGCGCACTTGATCCGTTATGTCCTGTTTTTGCACAGCTTATTGAGGTTGTTATGATAAGGCAAAATGTGAGCAAAAAAGAAGCAGCTTGCCGGGCTAAGGAGCTAATTGAGCGACTTGGCTTACCAAAAGAGCTTTCTAAAAAGGATCGTCTTCCATCAGAGCTTTCCGGTGGACAGTGTCAGAGAATTTTGATTGCAATGGCACTTGCATGTAAACCAGATGTGCTTTTATGTGATGAACCGACTACGGCGCTTGATGTTACTGTTCAGAAGCAGACACTTGATTTGATTTTGTCGCTGCAAAAAGAGATGAATTTTGCCATATTGTTCGTCACTCACAATTTGGCAGTGGCAGCAGGCATATGCAGTCATCTTGCTGTGATGCATCATGGAAAAATTGTGGAAAGGGCTGCGACAAAGGAGATTTTATTAACACCCAAGGATGAGTATACAAAAATGCTTTTGTCAGCAATTTTGCGTATTCCACATAAATGACATATCATTAGGAAGGGAGCGGCAGCAAAATGCAAAAAAGTGATGTACTTTTAGAAATTCGAAATATTCAGGCATCATACAAAGAATATCCTGCATTAAATAATGTCAGTCTTGATATAAAAAGAAATACAGTACTTGGTCTGGTTGGAGAATCAGGTTCAGGAAAGTCAACACTGGCAAAGGTTATCACTGGGCTTTTGCAGGCTGATATGGGAGAAGTTGTATTTGATGGAGAAATGCTTTATAGCAAGAAAAAGCATTTGCATCGCAAGCAGCAGTGTAAACAAATTCAAATGGTATTTCAAAATCCAGAAGGTTCATTAAATCCAAAGCATACAATAGAAAAAATACTTTCTGATGCAATGTTGTTTCATAAAATTACAGACAGGGCGCATGTAAAGGAAAAATGTCAGGAATGGGTACAGCGCATGGAACTTCCAGAAGATACACTTTCACGTTTTCCATCATCCTTTTCCGGCGGACAAAAGCAGCGAATTGCACTTGCAAGAGCGCTCTGTGTTTCACCAAAATTTTTGATTGCAGATGAGCCAACTAGTGCGTTAGATGTTTCAGTGCAGCTTCGCATGCTGCAGTTAATCAAAGAGTTGAAACAGGAGATGGGGCTGACAATTCTTTTTATCTCGCATGATATGGGTGTTATTTATGATATCTGTGATGAGGTGGCTGTAATGAAGGATGGAAAAATTGAAGAGACAGGAGAAAAGGAAGCTTTTTTTGAGAATCCTAAAACAGAGTATGGAAAACTTCTGCTTGATAGTGTGCCAACCCTGCCGTATTTGGAGTGAAGAATTGAATTTTGTGTGAGAGAAAGTCAATGAGAGGAAACGGAAGAAACCATGGAAAAGAAAGCAGACTGGATAAAAGAAATTTATGTAGATCAAGCAGATAATTCAAACAAATTAAAAGCGAAAACAGATGTGAACGATTCAAAAGTGTTAACAGGCATCGGTCAGATACAATATGAAATTCCAGGTTTTGTAGATTTTCATCTCCATGCAGGATGGACTGATTTTGATCATGATGATCAGGAAAAGAGAAGCATCTTGGATGTAGAGGGACGTATTAAGCTTTGCCTGAATGAACTTGCTGCTATGGGTTTTCGTATAGTTCGCGATGCAGGCGGGTTAGAGTGCATCAAGGCAGATGCATGGAAACAAAGCACTAAAGAAAATGCGTTTTCTGTTGTCGAATGCTCTGGAATGGTGAATAGTGAAAATGCCAAAGACAGTGCTTTTCAGAATTGTATAAAAAAACGAAATAGTCTGTGGGTAAAGATTTTTGCAACAGGCGGTGTCGGTGCACCACCAGAGAAAGTACTGATTCCAACAATGAAAAAAGAAACATTTTTCAAGCTGGTACAAGACTATCATGCGGCTGGGAAACTTGTAATGGTTCATACCTGGGGAGGTGACAGTCTAGATTGGTGCATTGAGGCAGGTGTAGATTCAGTCGAGCATGGTATTTACATGAATCAAAGACAGGCACATGAATTATCATCAAAAAATATACTCTACGTTCCGACAGCAGCAATTTATCAGCTGCTTGCCGATAATGATAATCCACTGCAGGTCGCATCATTTTTTGCAGAGCATGTGCGCCCAGCTGTTATAGCACATCAAAAAGCAGTGGAATATTGTGTAAAAGAAGGTGTTCGCATGACTTGCGGAACTGATTTTTATTCAGATCCAAAGCTGTTGGCTCACGAATATGAGGAAGTTTTTGCATTGCAGCGCTATGGTGTGCCTAAAGAGACAGCTTGGGCAGCATTTTGTGGGCAGACCCTTACAAAAAAAGAGACAGGTGCGTGCCTTCATTCGACAATCCGATTAAACCGCCATCCGTATGAGATTAATTCACCAGAAGAATTAAAAGCTGCGATTTGCAGACCGTGAAGAATAAGTTCTTGACATATACCTGAAAATATGCTATAGTGAAAGTCCTTTTGCAAAAGAATGTACAGCATGTACGAGAACGGACAAACCCTAGAACGGACGGGCCCGAAGACGGGACAAACCGGATCAGATAGGTATTTTATGGCAAAATCCATAAAAGGCAGACCTACTTGGCAAGATACAGTTCACACATAAGTGAGAACCGTGACAGTTTTTGTATGACTACCAGGAGGAAGTACGATGATTACAGTACAAAATTTATGTAAGACCTATAAGGTCGCAAAGAGAAAAGCAGGCATGAGAGAAGCCTGCCGCAGCTTATTTCGGCGTGAATATGAAGAAATTCACGCACTTGATCACATTAGTTTTCAGATTGAGGACGGAGAGACAATCGGCTATATTGGCCCAAACGGAGCTGGTAAGAGCACTTCAATTAAGGTACTCAGCGGTATTTTAACACCGGATGAGGGAACTTGTGTTGTCAATGGAAAAATCCCATGGAAGGATCGCATTTCCTATGTAAAGGATATCGGTGTTGTGTTTGGACAGCGAAGCCAGCTTTGGTGGGATGTGCCAGTAATTGACTCGTTTGAACTTTTGCGGGATATCTATTCCATTCCACAGGCAATGTATAAAAATAATCTTGAAGAACTGACAGAACTTCTAAACTTATCAGAGCTATTAAAAACACCGGCAAGACAGCTTTCACTTGGACAGCGAATGCGCTGTGAGATTGCGGCATCGCTTCTTCATAGTCCAAGCATTCTTTTCTTGGATGAACCAACGATAGGACTTGATGCAGTGTCTAAACTTGCCGTGCGTGATTTTATTAAGCAGCTCAATCAAATCCACAAAACAACAGTAATATTGACTACTCACGATATGCAGGACATCGAAGCAATTACGCATCGTATTATGTTGATCGGAAAAGGGCGTATCTTGATGGATGGCAGTCCGCAGGAGTTAAAACAGGGTGCATCATCCATGGACGAGGCAGTTGTAAAGCTGTACCGCAGCCTTGAGATTTAAGAGGGGAGATGAGTCAAATGAAAAAGTATCTCTCTTTTTTTCGCATGCGCTTTTTGATGGGATTACAATATCGCGCAGCGGCAGCAGCTGGTGTTATCACCCAGTTTACATGGGGATTTATGGAACTTCTTGTCTTTAGAGCATTTTATCAGGCAGATGCGTCTGCCTTTCCAATGAGCTTTGAAGCTGTCGTCAGCTATATTTGGCTGCAGCAGGCATTTTTGGCGCTGTTTATGGCATGGATGATGGAACCTGAGATTTTTTCATCTATTATGGATGGAAATATTGCGTATGAGATGTGTCGCCCTGTCCATATTTATTCCATGTGGTTTGCAAGAAGTGTCGCGAACCGTGTATCAAAGGCATTGCTTCGCTGTGCGCCAATTTTAGTTGTGGCACTATTTTTGCCAAAGCCATATCGATTGATGCTTCCACAGGATCCAATGACGCTTTTCTTATTTTTTCTGACAATGATACTTGGAACATTAGTAACAGTTGCAATCGGCGTGATTATTTATACCAGCTGCTGTTTTACGATTTCTGCCCAAGGCATTCGCATTTTTTATGCATCGGCGTGTGAGCTTTTGTCAGGTCAGATCGTGCCGCTTCCATTTATGCCAGAGGTGGTACAGCGTGTGTTAAAGGTGCTTCCGTTTGCTGCTATGCAGAATGTGCCATTTCGAATTTATTCAGGCGATTTATCAGGCCGCGCCATGGTAGAGGCAATTTTTCTTCAAATATTTTGGCTCATTGTGCTTGTTGGAGTTGGATGGCAATTTGCTAAGCTTGCTGAAAAAAAGCTAGTTGTGCAGGGAGGGTGAGTCATGGAAGATAAAATAAAAAACAAGAATGGAAAGTTAGAAAAGACAAATAAGAAAGAAAAGATGGAGAAGTTGCATAAAAAGGACAAAAAAGTTTCTGCATTAAGATTGTATTGCCATTATATTAGCATTCATGTGCGAAGTACTATGCAGTATAAGACATCCTTTTTCCTGACAACACTTGGACAATTTTTATTTTCTTTTAATGTATTTGTGGGAATTACATTTATGTTTCAGCGTTTTCATGAAGTTAAAGGTTTTACATACAGCGAAGTTTTGATTTGTTATGCGCTTGTTCTGGTCGAATTTTCTCTGGCAGAAATGTTTGCCAGAGGTTTTGACAGTTTTTCAGGCATGGTGCGCCATGCCGAATTTGACCGTGTGCTGGTACGGCCGCGAAACGAAGTCCTTCAGGTTCTTGGAAGCAAATTTGAGTTGTCAAGATGCGGACGCGCCTTTCAGGCGGTGATTTTGTTTATATATGGCGTCATGACTGTACAGATAGATTGGAATCTGACGCGTGTGTTAACAGTTATTTTTATGTTGATCGGAGGAGCCGCTGTATTTTCAGGATTATTTATGGTGTATGCAGCGCTTTGCTTTTTTACACTTGATGGTCTTGAGTTCATGAATGTACTAACGGACGGAGCAAGAGAGTACGGCAAATATCCAATTGGTATTTATGGGAAGCGTATGCTTCAATTTTGTACACTCATTGTTCCGTATGCGTTGATTCAATATTATCCGCTCTTATATTTGCTAGGAAGAACCACTTCTCTCTTGAACATGGTGATGCCACTATTTGCTGTTATTTTTTTGATCCCGTGTTATGTGCTGTGGCGCGTTGGCGTGCGCCACTACAAGTCTAGCGGGTCGTGAGAGTGCAATGATAGACACGAAGTTCATACAATTGAGGCAGCTGCAGAGCTTGGTTTTGGAAGTATAGAGTATGAGCTAGTGACTATAGAGTAAACTTTTGTATCAAAAAACATAAAAATATCCAGACATTGCTTCGAAAGAGAACGCGAGTGTCTGGATATTTTGCTGTTTTGTAAGGTGTTTTGCGTGCCCCCTATGCTTCAAGTTTAGCTTTCTGAGTCTTCGTTATAGTTAACCGTGCGATCATAGTGATGAAATTGTGTGATGCGATCTGGCTTCTTACAGGAAGCCGGAAGCTTTGTCTTTAATTCATCCATCTCAGAAGTGGTAAGATGTGTATAGGCATCTTCTGGGCGGCGTACATAGTAGCGGAAAGAGAACAGATCACGTTTTTCCTCGGCAAGCTCTTCTGTTGTCCAGAATTCATGAAACGAGGTAAAACGCTTGTCATAGAAATCTTTTTCAAAGCGGTCAAAGCCAGTTTGATTTTCATAGAAATAATGGCGTTTTCCATTCTTATATATCACTTCAATATAAGAAAAGACTTCCTCAGTGCCCTGTCCTGGACAGCAGCATCCGAGATTAAATACGATATCATTCATAACATGACCTTCACGCCATGCAGAAATGTTTTCTGGTGAGAAAGAAAAATTCATAATAATGCCTCCTGTGTAATGAGTTACTGTTCATGGGGCTTTGCCGTGAACTGTAATGTTAAATGAACCTGTTATTTTTGTATTATCATATCATATATTGACAAAGTGGGCAACTCCTAGTAGACTTAATTGGAAAATAGTAGAAGTAAAGAGGAAGAGAGGAAAACACTATGCAGGCAAAACAGGAAAAATGGGACTTATATGATCAGCAAGGCAGAAAAACAGGAAAGACCATTCAGGCAGGCGAGAATGTTCCGTATGGATATTGCCTGTACTGTGTTGGCATCTGGGTAATTGACAGCGAAAAAAAGATTTTGCTTACAAAGCGCAGCAGTCAAAAACGTTATGCACCTGGTAAGTGGGAGAACACGGGCGGTCATATGATTTCAGGAGAGACAAGCAGACATGCCATTGTGCGTGAGCTTAAGGAAGAAACAGGCATTCAGATTGAAGAAGATGAGCTGATTGAGCTTGGAGATAATCATATTGGTCAGTTCCTTGGCGATAATTATGCCGTTTTTAAAGATGTGGCACTTGATGAGGTTCATCTTGAAGAGGGAGAAACAGAGGATGTTATCAAGGTAACACTTCCACAGCTTGAGGAAATGGCAGAGAAGAAGATGCTTAGTCCTGCAGTGTGGGATCACATGGCTGGATATAAGGATGAGTTTTATCGTTTGTTCGATTAAGCAGATATTAAAATCAAAGCCAATACAAGTATATTTGCAGAAGAGGCTTTGTAGTGAAAATGAAGAAGGAGGTGCAGCATGAGTCAGCTGTTAATAAAGTCACAGGACATTCGCTATACAAAACTTACATTTGTAGTACAATTTACAGAGGATACCATGCTGCCTAAACAGAAGGTATCTGCTATTCGTGGTGGAATCGGAGAAATGCTGCTGCGTACTAATTGTGTGCGTGGGCGCGAATGTGAAAAATGTGATTTTTTAGATGAATGTATCGTGCAGCGCATCATGTATTCTAAATATGAAAAGAAGCCATCTTTTGTGACAACGGGCGAGAGCGTAGGCTATGTGCTTGAATGTGATAATTATAAGGAAGAGTTTTATCAGGGAGATCAGTTAAGCTTTCAGTTAATTCTTTTCGGAAAGAATATTGTTTATTTTAATCAATATCTTCAGGCAATCAGTATGCTCGGAGTATCAGGTCTTGGCAAGCATCAGGCACATTTTATTATTGTTTCTGTTAAAAATCAGTATTGGCAGGATATTCTTGTAAATAACAGCATTCAAATGGGAAACTATCAAATTTCCACGCTGGGAGAATATATTGATTACCGAATGAGACAGCTAAAAAAAGTACAGCTAAAGGAATCACAGCTGCAAAAAGAACAGCAGAAAAGTTTTTCTCATGTAAGTGACGCCTGTTATTCAGGGATGCTGATGTTTCATACACCATTCACGGTAAAATATCAGGGAGAATTTATTCGTGATCTTCAAATGGATCCAATCATCGCGTCCATTCGCCGCCGCCTTTATATGCTGGACTGCTTTGAAGGCATAGAAGCAGAAATATTTTGGGATGAAACGCCAGAGATAGCTGTTACTACGCGCCAACAGTCAAGATTAGAAGGAGTCAATCGCTATTCAAATAGAAGAGACAGTGCAATGACACTTCGTGGAATCAAAGGAAAAGTTTGGTTTAATGATGCAAATGAAGATACAATGAAACTGCTGTTTGCAGGAGAATTGCTTCATATTGGAAAAAACAGCAGCTTTGGATTTGGAGAGTATCAGGTGATGTGGTGATAGCCCGTGAGGGCATTAGAGCAAGAATTGATGGAAAAATTCTCGGGATACCTGTAATATTGACATATACAAGTTGAATTTTTATAATCTTGTTAAAAACAGAGATCAATTGATTTCTGGCATAAAGACAGGAGAGATTAGAATTGAAAGAAAGAAAAGAAGAGTACCATCAGACAGAAGAAGGCATAAAAGAACTGGACGTATTTGATGAACAGTGCATAGGACGTATAAGTGAAGTACAGAAAAATAGTTACCTGATTCGATATTTGGAAAAGGAGATTCCGGCAAAATTAAGTGGAAAATTTTATAAGGAAGAAACTATGTTCCCAGTAGTTGGAGATTATGTGACTTTTCGTTATAATCCAAAAGGTGATTCGAAAATTATAGAGATCTGTGAACGAAAAAATTTTCTGACGCGTCCAGATACGGCAAAAAGTATGAAAGAACAGCCAATGGCAGCAAATATTGACTATGCCTTTCTTGTCATGTCGTTGAATGACAATTTCAGTGTCAATCGTGCAGTGCGTTATGCGGCAACCGTTTTGCAGGAAGGCGTACAGCCGATAGTAATTTTGACCAAAGCAGATTTATGTCCAGATGTGGAAATCTTAAAAGAACAGATTAAAGAAATGCTTCCGAAGATAGAAGTTCATGCGGTCAGTGCTTTGACAGGCGACGGGATGGATAAATTACAGATGTATCTGCAGCCAGGAAACACAATTGCACTTCTAGGATCTTCAGGTGTTGGAAAATCAACACTTGTCAATGCATTAGCAGGAATAGAGATTATGAAAACAGGTGAGATTCGCGAAAAAGATGCGAAAGGACGCCATACAACAACATATCGAGAAATGATTGAACTACCAAGTGGTGTAATTGTGATTGACACACCAGGTATGAGAGAGATTGGACTTTGCGATGTAGACGAAGGAATTGATGATACATTTGAAGATATTGCAGAACTGGCGGCGCAGTGTCGTTTTCGTGATTGTACACACACAAACGAGCCGCGCTGTGCAGTAAGGCAGGCATTGGAGAATGGCCAATTATCAAAAGAGCGTTTTGAACTGTATCGTTCACTTCATGTCGAAAGCAGAAAAAGTGCAGATATGAAGGCAATTGCAAAGGCAAGGAAAGCGTTGAATAAGACAAGAAAAAGATGAAAAAATGCCGCGAGTCATATAACCAGCGGCATTTTTGTCGTGTGATTTTTGTTGCCTTACATTAGTTAGTACCAATACTCCATCAATTCTTGTGTAGTAACAAATCCCATTCCTTTATAAATCTTAAACGCAGCCTCATTTTCCTCTGTCACATGAAGTGTAACTGGGAAGGTGATCTCTGGCTTTTGCAAAAGCACGTTTACTGCATCGCGGCCATAGCCTTTTCCCTGATACTCAGGATGAATTGCAAGTCCATAGAGATTTGTCTGGTCTGGTTGGATTGAGGTTAATACAAGGCCGACAATTGTACCGCCTGCAGCAATGCACCAGATGGTTTCTCCAGTATCAAATGACTGCTCTAAGAATGCGATGGAATCTTCTTTTTCCATATCGAAGGCGGCACTGTGAACTGCGACAAGTGCAAGTAAGTCATCTTTTGTTGCCGGATAAAGAGTAACGGTGGTATTATTTTCTGCAATTGCAGCATCCCCAGCCACCTCAGGTCTTTTCTCTAACCTCATCAAATGCTCTGTTCCACTATATTCACAATCTAATACTTCCATTGTCATCAGCGCATCATAGCTGTTTCCATCTGGATAGAAGCATACTGGAGTTTCCTCGTATCCTTCCATAAGCTTCTGGAACAGACTTGTGAAAGCACCCTGGCAGCGATGAGTAGGACTTGTGAAGGCGCTAACCTCGAGATAATCCTCAAGATCATAGCAAAAAAGTACACTGATGAGCTTTGGATTTTTTGAAGACTGATAATATAAATATGCAGTGCCGTCTTCTTCATCCAAATCTGGTACGGCAAGTTCAAGCTGCTCATAGCGGATACAGTCATCAATAAGCTCACGGATGGAAGCTTTATCCTTTTCTGTCAATTCAGTAAATTCTTTTATTTTAATCATGGAATACCTTTAACCTTTCTGCAGCAGATACCATAGGAATCTGTCTGCGCTTACAAACTGCAGTCAGTATACCATGAGTAGACAGAAAAAGACAAGAGATTCCTGAAAACAGTGGTCATTTATTTGGATTCAACGTCTGTAAGTCGTGACCTGAAAAATCGCCTTGAAAGTGCCTTCCATGAGAATGGAATGACTGGATACAGATAAGGATAGCCGCTTATCGTCTTGTTGCAGATCATAGAACTGATAAATAAAATAACACCTGCTGCAAAGCCCCAGAAGTCAAAAATAGCAGTTAAAATAAGAGTCAGTATTCTCATAAATTTGAGTGCATAACCAAATTCGTAGCTTGATTGTGTATAATTGGCTACAAAAATAAATGCCATATAGACCATAGATTCCGAATTGAACCAGCCAGATTTAACTGAAAACTCACCTAAGACAATACCAGCTGTGATGCTAAGAGGTGTGGACAGCATATTTGGTGTGTTTACAGCTGCAAGACGAAGACCATCAAGTGCCAGCTCTAAAATAAGAAGCTGTAAAATGATGGGAACATTGATATTATCTTTTATAGCAATGAATGATAACCAATCAGGAAGCATTGTTGGGTGCATGGTAGAAAGCAGATACAAAACGGGAACAAAATATGTCATGAGTGCAATCAGAGCTCTTGTTAGACGAAGGTAGGTGCCGGTGAGCGGAGGAAAATAATAATCGTCTGCTTCCTCAACAATATCAAACAAAGAAGAAGGAAGAATCATGGCACTTGGAGAGTTATCAACAAGTATTATCAGATTGCCCTCAAATACGGCAGCGCATGCAGCGTCAGGGCGTTCTGTAAATTTAAATTTGGGAAATGGATTAAACCATTTGTATGGAAAAATACATTCAGCTAAACTTTCCTGGTTCATAGTAAGTGATTGTACAGTGATATTTTGAATCCGTTTCCGTATAGATGATAAAAGCTTTTTGTCAACAAGATCGTCTAAATAGCATAAGCAGATATCTGTTTTGGAGCGTGTTCCAGCCTGCTGCATTTCCATGATTAGCTTCGGATCGCGGATTCGCCGCCGTATCAAGGCAGTATTACATACAAGTGTTTCAACAAAGCCGTCGCGAGAACCGCGCATGGTTTTATCTTTGTCAGGTTCAGATATGCTTCTTGCAGGGTAGCTACGGCAGTCTATTATAAAAAGCTGATCATAGCCATCTATAATAAGAAGGCTCATTCCCTTTAATAGCGAGGTGACGGCAGGCGAAAAGTTTGCTTCCAGCTTGATTTCACAGTAGGGAAGCAAGAGGGTCAAAAAAGAAGATGCATCCGTTGGAAAATCTTCAGGCTGTTTGAAGGAGTCTGTTTTTTTAAACATAAATTCCAAAAGCTTTTCAAGTGTGTCGCTTTTGACAAAGCCATCAATGCAGTAAATAGCAGCTTTGTGTCCTTTTAATTCAATGACACGTGTGATAAGATCAAAGCTTTTGCTGATACAAAGAAGCTTGGAAAGATAGTTCATGTTGATATCTATATTTTTTGAAAGTTTTTCCATAATTGTAGTCCTTTCTAGTGGATCTTGTTTTAGTTTTTACTTATTTGGAGCGAATATGCTTTGAATCATTTTCCATTTTGGACAAAAATGTTTAAATATGGAATAAAATTTGTCGGTGATTTGTAGTTGAAAAAAAGATTCTACACATGTAGTAGGAAGTTACAAAAAATCAATAAAAGTCGATTGCACATCAAATTAAATGAGATTAAAGGGCGAAAGAGATTAAATTCGCACGGATCAACATTAAATTTGTCACTTGACAATGAAACTAAACATTGTTATGATTAGTCGTGCAGGCAACCAAAAAATATTTGGGATGTTTGCAGCGAAAGCGTTGAATCGGAAGGATACAAGGGTGATTACATGAGTAATAAAGTTGTTTTTTCATTGTTGGTAGATAATGAAGCCGGTGTGCTGAGCCGCGTTGCCGGATTATTCAGCCGCAGAGGTTATAACATTGACAGCCTGACGGTTGGAGAGACACAGGATAAGCGTCACTCCAGAATGACAGTTGTGGCAGAGGGTGAGCCAGAGGTGCTTGAGCAGATTGAAAAGCAGCTCGCAAAGCTGGTAGATGTATCAAAGATTCAGATGCTACCTGCTGATGCGTCTGTCTGTAGAGAATTGATTTTGATTAAGGTAGCAGCAAAACCGGAGGAAAGAGCGCAGGTAATTGCGATTGCAGATATCTTCCGTGCAAAGATCGTAGATGTCGGAGAAGAATCTATGATGGTTGAGCTTACCGGAAATGAAAGCAAGCTGGATGCTTGCACAAAGCTTCTTGAGAAGTTTACGATACTTGAGTTAGCAAGAACTGGTATCACAGGTTTGTCAAGAGGTTCTGAAAATAGCCTTTCCTAATGGAAATGCTTTAAAACATATCAATAGTTATATTAAAACGCGACATTGCAACTCTCTAATATTAGAGTCTTGTTTTGCATATTTAGTAGGGTAGCTGCTCTACAACACTATATGGAGGATAAAGTTATGGCAACAATTTATTATCAGAAGGACTGCAACCTGTCTTTACTGGAGGGTAAGACCATTGCAATTATCGGATATGGCAGCCAGGGACATGCACATGCAAAGAACGCAAAGGAATCTGGATGCAATGTCATTATTGGTCTGTACAAGGGATCCAAGTCTTGGGCAAAGGCAGAAGCAGAAGGATTTGAAGTATATACAGCGGCAGAGGCTACTAAGAGAGCAGATATTGTCATGATTCTGATTAATGATGAGAAGCAGGCAGCTATGTACAATGAGAGTGTAGCTCCGAACTTAAGACCAGGTATGATGTTAATGTTCGCTCATGGCTTTGCAATCCATTTCAATCAGATCGTTCCGCCGGCAGATGTTGATGTTACAATGATCGCACCGAAGGGACCAGGTCACACAGTACGTTCTACTTATCAGGAAGGCAAGGGTGTTCCGTGTCTGATCGCTGTTCATCAGAATGCTACTGGTAAGGCACATGATCTGGCACTGGCTTACGCATTGGCTATCGGCGGCGCAAGAGCAGGTGTTCTGGAGACAACATTCCGTCAGGAGACTGAGACTGACTTGTTCGGTGAGCAGGCAGTTCTTTGCGGTGGTGTTTGTGCATTGATGAAGACTGGTTATGAGGTACTTGTTGAGGCAGGTTATGAGCCAGAGTCAGCTTACTTTGAGTGTATTCATGAGATGAAGCTGATCGTTGATCTGATCAATGAGTCTGGTTTCGCTGGAATGAGATACTCCATCTCCAATACTGCTGAGTATGGTGATTACATCACTGGACCGAAGATCATTACTGAGGATACTAAGAACGCAATGCGTAAGGTTCTGGCTGATATCCAGAGCGGCGCATTCGCTAAGGAATGGCTGTTAGAGAGTAAGGTTGGTATGCCACACTTCTTGGCTATGAGACGTATGCAGGCTGAGCATCCAGTTGAGAAGGTTGGCGAGGAGTTAAGAAGTCTGATGAGCTGGAAGGATACAAAGAAGCTGATCGATAACTGATTTGATACAACAGCTGCAAAGCAGCGATTAAGCCCTAAGGGGCGGTTTTGCGCATGGTAGGCGCGGGTGAGCTTTTTAATATGTAGTTGAACTCACTTTATAAAAATTTTAGAGACTGGCGGAGAAATCTGCCAGTCTTTTTTTCGAAAAATCTTGTTTTTCTTTCGTGTATCAAGTATACTACAAGGGATATGAAAAAACCGATAGGTAATGACTGGATCTATTTGTGCAGCAGGCTGGCTGCTGATCAGTCAATAAAATAGAAAGATTGAGGAGTTTTCGTTATGGCAAATCAGAATGCAAATGATAATGATACAAATGTAATAAATGCGGATAATAATAGCAGCAATGCTAATAGCAATAGAAATGATGATCATGATGCATATGAGAAGGTCTGCTATGTCTGCCGCAGACCAGAGAGCAAGGCAGGAAAGATGATCACAATCTCTCCGGATATTACTATATGTAATGATTGTATGCAAAAAGCATTTAATCAGGTTAACAGTGGTAATTTCCCGAAAATGTTTGGAATCCCAGAGGGATTTCCATTTGCTGGGATGCCGGATGATCTGATGAATATGATGAGCGGCATGAATATGGGAATGCCGGAGAAACAGAAAATTAAGAAAAAAAAGCCAGATGATCAGGTAAAGCCAATTGATTTAAAGGCAATTCCGTCTCCTCATCAGATTCATGCAAGCTTAAACGAATATGTCGTAGGCCAAGAGCACGCAAAGAAGGTTATGTCTGTCGCTGTATATAATCACTATAAGAGAGTGGCAGCACTTCAGCAAAAAAAGGATGTTGAGATTGAAAAATCAAATATGCTTATGATTGGACCAACAGGAAGCGGTAAAACATATCTAGTTAAGACATTAGCGAAGCTTCTTGATGTGCCGCTTGCTATTGCAGATGCAACATCTCTTACGGAAGCTGGCTATATCGGTGATGATATTGAGAGTGTTATCAGTAAGCTTCTTGCAGCAGCAGACAATGATGTAGAGAAAGCACAGACGGGAATTGTGTTTATTGATGAGATTGATAAGCTTGCAAGAAAGAGAGAGACAAATCATCGTGATGTAAATGGTGAGAGTGTTCAGCAGGGTCTGTTAAAGCTTCTTGAAGGTGCTGAGGTAGAAGTTCCTGTTGGTGCATCAAGTAAGAATGCGATGGTGCCTATGGTAACGGTAGATACGACTAATATTTTATTTATCTGTGGCGGTGCATTTGAAGGAATTGATAAGATTATAGAGACCCGGATCGACAGAAAGTCGATCGGATTTAATGCAGAGATTGCAACAAAGCATGAATACGATATGGATGTGCTGCTTCAGGAGGCACTTCCTCAGGATCTTGTGAAATTTGGTCTGATCCCCGAACTGGTGGGACGACTTCCTGTGACAGTGTCACTGGATCTTCTGGATCGGGATGCACTGATCCGTATTCTGACAGAACCAAAGAGTGCGATCGTAAAGCAGTATCAGAAGCTGCTTGAGCTGGACGGAGTGAAGCTTGAGTTTGATAAGGATGCACTGCTGGAGATTGCCGATACGACTCTGAAGCGTAAGACAGGAGCCAGAGGACTCCGTGCGATCATGGAAAATGTAATGATGGATATCATGTATAAAGCACCGTCTGACGAGAATCTGAAATACTGTCTTGTGACAAAAGAGGCAGTACTTGGGGAGAAAGCACCGAGTACAGAAAAGATCGAAGCAAGACCGGAAAGTGCATAAGAAAATCAGACGTATGGAAATGGGTGCTGACGGTTAAGACCAGAAGCATCCATTTTTATTTAACAGGAGAAAAAACTATATGAACAGAACAGAAAGTCTGCCAATGGTTGCCCTGCGGGGAATGACAATTCTGCCGGAGATGGTGGCACATTTTGATGTGAGCCGTGAGAAATCACTGCAGGCAATTGATCAGGCTATGACAGAAGGAGAGAAGATTTTCCTGACAGGGCAGTATGAGATAGAGACAGAAGATCCGGATGTGACAGATATACACAGAATCGGATGTATTGCAACAATCAAGCAGATTGTGAAGCTTCCGAAGAAGATCAGCCGTGTTCTGGTAAGCGGAGAGCAGAGAGCAGAACTCATTGATCTGGAGTTTAAAGAGCCATATCTGCGCGGAATGGTTGCAGTGCGAGAGGATGTGGATACTTCATGGGAAGATACCGGAGCAGAACAGTCACCGCTCAATCTGGAAGCAATGGTGCAGGGACTCCGGGATATTTTCAAAGAATACATGGCAAAAAATCCAAAGATTGCGAAGGAATTTTCAGATCAGATCGATCAGATCACAAATCTTAAGAAAATGGTAAATGTGATCAATGCCAATGTTCCGATGTCTTATCCGGAATATCAGGAATTTCTGGAAGAAACGAATCTTATGAAACGGTATGACAAACTTGCCTATAAGCTTGTGAATGAGATTCAGGTACTTAATATTAAAGAAGAATTACAGGAAAAGATTAAAGAACGTGTGGATAAAAACCAGCGGGAATATAT
>OGPB01000708.1_pt1 | contig 21313 bp, 16 predicted proteins | sample 1552821 | NCBI WGS metagenome assembly OGPB01 (sample SAMEA2580192, study PRJEB22360) | human gut metagenome | biome: human gut; feature: human-associated habitat; material: faeces | place: Denmark | collected 2008/2010 | reverse complement strand
AATCTCAGAGAGATCGTTTTCCACTGTTTAGACTTGGTTACAATCAAACTTTCTATTCTGGCTAATAATTTACAAATGAAATCAAAAAAGGAGATTACATCTTCACATTCAAAATCAAAAAAATCATTATAATCGCTGGTAATACGATGTTGTAACAATCTAGAATATAATCAACCTCCCTCTTTTGTCAACAATACTTTATATACATAGTTCAATTGAATAGCCGAACTACGTCATTATAGATTTATGTCTGGCAAGAATGGTATAAAGTTCTCCCATCCGGTGAGTGGTCCCGTCGATACTGACCTGGCGTTCTTCCATCACTTCAAAGCTTTGTCTTCACTAACCCTCTACCTTCAGGAATAAAGCACAATTGCATTCAGATTATTTATTCGATAACCCAATCCCCCAACGTATGCCGCTCACTATCAAAATTAATCCCAACCTTTACGATCGGCAACCCACAAAGAGCGAAGCGCTCCGGGTAATTGCGCAAATTGATTTGCTCAAGGGCTATATCCGCAGTCTTGTTTAACTTCAACTCCACGACATAGAGCGTTGTCAATGTGCGCATCACCATATCCACACGGCCTTTGGGGGTACGGACTTCCACGTCCACATACATTCCAAGCAGGCTGAAGATCGTATAAAGCAACGACTGGTAATGACCCTCGTAATCCGTATTGTCACATTGAGGGATGGTGGACAGGAAGGTCTGCAACAAACGCAACGCATCATCCATCCGCTCTCCTGCGATCGCCTCGAAAAGAAGGGCTACCGTGGTAAGCCCATCCGCGGTATATTGATGCAAAAAACCGGGAAGCAAGCTCTTCAACAATCCCATACGTACCTCCTTGTTGGGGATATCGAGCGTGTACAAATTCGTGAGCGGGGAATAGCCCTTTATCGTGACGTAACCACTCTGATAGAGCAAGGGCGTAATATCGAGCATCCGTTCCGTGGGGGCGTCAAACGACTCCGCCAACACTTTGCGTGCGCCTATTTGCTGGGGTTTCACGTGATACTTGTTCAGCATCTCGATCAAATAGGTGGGCGTACCGCTACCGAACCAATAGGAATTTAGTTTACTGTCGGCCAAGGCGTTCAACAGGCTGAACGGGTTGTATATATCGGGCGACGGCCACGTGAAATGGTAACCGTCATAATTCGATTTCAAGGCACCCAAGGCACCCTCCGGAGAAACGCCTAGGTTGTCGGCCAAACGACCGATACCCTCGCCCATCTGCTCACGCATCTCCTCCTCCGTGATGCCACAGAGGGCGGCGTACTCCGGGAGCATGCTGATGTTCTTTATATTGTTCAACTCACTGAAGATGCTCAATTGGGAGAACTTCGTGATACCTGTCAAGAATACGAAACGCAAATAAGGATCGCAGGCTTTCAGCGGACTATAGAAGTTACGCATCACGTCACGAAGCTTCGGCAGCTCTTTCTCCTCATGCACCACGTCCAGCAAGGGAGCGTCGTACTCATCGATCAAGACAACCACCTTTTGACCGGTCTGGGCGTAGGCACGTTTTATCAGGCTCTCCAGACGCTGGTTGGTATAGACCGCGCTCTCATCGCGTCCGTATATTTCCTCGTAACCGGATAGTTTCCGTTCCAATTCACTCAACAAACGTTCCTGATCCATATGCTTCGCCGTGCTCATGTCGAAGTGAAGCACCGGATAGCTCGTCCATTCCTTTTCCAGCCGTTCCATCGCCAGCCCTTCGAACAGTTCCTTACGTCCCTCGAAGTAGCTGCGCAGCGTACTGGTCAGCAAGGATTTTCCAAAACGGCGGGGACGGCTCAAGAATTGATATTTCGAGGCGGAATGGGTCATTCGGTAGACCAGTTCCGTCTTGTCTACATACAGGTAATTCCCCTCCCGGATTTCAGAGAAGGTCTGGATGCCTATCGGATATAATCGTTCTTGTCCCATCATCGTATCGCCTATTTAGTCTTGAACCTCAAAGATTCAATTTTTCCCGGATTCAACGAATTTCACCTTGTTTTTTACAGATCATCGTTTCTACACAGGTGTTTTCGCGATAAAACAATTAATCGTCAAATGTAGCAACGACCATAAAATCAAGTTTATAGCCAACAAGAAGGTAATATTCATCCACCATGCCAACCATGCGTTCAATCCGATAAAAGACAACGCTATCCCAAGGATCGTCACCATCACCATCCGTACCCGCATCCCCGTGCGCAACAACTTATGATGAAAGTGATTCTTATCCGGCAAAAACGGATTCTTGTGCTCACGCAGGCGATGCAAGACCACACGGATCACGTCCAACAGCGGAACCAGCACCGTAGAGAAAGCGATCACCATGTACGGGTTGGACAATGTCGGAGAGACCTCGTTCGTCACGCTCATGTGAATGATCAGGAAACTGATCACGTAGCCCAGCGTAAGGCTGCCGGCATCCCCCATGAAAAGCTTATGTCCACGGTTGGCGTTACCGAACACGTTGTAGCACCAAAAGGGCATAAGGATACCCAGCGTACAGACCGCCAACAAGGCGTAAACATACTGCCCACGAAGAAAGAATATCACGCTCAAGACCGACAAGGCGATACAACACAGGCCCGAGGCCAAGCCGTCGATACCATCAATCAAGTTAATGGCATTTGTTATATATACCACGATAAACACCGTGAACGGCACCCCTACCCAAACCGGCACCGAGTAAATACCGAACAAGCCACCAAACGAGTCGAACCAGTTGCCTGACAGTACCAACAGAAACGCCGCAGCAACCTGCACGGCGAACTTATAGCGGTAGCCTACACCGACCAGATCGTCGCAAACACCCACCAGATAAAGCAGCGTCATGCCAATAGGCAGGATATATCCTTTTGACAGCGTGGCAAGAAACACAATCGGAAGCATGGCTATGGGGATCAGAAGCCCGCCCGTCAGATACAAAAGGCCGGCATCCATCAGTGTTTGGGCGTTCAGGTCGGAAAATCCCCCGGCAATCAGCCCGCCGACAACACATAAAAGAAAGGTAATCAGGCACAGTCCCACGGACATCAGGATCACCACAGCGACTTTTGAAAAGTATAGCTGCGCTTTTGTGATAGGAATGATGAGCAGTTCTTTCAGCGTGTCGTTCTTGTGTTCGTCAAAAAATAAGGTTGTGGCGAACATTCCCAGCACAATCGGCAGGAACAGGCTGGACAGGTTCTTAAACGCCAAAGTGTAGAGGTCGCCAAAGCTATCCATGTAGGGGCTGCTCCTTGCAATGCTGCAAGCCCGCTCAATCGCAAATGCTCCAAACAGCAGCGTCAGAGCCAGAATACACCAGACAATCTTATTTCGCTTCCATTTCTGGATTTCAGTTGCAATGATCGTCATGCGGTTTCCTCCTTTCATGGTTCCCATTATAAAGGCCAAACCTTGCCATAACCTTGCCGAGAAAAAATTTTTTCAAAAAAAGCTCTGCGATTTCACAGAGCTTTCGGAAGTATGATGGTAAATGTTGTTCCAGCTTCAAGGATACTGTCTGCCGTGATGGTTCCTTTATGGACGCTTACCAGTTCCTTAGCAATGGAGAGGCCCAGCCCGTTCCCTTTGGCAGATCGGGAGTGGTCGCATTGATACATCCGTTCAAAGATATGGGGAAGATCAGAGGCGGAAATCCCTTTCCCATTATCGGCAACAACAATTTTTGCCTGTTGCTCCGTTTCGGTCACAGTGAGGGACACTTGGCTTGCAACGCTGTGCGTCAGGATATTTTGCAGCAGGTTATTGAGAATACGGGTGTAGGCGGTAGGGTCAACCCTCGTCATGTATTCTGTTTCGGGTATCTCAATTTCATAGCTAAGATCGTGGTTTTCCAGCAGCGGCACCCAATCAGCCATGATGTCACGGGAAAGCTCATTCAGGTCGCAGACCTCAAAATGAAAAATCTGTTCCCCGGCATCCAGCTTCACCCATTCAAACAGGGCGGTCACAAAATCTTTCAGGTGGTGGGCTTTTTCCATAGCCACCCGAATGTATTCTTCCTTCTCAGCTCCTGTTACCATCTTGCTTTCCACAGCCTCCAAATATCCAACCAGAGAAGCAAGAGGGGTTTTTACATCATGGGAAAGGCTTGTCATAAGCCGTTTATAAGCCTGTTCGGATTGCTTTTGCTGTATAAGCCGAGATTGGCTGCTCATGGCAATCTCGTTAATATCATAACAGATTTGTTTTGTCAGGTCGCTTTCCCGCGCCAATACACGGCGGTTCAAATTCCCGGCTTTTATATCGTTTAGGGCATCCCTAATAAGAAAAAGCTGACCACGGACGCGGTGAAGTTTTCCCAAAAGATAGCTGATTACCAGCAAAGCAATCAATAAGGACAACAATAGATAAAGGTTAATTTCCATGCTCATGCCTCCTTGTTAAAGCGATACCCTACACCGCGGACAGTCTGAATATAAAAAGGTTGTTCTGGATTTGGCTCGATTTTTTTTCGCAGTTTACTGATAAATGCCATGAGGTTATTGTCGTCAAAATCATATTCTTCTGTCCACACCTGCGTATAAAGTTGTTTTTTAGTAAAGACCCGACCCTTGTTGGACGCCAAAAATAGAAGCAAATCAAACTCTTTGCCGGTCAAGTCTACCGGGAGATTTTGAACCGTTACGGTTCGGTTGATTTTATCAATTACCATATCTTTCAGAAGCATGGTGGCGGCTTCGTTTCCGGTCACAGGGTTTAAGGTGGTATAGCGCCGGATTAGAGAATTGACACGAGCCATCAGTTCGTTAATTCCAAACGGCTTTGTCAGATAATCGTCCGCTCCCAGCCGCAGACCAGAAACCTTATCTTCTTCGTCGCTTTTGGCGGTCAGCATCAGCACCGGCACATTGTTTTTCTCTCGGATTTTCTGCAATACTTGAAACCCGTTCATATCTGGCATCATCACATCCAGAATAATTAGTGAACAGGTATCCTTGTTTTTTTCCAATAGCCTCAGACCCTCTAAGCCGCCATGTGCTACTACCGCAGATAAATTTTCTTGTTCCACACATTTTTTCATCAAGGCACAAAGTTTCTTGTCATCGTCTATAATCAAAACACTATTCATGTTTCAGCAACCTCCCTTGTTTTGTCCGGCCATCAATCGGCTTTTCCGCAGCTTTAGGGATCAGCCAAACACCAGCCATTTTCACAGCACCGTGGATACGCCCACCAGCACAATAATAATTTACCCTACGAGGTGTCACGCCCCATTTCTCGGCGGCATCTTTTAGTGTCATATAGTCCATTTTGCACCTCCATAGGACATATTATAGTTCTTTATTTCGAATAATACAAGCTGACTATTGTGATTATGCTTACATAAAGAGCCGCAGATCATCTCTGACCTGCGGCTCTGTTCCTATTAACCTGTTAAGTATGTATCCCGTATTTCGCCGTTCGGATGTTCTCTTCACCATGCAGGATTACTCCGCCACAGGTCTTTGTGCCCTGTACCATGTAGCCCTCAAAAAAGAAGCTGTAAGGCAAGTAATCATCTGTCAGGACGATGCGCTCGTAGTTGTACCAATTAAAATGCTGATCCAGAAATTTCCCCAGTTTGTGCCGCAGGATAGGATTCTCCACTACAGCCTTGAGATTTTTCCGGCTTTGAAACTCCAGCTTTGGCCGGTTCTGTTCCAGAATGGACAGCAGCCGCCACCGTGTTCTATCAACGGTTTCTCCCTCACCTGCCACATATGAGCGGAACGGCTCATAAGGCAGTCTTATTCGCTCGGTATAACCGGAAACGCTGTCTCTGCCAGCATCCTTCAGCCATGTGAAGGAAAGCTCCAGCACTTTGGCACCGCCTACGGCATCACATATCCGCAATTCTACATAGGAATGAATATCTTTGGTGATCAAATACTTTTTCTCCTCCAGCCGCTGCAATTCCTTTTTCAAAATAATAAAGCGTTGCGGCGAACAGCCTTTTCTGGAACGGGTCTTGACGGAAATGCTATCCTGATCCACATAAACTGTTGCCATTGTCCTATTATTCATACTCCACCTCATTTCTGCTATTTGCCTCTGCATGATGCATGGCAGTCTGCATGACCAGGAAGGGGTGCTCTACATACTCCTCTTTTGCTGAGGTATATGCCGCTCCGCCTAAAGAGTCCAGATACTGCCATCCGTTTTTGGATTTTGAGATATACACATAGAACGGTGCAAGCACATACTCATCCCGTTCATAGCAGCCCAGATACCGTCTTGCAAGTACAGCCACAACGCCCAGCTCTGCCGCTTTCTGTGTTGTCAGGGAAACTGCCAGTTTCATTACTTCCTTTTTTTCAATATCATTGAGTCCGAAAGTATAGATGCTCTCCAGAAACAGCACAGCCTTCTCACCGGCGGCAGATTTTCCGGCCTCCGTATTCTCCTGCGACAGATCAGCAAAAGAAAAATCGACGGCAGGCGGTTTTTGAAATGCACCCTTTGTCAAGCGGAGACAGGCACGAGCCACCACCGCTTCATCCTTTTTCACAAGGACAATCTTCTTATTAGAGTCGAAGGCAGCTAACAGGCACTCCCTCTGGCTTCCAGTACGGTAAGACAGACAGGTACTATGAGGAAGTTCGCCAAGCTGCAGCGTGTGGTAAAAATCATCCTCCTCCCCTGCCAAAAATGCACCTCGCGCCAACGAAAGATTTTTCTTCCAGAGGCTCTCCTGCATCTCGCTGACAGGGTAGCGAATCTCACGCTGCAGGTCACCGGCAAAATATTTGAGTTTATAGAACTGGCCCATCAATTCAGCCTGTACAATCCGTCGCAGCGCTTCAACAGCCAGCTCCTGCCCGTCCAGTTCCCCATAGAGAGCGCATACCATAGCCGCGCCGCCCTGCAGTAAAAATTCCGTGACAGTCTCCCGGTTCTGCTCCACAAAATCGTCTGAAAATGCCAGTTTTTCTTTTAAATCCAGCCAGTCTGCATCTGTTGTCAGAATATCTTTCCGCACCTGCTTCCAATCCGTCATTTCCAGAAGAGCCGTCATATTATTGAGGGCAAATACCGCATCCGACTCTGTAGTGAAATCCGGTATGAATGCCTGCAGCTGCGTATAGTGTTGCAGCAGCCCCATGGCAATCCGCCGGGTCAGCCCACAGATATGTCCAAATGAACCCCGATACCATTCGCTAAACGGCCTTTCCAACAGACATTTTCCAAGCTGCTCCAACTCTGCATCTCCTGTATACTGGCTGACCAGATCCCGTTTTATCAGCTGCCGCAGTGTCAGCAAACGCTGATCTATGGAAAGAGGTGTCAGCATAGTGTATAACCGGACATAAACCTCTTTCTGATGCCAAAGCTGATACATTTCCTCAAAGGTGTACTGCTGCCCTTCTTCCAGAAGCGTAAAAAAGCTGTCGCTGCGGTTCACAGAATCGCTGGCTTTCAAATTCTTCAGCGTCAGGGAATTGATGTTACAGTGCTCACAAAAGCCCGGCTCAAACAATAGAGAGTATCGCCCCAAGGACAGGAACACTTCACTGTTCTGATCCACCAATTCCAAAAAATGCTTTTTTCTATGCTCCACCGCATAAATGAGAATTGAAAACTGGAATTGCCGGACAGCATTAAAATCCAGATGGAGCCTGCCGGCATACAGAGCATTCAGATAACTCAGTTGGTTGCATAAAATTTCTTCCCTCCGTTCCTTGCTCAAAGGATGTGGCTGGGAGATAAACCAGTTGAGGTCATATTGTCCGGCATGGTTGTCCAGCCAGAGGTCAAAAAAAGCAGACAAATCCTCTGCGTCATATTCAAATACAGCCAACAGCCGGCGGAATTTTCCCACATCGGTCATTTTCATCCACCGGAGATCTTTCAGGCGTTCTACTGACAGAAACAGCCGCACACCATACCGATAGAGCAAGATGCAGACTCTCTGGAGCGGACGATTCTGTTCCAACAGTTCCAGAGCTTTCCGTTCATTTTGATGCCAGAAAAACAGATACGAGCCAAGAAACGGCTGCCGCATCATATCCCGCTGGTGCTCCGTCAGCATGGAAAGTCCCTTCCACTCCGCAATGGGAAAAGTCTGCAGGTTATCCAATATGACCTGCTCCTCTTCTTCATACATCACAAAGGGAAAATAGTATTTCAGGTATTCAAACCGCAGGGAAGGCAACAGTTCCAATTTCATGACTGCCAGCACCTGCTCTTGGGGATACGCTGTCAGTTTCTCTCCATACCCGTCTGCTGACTCTAAGACTGAAGCAATTTCTTCATCGCCAATCTCCTGCCTGCACAACACACCATAGAGCGCTGCAAAGTTCGGCACCCGAATCAGTTCTTCCTGTATCCGCTTTGTCTTTCGGATGTGCAGCCGTTTCTGTAATTGAAGTGTCTCCACCTGTCCACATGCCTGCTCTATGGCATCCTCTGAAAAGCTGCCTGTAAGCACCGGGAGCAATCCGTCATCTTTCATTCTGGTCAATAGGGTCAGATGTTTTAATGTATTTCTCATGCTGCTTCACCTCCAATCAGTGTCAGTACCATATTCAAAATCTCATGCCTTGGCCGGGGTTCAGACTTTACCAGTTCACCACACAGTTCAAAAAAGGCATGTGCGCCTTTGGCTTCCATCGTCCGTACACAACCGACAGGCCATTCCACCAGCTTGTCAAACGCCATATTCAGCACCTCGTTCTTCTCGTCCTGATGATAATATCCCCCAATGAATTTAACCAGAGATTCGGCGCTGCCGTTATAAAGTTGCTGCAGCTTTTCCCGTTTCTGTATGGTCCGTTTTTCCTGCTCCAGTCGTTTTTCCTGCTTCTTTCTCTCAGCTTCGGCTCTGCGCTCATCTTCCAACTCTTCCTTGGAATAGAATGTTTCCTTCAGCCGGTTGATTTCATAGCCGTTATACTCGCTGTGGAGCAAAAACTGCCGCAACACCGCTGCCAGCGCTTTTTTATCATAAAGGCGTTGGATCTCCGGTGCTTTTAAGGCACTTAAAACGAAGTCCTCATATTTTTCCGGCTCATTCTGGAAAACTGAACGCTCCACCCAGTCATAGAGCTGTCGATGCTGATCTGCAGATAGGAATGAACGGCTGATGTATGTTTTATATTCCCTTCTGCTGTAATACCCCTCACTCCTGACAAAGCATTCGTGAAAGTAAAACCGCTCGCCAAAAATCGTTTGAAGCTGAGGAAAAGTGTACTCAGCCAACAGTCTCTCCACAAATCTGAAACACCTCCAGCTTGAAATCGTCAGAGCATACTCCCTCAGCAACTTCAGCTGTGGTGCGTATTCACCATTCTGATGGTGCTGCTCAAAAAACTCCCACAAATCGATCTCTTTCTTCTCCACCAGAAATGCAAACGCCCGCCTACTGTTTTTACGGCAGCTTCTGAAATATTCTCCATAATCGGCTCCGGTCAGTTCTTGGTATCTGGAAAGCCACTGTTTCAAAGGGATCGCCTGCCTGGAATGCAGCATCTGCAGGGTAAACAACTCCATATAGTTATCCCGCTCCAGTTCCTTCGCCAGATCATCGTACTGAGGATCAAACACATCAAATCGGTACGGAAAATCCTTCTGTATCGTTTGATTCATCCATAACAGTGTTTTCGGCGCTGTGGGGTTCAAACCATATTGAACCGCTTCCCAGAGTCCCTGAAATCCTTCGTACTTGACCGTAAAGCTGTTATAGAACCGAAACAGCCAGCCAAGATACTCGTAAAATTCTTCCGAAAGATCCCTTGGAGCATTCAGAAGCATCCTCCCACACGCTGTTGCGATTTTCTCGGCAGTGATGCTCTTGGAACTCAACCGGTCCGGCAGCCTGTCCGCCCATACAGCGAGAGAGTTTGCCAAAATGATTTCATCGCAGCGATACCCTGCTTTAGTCAAAACCGAAAATTCGCGGCTGTCGGGCTTCATATTCATATACGGCAGTTTCATTAGCGTGCGCAGCACCAGGTCGGCTTTTCCGCGGTATTTCTTTGCCTGCTCTGCATAGAACCGGATGAACCATTCCAACACACCAAAATCATATACCAGTGAAAGTGTCCGATTTTGTGTGAATAGATGACTGAGTTGGGTATGTATTACCTCATAGCCATGTTCCCTATCATCAAACAACGACAGTACAAACAAAGCCTCCTCCGTTCTGACATATACCTTTGCCGCCAGCTCATCCAGCAGGTCATGCCGCCGGGCAGCGTCCGTTTCCAAAAGATACAGAGCGCCCTGCAGGTACACATCTTCTCCGGCAGACCGCCGCAATTTCTGGAGGAATGCTCCCCGCTGATTTCCCACAAACATATTGTCAGACTGGATCGCACAGGTATTTCCCAGCGCCAGAGCCAGAGCGCGGAGAACTCGGACATCATTGCCCAGTTTTTCCTCAAACCGCTCCAACACCTCGCCAGGATAACGCAGATGATATGGTTCAAAATAGCCGGACACATCCGTTTCCACCTGCCATATCTGCATCGCCCTTGTTTGTCGGTAAGTCCTTCCCGCCGTATCGTCCTGAGAAGTCTGTACTACCAATTCGGCAAAGGCATGGTAAAGCTCCAAATCAATAGCCCTCTGATATACCCGGTAAACCGGTATCCTGTCGATATGCATTAAAATTCCTCCTACTTGAAATCTTCCATAAAAGATATGGGGAGAGAGCCGCAACATGGCTCTCTCCCCATTGATCAACTGACAGCATACCGATGGTATGCTATATTTTCTTACTCAGCGCCGGCCATGCTGAAGAACTCCGCAGGTGACAGCACCGTAACGCCCAAATCCCTGGCCTTGGACAACTTGCTGCCGGCATTTTCGCCGCAGACCAGATAATCCGTCTTCTTGGACACCGAGCTGCCGGCATGGGCGCCCAGTGATTCGATCAGGTCATTGATTCCGTCCCGGGTGTAGGGTTCCACCTTGCCGGTAACTACGATAGTCTTTCCTACAAAGGGATTATCCTGCACCCTGTCTTCGCTGTGTTCTGCCACAGCAGGCTTTTGAATACTCATCATAGTCTGTAACTCCTCCCAAATACAAAAATTATCTTCTACACAGAACCAGTCGTGGATATTGTTATGCAATATCTCCCCGAAATCCGGAAGCTGCCGGAAATCATAGCCGCCATAGACCGCATCCCGAAACTCATCCAAATCATAGTGGAACACACGACCCAATACCTTGCTGGCAGTGTTGCCGATCATAGGGATGTCCATAGAAATCAGATACCGTTCAAAGGTGGTATTCCGGCTCTGCTGGATAGCGTCCCAAAGGCGCTGCCAGGACTTTTCACCAAATCCATCCATGCGGACGATTTCAGCCCGGTAACGATCCAGACGGTAAATATCCAGATAACTATGGATAAATCCCTGACCGATGAATTTTTCCAATGTAGCCTCCGACAGCCCTTCAATGTCCATCGCCTTCTGGCTGACAAAATGGACGAACTTTTTCAGCCGACGTGTCTCGCAGTCAGGGTTATCACAGTACAGCGTCTTGATGATGCGATTCTCGCCATTTTCGCCCTTTCCACTTGATTCATGGATGCGGGTAGGCTGTCCACAGCAGGGACAAACATGGGGAATCGTATCCACCATAGAGAAGCCGCCTCTGTCCAGATTTTCCTCCACGTGGGGGATAATCATGTTTCGTTTGCTTACCAGAATCCGGTTTCCAGCCATCAGTTCCAGATCCTCAATAAAGGACAGGTTGTGCAGACTGGCCCTGCTGACCTCACAGCCATCGATTTCCACCGGCGTAAACACTGCTACCGGAGCAATCTCTCCGGTTCTGCCCGGTGTCCATTCGATGTACTGCAGCAGGCTCTCATGCAGGTCATCTTCAAACTTATAGGCCAGACCGTCCTTATAGTGATGTCCGGTGCGGCCGCAGCTCTGGGCATAGGCGATGTCGTTAAACGAAACCACGATACCGTCAATGGGGATATCTTTGTCAGTGGCATATTGCCGCAGCTGATAGATACCGGCTTCCACATTTTCCAGCGTCAGTTTCTGCTTTGTGACCAGATACTTACAGGGCTGGAACCCCAACGCACGCAATTCCCGTAGCTTATCTGATTTCCGGGTCAGGTGCGGAAAGCCCTCCAGCACACCAAACGGCATGAAAACCAGCCGACGCTCCCGGCATGTCTTGGCATCCATCAGACGGATGGAACCAGCAGCCAGATTGCGGCCGTTTTTATAGGGCTTACCGCTGCTGTCCTGCAGGCTGGTCTTCAGTTCCTCAAAATCACTGGGTCTGATAAAGCCCTCACCCGTCACAACCAGTCTCTCTTTGTAGGTGATGTGGGAAGGGATACCGCTGATGGCTCGGGTGTTATGGGTAATGATCTCCCCTTCGTCACCATCACCACGGGTAGCCGCCTCCAGAAGTTCTCCATTCTCATAGGTCAACTTTACAGTCAAGCCATCCAGTTTGAGCATCAGCATCACCTGCTGCTCACCCATGAAATTCAGAAGATCCATACTGCTCTTAGTCTTATCCAAAGACAGCAGCGGGATCTCATGTCTGGTTTTCTCCAGCCTGCTCACTGCAGGATAGCCTACTGTCTGGGTTGGCGAATTTGCCATTTGGATTCCCGTTTCCTGTTCCAGCTCTTTCAACTCGTCAAAGAGTCTGTCATACACCTCATCTGACACGCTGGGAGCGTTGCGGTTATAATACTCATCCCGATAGCGGTTGAGCCGGTCATTCAATTCCCTCTGCTTTTCAAAAATATTCCGTTCCATTATGCTGCCTCCTTTTCAAGTACCCGGAAGGACATAACCAGTTCTTCTTCCGTATGCTTCTGTTCACTGTCGAAAACACTGCAAACACCGTCTGCAAACTGCCAGTGGGCGGCTCTGCCCCACCAAAGGATCGGGCCGCGGCCGCCGTTGCCTCTGTTGGCAGACGCATCCGGCTGATTCGCTACGGTACTATAAAAGCCCTGCGTGTTTACCAGCGTAATGTTCCGTATCTGCCCAATACACTCCGGCCGACAGTGATCCAATATCTCCAACTGTGTCCCTTCCCGAAGTGTCCTGCGCAGCTGATTCAGATTTTTGATCATGCGATTTTCTCCTTTCCCCGCCCCACAGGGCAATCCTGCTGTGCGGTATGAAGCCCATTTCTGCCGGCTGCATACCTGCCAAAATTCAATTCATGGACAATACGCTGAATGGCGTCATCATCATTCCACGCTGCGTGAAGCGTATTCCGCTCTGGCCCGGCTCCCACATGGACACATACCTTTTCACTGCCAACCTGCAGCAGCACATCCTGTCGCCTGGCGCAAACCACTGCCAGATTTCCAATTTGTTTCATGCTCTGCTCCTTCCTTCTTCATCAATGACCGGACGCCCTCAAGGACGCCCGGCCATTCTCATTTTGTCACGCTGCAGCAGCCAATACCGGAGACTGGATGCTATCCGTGTTTTCCATCAGGTCTGCCATCAGCACATCCGCCAAAAGCCTTCCTGCCAAATGACCGGTATGGATGATGACACGATCCTTCTTCAACTGGATAAATTCCTTCTCACGAAGAATCCGGCTTTCCGCAGCCAGCGCCTTGTCGCTTTCTGTCAGCCTGGCAGTAATCACCCGCTGCCACTTCTGCAGAAACTCGGTCGCCTGCTCAATGTCCTTCTTCTGCCGGTCATATTCCGTCCGTTTCTGCCTCACTGTTCCATCCGGCTCCACTTCCAGCGTGTAATAGGCATGGAAAGGATCAGCCGTTTTACGCAGAAACACCACAAAGCTTTCTCGCCGCTCAATCCGGTCCCAGTAGCGGTCACTGCTGCCTGCACAGTGATGGAGCGCACGCCCCTCGGTAATAATGTCCAGAATACCGTCTGGCACCACTACCATATAATCCGCATCGGCGTACTCATATTTCGCTTTGATTTCCTGACAGATGGCATTAACATGGGGGAATTTCTCCTCCATCTCCTCGGCCTGCAGTTCAATATCCTTCTCCTGACATTTGAGCACCAGATCATCGTGGCGCCGCCGCAGTTTTCTGGTGCGATATACGATCTCATCATATACATTCATGTGCAATTTCTTTGCCATGGAAAGATAATCCTCCCAGGTACGCAGTACCTCATGGCTGTTTCGCCGGAAGGATGGCATCTGACGCCGTACATAGTTATAGACCTGCACCATGCTCATGCGGTCAGCAATGAACTGGACATCCCCAGGCTCAATATCCTGTTGACACATCCACAAAAGGACATTATCCGGGATTTCCCTGCCGATGCCCTTTTCATATTGCAGCCACCGCAGCAGATCACAGCCTCCATTATGGAGTCGAAGTCGCTGAAACCTCCTGCTGTCAAGGCCCAGAGCTTTAATCAGACTCCCGGCACTATGGTTTTTGATTAGTTCGCTGACTGTTCCGCAGGAACTGAAACATTCCTTGGTAAGCTTCGGCAGGTTCACCTTGCTGATCTGTTCCATTTGAGGTATCCGTTCGAGCACAGCCAGATATTTTTCCGGATCAACGCTTTTCTGCTTCCGAATCCAGTTGACGAGCCCTGTGCATCGAAGTTCCTGCTGTTCCAAAGTTGGCAGTGTTTTGCCATAAACCCGTCCATCATGCGAACCAGACCAACTATAAGAACAGGGGCTTCCGGAAATCCAGCGCATATTTCGCTGTTTATACAGACCCCAATAGTAGGTTCTTGGTTTTCTTTCCCGGTCATAAATCGTGCGCCGGATTTCCTGACAATAAAGCTTGGAGTTTGGAAGGCTTTCTTTCCCATATGTCCGGTCAGCCTGAAATTCACGAACTACAAAGCCGTCTTTGCATCGCTGGATCAGGTAGGCAAAATGTTTTTCTGTCTGCATATACCCCGCTCGTCCATAGGCTTTGAATACTACCGGATGCCGGCAGCAAATACAGCGGCCCTGTTGATTGTGATGGGGATGTACTTTGATCGGCACTTCCTTTTCGCAGTAGGTACAGTAACCTGTTTTGGCGCCGCCCTTTTTATAGTGGTAGTAAATGTAATTTTGCCGAATGGCAACCTTATCCACCCAGCGGCTCCAGTCCTTTGGAAGCTCCGGCACCTGTTCCATATCCTTATCCCATGGGTCAGTTTCCCGCCGGTGCCGCTGTTCGAGCTGTTCATCACGCACATCCCGCTGAAACTGCCGGATTGCCTCTACCGCTTTTTTATTGATGTTCAGATATGCCTGTATAGATGTCTCATCTTCATCGCTGATCCAGTAGGCTTTGGTATACCAGTATTGCCGCTTCCAGTCCAGTCTGTCCAGCTTGGATTCGCTCCATTTCTGTATCAGGCTGTTATAGGTAATAAACTGCCGCTTTTCTTTATCCAGATACACTTCATAGGCCGGATTACTCCCATCCAGGCGAAGATGCTCCGGGAAAAAGAAAGCCACCTTCAATATCCCATCCTGTTTGATACATCTTAGATAGGTATAATACTCACAGACTTCCCGAACATATCCGTAGTCAGTTTTTTCCTTTCTTGGCAGGTCTGAAGTCGCGATTTGCTTCATTTCATCCGTCGCTGTCAGCTTGGGAAGTGCCATCAGGGCTCTTTTTTTCATCTCAATTCACCATCCTCTTTGTCAAATCTACGCTATACCACACATCAGGCAGTAATGTAACGCCGTCAATCCGGCCCACTGCAACCTGTACGATACTTTCCGAATCCGGTGCTTCCTTCGCAAAAGCAAGGATGTCTCCCAGTCTGCCGGTGGCAACGGGGTCTTTACCCCGTACCACCGCATAGCCGCAGTTCGCCATTGCCCGGTTGGCTGCCACATGGGAGCTCCACACCCTGCGCGGATGATCTGCCATGTAGGCCAAACCATGTAAAAACAGCTCCTCTTTGGTGAGCCGCTTAATCACAGTCAGCTCCGTACAGGCGATTTTGGAATCATGCTCATCTTCATCGATGTCGCCGCCGGCGTTGACAATATAATATTCCGAATGCTCCAGGCTGGAATAATAACTAAGGCAGTCCAGCGGGTCTTCCGCGCAGTGAAATCCATTTTCCCTGCAATTTGCTTTTTCAGTCGTATTGAGCCCCATCACAAACTGATAGCCACGGCATATCAGCCCGGGGCGAAAACCCTTATAAGCAATCATTCTTCATTTTTCCTCCTTTGCCGGCTCAGCCTGCCTTTGCCATCCCAAAATCCAGCAGCGACATCTGCCCATCCTGAGAAGGCTTTTTTTCCTCCTGCTTGGGTGCCGCCTTGGGTTCCGTCTTTTTCTTCTCTGCCGCCTTCTTGGGTTTGCTCTTTGCAGAGGACTTCCCAGCATACGGCTTGGGAACAAACTTCTCCTCATCCTCATGGTCTTCCTTGGCATCAGGGTCACGGAAATAATCTTCTGCCCACTGATAGCACATATCATCCGGCACATCGCAGCCATATGTCTGCTGTCCGGGACCAGGGTGGGTTCCGCTTGCTTTTAGTTCATCCTGCACATAATCCCATGCCTTTCGGTTGATGTACTGGAAACAGCGGATCATGTTCTTTTTCGGATGCATCGTCAGACGGGCAAACGCCGTATCTTCCATACAGAGCATCTGGATATGCTCGGACACACATTCCTTCATATTTCGCCGTGTCAGTTTTTCCACATCGGTACTCACCCTCTGGGTAGAGGCCGCGATTACTTCTTCATCACTCATCGCTTCCAGACGGGCGATCTGCTCCTGCTCCGCGGCTTTCTTCGCCTGCTGTTTGGCGTCAAATTCCGCTTTGCGCTGGGCTTCAGCCGCCTCATGCTCCGCACGCTTTTTTTCTTCATCTTCTGCGGCGGGCGGTTGTGCCGAATTCCCCTCCTCAGCAGACTTCTCTTCCCCATCAGACGCTACTTCATCCACAGGTTCTTCCTCTGCATCAGCCGAAGCAGTCTCACCGGCAGAAACCGAAGCCGCCGATACTGGGACAGTGTCTGTACCTACAGGCGGCACAGGCAAAGATTCCATCTCCTCCAGCTCAAAGGCTTCATCATCCTCAAAGGCTGCAGACGAATCGAACATACTGTTTTGCTGCTCCATTGCTATTTCTGAAAAAACACCCATTGTAAAATCTCCTTTCGCAAAAAATGGCATGGAGCAGGCCGTTATGACCCTTTCCATGCCATTGTGTGTTGCTCACAGCACATATAAAAGTGTGCTGAAGTTGTCAAAACAGTAGCAGACCACGCCAGTATACTGCCTTGACCATTCCTTGATTTTGTCCTGCACCTCCTGCGCAGCCTTTTGATTGCTCATATTCCAGGGTGGAGGTACCGTTACGGTAAAGTAGCCATTCTCCAGACAACTTCTGACATCTGCCGGAAGATTGGAGCACTGCTCATACAGTGCTGTAATCTGGCTTTTCTTCTTTTCTGCAATACGCATCTGACCCCTATCCCTTCATTCCTGTTTTTGAGCAGGCTCCGGAAGTCTTTTACACAAGAATGGGGAGAAGCGTACCGGCGCAAAATCCCGGCAGTCATTCACATAGAAGTATGTGCGTTTGCCTTGGCAGTCCAGTTCCACCACATCAGATGGAGCCAACGGACGACCTCTGTAATCTTCCGGCAAATGCTCATTAAAGTCCAGGAACAGGCGCCCCAGCACTTCCATGTCATTCTGCCCCTTTGGGCAACAGACCTCTGCGCTCCATACCGTCTGATAGGCGGCGGCAGGCGGCTGTTCATATCCAGCCTTACGATTGGCCACCATAATTCTTAAATCAGCATACACACCATCCGGTGTATATGGTGCAGAATACCGGCCCTCGGTAACCAGCTTTGCGATCACCTTCGGATCCTTCCTGTCATTCTTGCTTTGGCTGTTGTCATCCAGTTCCTTGGTCTGCTTTACCGCATAAGGGTTAACCATAACCAGGAGGATGCCCTCATCCTCAAGATAAGCGCCAAGGTCAAACCAGTAATGACCTGTCGGCTCGATACCTACGATTACATCTGACTTTCTGTACTTGTCCTGCAAATGCTGCATCCATGCTTTAAAGGCTTCAAAACCTTCTCTGCTGTTGCTGAACGTAAAGACTTTTCCGAGTTCAATGCCTCTCCAGTCAAATGCCCTGGCGTACTGTGTTGTGCTTCCGATATCAATTCCAACTACCAAAGTTGATTCTTTTACTTGATTGATTTTTTCATTCTGCTTATAATTCATTTGTGGGTGTCTCCTTTGAACGATGATTAATTAACCTGCCAGTTAACAATCATTATTCTATGGGTGGCACTCATTTTTTGCAAACCGGTTATTTGTTACTTAACAGGAATGCTCCTTAAAAATGTGATGGTTGCAGATGGTCAGGCGGCCATCTGATTGATACGGTTCCACTGCTGCCGGGGCATGGACAGGATATTGTATCCGATCCCCTCCAGGGCAGTGGCGCGGTCATAGCTGTCCACATCCTGACTAAAGCGTGTTACGGCATTGGATAGCCCATAGAGGGTCAGATCCTTGCCTTCAATCAGACGTTGCAGAACGCCGGTGCTTTCTTCCTCGGTGATATTGAAATCCTTGCTTGCCAGACGGACAACGCCGGGAATATCAGTGGTATTCATCTGAACGGTTGTGGCTTCACGCATCATGCCGACTACCCTTGTAAACCGCGTTTCATCCACGGCGGCCATCACGGTATCCTTGATCTTCATGGCAAATGCGTGGTCATCAGCGGCCAATGTCTCCTGTGAGAACAGTTGGAAGTTTTCGTCTGCCTCGTTGACCCGGCCGATGTGAGTACGGCGAGTCTGGGCATCGTTGACAACCATGCCGTTACTGCATACCAGCCGATAGACCAAAGGCTGGATGTTGACGGAACCCAGCCCAACCTCACTATTGCTGATAATAACGCCAGACTGCACGATGTCGCCAGGTACAACTTCGGCTTCAAGCCGCTTGTTGACTACCTTGATGTACATACGGCTGTCCGTGATCTGGCAGCTTTCAAAATAGGCGTCCTCCATTTGCTGAATGACAGGGAGGACGATTTCTGCAATGTCCAGATTATCAATGCGGCGATAGCGGTTGCTCAAAAATGCTCGTACAGTGCCATCCAGAGTGCGGACCATACGCTGGGTAGGTTCCCGCTGGAACCAGGAATTCACATTCTCTGCCAGCAGTTCCGGATAATCGGAAAGCATACGGTCATAGTAAGCAGCCGGAATCTTCAGATGTGTGCCGATCTGCCGATGGGCGATCTGGTTGATCTCCAGTGGCTCCACCAGTGGGTCATCGTGGTCATCAAAGGTGTGGAGATAAAGTTGAGAACCAAAAGGTTCTACTTGAAGCCGCCTGGTATCAAGCAAATAGTCTTGCTTGAGTTTGGATTGGCGTTCAATCTGCTGTGCCATTTCCACGATGGTAAGTCCTGATTTCATTCGTCAAGTTCACTCCTTTCTCTGTGTTCCTTGTCAGCAGAAGCATTACCAGGATACCTGAATGCCCTGGGCAGTGACTTCAGCCGCCAGACCATTGCTTTCCAGTACCTCTGCCAGACGGGGCCAGTAGACCTTCTGGGGAAAATTGTTCAGATGTTCCTGAGAAACAGCATCTTCGCCCTGCTCAATGCAGATATCACCGTCTTCCCGAAGCGTCAGTTTACTGTGCCCACGGGAATTAAGGTCGGAGATCAGTGCTTCCAGAACAGAGCGCCCCTGCGTTTCATACCAGATACGGGGATCAACAGGCTGCCTGTTCGGAGGTGTTGTATCATTCTCGCTGAGTTCTCCGCCGACCTTGGACAACGGAACGATCTTGACCATATCACATTTGATATTGGCGTTCTGATCCAGTGTCACATCAGCGTGATCAAACTCGTCAATGCCAAACACACGGATGCGGCCGGTACCTCCATTGCGGATCAGCTGCTCTGGCTGCTTTTCACACCACTCGAAGGTGGCTTGCGGATAAGCGGAACGCAGATATGCCAGAATACGATGGTTGGTGTGGCGTACCAGAAGGTCATCGGAGCTGGTGCCGCCCAAGTCAGGAATCTCAAAACTTCGTGTTTGGATGCCTTCTGCATGGAGCTGTCTGGTGCGCTGTTGACGCTGGCGACGCCGTTGGGCCTGCTGCATATAGGGGAGAAGCAGGATCAAAACTACCCACAGTCCCCAGAGAGTGAAAACGCCCAGCAGCAGCCAGATCTGCCAGGGCCCGCGCACGAGAGCCATAATTGCGATGACCGCACCAATCAGGATCGTGATGCTGCCACTCAAAAGTCCTCTGTCATTATTCATGTTTGATACCATCCTTTTTTCTGAATTTGTTGGAAAACAAAAAAAGAGGGACCGCACCAAGCTTTCAGTTTCATTCTGAAAAACTTGATACGGTCCCTCTTAGGAGCCGAAGTAAACTACTCCGGCAGGGATTCACGGTCACCGTCCAATACCTCCGTGGGAGGCAGTGCGGGTTCCGCCGTAATGTCCGGGTCATTCTCTTGTCTGTTCGCCGCGGCGGGCTGTTTGGGGAGAAAACCGAAGTCATTTAGACTGACCTTCAGTTTCTTTTCCAATTTGCCGTCCTTCATGCGAACATCTACCAGCCGCTGTGAGCCGGCAAGCCAGATCATACTGCCTTTTTTGACCTTGAATTGCATGAGCCGGGTGACATCTGCATCCCAGGCCCACACCTGATAGAACTGCGTCCAGTTTTTGGTGCGTTCCATCAGATCAAAGCATACATAGCTTTGTTTGGACTGGCTTTCTTTGGGTACGAGGTCGTTCATGACGCGCCCGAACACAAAAATCTGTGCCATAACACTCCTTTCTGCCATTGGCATTATTATCTATATAAAAAAGTGCCAGCAGTTTTTCGACCCTAAAAGGGCGCAAAAAATCACTGACACTTGCATACAAACTTAACAGCGTGTGCAATGCAGGCTTTTGGCCTACGGTACAGATCAAAAAGACCTGTATTCCCAAATGAGATACGCACAAAAATCAATTACAGATACAGTATAGCACTGTATCTTGTACCTGTCAAGATGTAGAATACTATATATAGATTTGCAGCCAGCGACAAATACGATATGTAGTAATTGAGGAAAGGTGTTGTGGCTTCCTCATTATATAAATAGGAGTGATTACATGAAGTTCTGCAGGATAGTGTGAGTTTGAAGAAATATCGTGATATATCAAAAAGAAAGTAGAGTTTGTCATAGATTGTTGCCTCTTTGTCATAATGTCAAGTGATAAATTCAAAAAATAGCAGCCACGATTAAAGAATTCCTCTTTGTGGCTGCCATTCTGATAATTTTTAGCTTGACTTGTACTGCTTAACTTGTTTTATTCGAGAGTACGAATTATAATAT
>OGPB01000699.1_pt1 | contig 21383 bp, 17 predicted proteins | sample 1552821 | NCBI WGS metagenome assembly OGPB01 (sample SAMEA2580192, study PRJEB22360) | human gut metagenome | biome: human gut; feature: human-associated habitat; material: faeces | place: Denmark | collected 2008/2010 | reverse complement strand
CTATCGTACGTATAAGCCGGAGCGGGACGGTTTGTTCTGCGAGCGCATTTTCGGCCCCATGAAGGACTGGGAGTGCCACTGCGGCAAATATAAGAGAGTACGCTATAAGGGTAAGGTCTGCGAGCGCTGCGGCGTAGAGATCACCCGGGCCAAGGTGCGCCGTGAGCGTATGGGTCATATTGAACTTGCGGCTCCCGTGTCTCACATTTGGTATTTTAAGGGCATTCCCAGCCGCCTTGGGCTGGTACTGGATCTGAGCCCTCGTTATTTGGAGAAGGTGCTGTACTTTGCGCTGTATATCGTAACGGATCCCGGCGACACCCCGCTGGAGAAAATGCAGATCCTGAACGAAAAAGAATATGCAGAAATGCGCGAGCGCTATGAGGATGACTTTGAGGCCGGCATGGGCGCCGAGGCCATCAAAAAGCTGCTGCAAGACATTGATGTGAAAGCCCTGCGGGATGAGCTGACCGAGGAGCTGGAGACTGCTACCGGTCAAAAGCGTGTGCGTCTGCTCAAGCGCCTGGATGTGGTCAATGCATTCTATCAGAGCGGCAATAAGCTGGAGTGGATGATCCTGGATGCCATCCCGGTAATCCCCCCGGATATTCGCCCCATGGTTCAGCTGGACGGCGGCCGTTTTGCCACCTCTGATCTGAACGACCTGTATCGCCGCGTTATCAACCGAAACAACCGTTTGAAGAAGCTGCTGGAGCTGGGCGCACCGGATATTATCGTGCGCAACGAAAAGCGTATGCTCCAGGAGTCTGTGGACGCCCTGATCGACAATGGCCGCCGCGGCCGTCCGGTCACCGGCCCCAACAACCGTCCGCTGAAGTCCCTGTCCGATATGCTGAAAGGTAAGCAGGGTCGCTTCCGTCAGAACCTGCTGGGTAAGCGTGTTGACTACTCCGGCCGTTCCGTAATCGTGGTTGGCCCGGAATTGAAGATGCACCAGTGCGGTCTGCCGAAGGAAATGGCGATCGAGCTGTTTAAGCCCTTTGTGATGAAGCGGCTGGTAGAGACCGGCGTGGCCTCTAACATTAAATCTGCCCGTAAAATGGTGGAGCGTGCCAACAACCCGGCCGTTTGGGACTCTCTGGAAGTGGTCATTAAGGACCACCCGGTGATGCTTAACCGTGCACCTACTCTGCACCGTTTGGGTATTCAGGCCTTTGAGCCGGTGCTGGTAGAGGGTCGTGCAATTAAGCTGCACCCGCTGGCTTGTACCGCATTTAACGCAGACTTCGACGGCGACCAGATGGCTGTGCACGTGCCCCTTTCCGCAGAGGCGCAGGCAGAGGCCAGAATGTTGATGCTGGCTGCCAACAACCTGCTGAAACCCTCTGACGGTAAGCCGGTGACTGTGCCTACCCAGGATATGGTGATCGGTTCCTATTACCTGACCATGATTAAGGGCGGCGAGCCGGGTTGCCCCACGGTGGAGAAAGACGCCCAGGGCAACGAATATACCCGCTATAACATTTACAGAGATAAGGACGAGGCCATGATGGCCTACCAGGAAGGCTCTTTGGGCTTGCACTCCGAGTGCCTGATCCGCTTCTCCAAGGAAGTGGACGGGGAAGTGCACGAGCACCTGGTTAAGACGACCATCGGTCGTGTGATCTTTAACGCCCCGGTGCCTCAGGACCTGGGTTTTGTGGATCGTTCCGATCCGGAGAATGAGTTTGTACCGGAGATCAGCTTTGTTGTAAAGAAGAAGCAGCTGGGCCAAATCGTCGAGAAGTGCATTCGCGTGCACGGCGTTGCCGTGGCATCCAAGGTGCTGGACGCTTTGAAGGCGCAGGGTTATAAGTATTCCACCATTTCCGGCACCACCGTAGCCGTTGTGGACGCCCTGATCCCGGAGAAGAAGAAGGAGTACCTGGACGAGGCCGAGAAGCGGGTGGACGAGATTACCACCAACTACAACTACGGCCTGATTACCAACGAGGAGCGTTCTTCTGCCGTTATCAAGGCTTGGGAGGACTGCACCAACAAGGTATCCCACGAGCTGACCAGTAACTTTGACGGCGCCCATAACCCCATTCACATGATGGTAGACTCCGGTGCCCGTGGTAGTACCTCTCAGCTGCGTCAGCTGGCCGGTATGCGCGGTCTGATCGCCAATACCGCCGGTAAGACCATTGAGGTTCCCATTCGTGCCAACTACCGTGAGGGTCTGAATATTCTGGAATACTTCATTTCCTCCCGTGGTGCCCGTAAAGGTTTGGCCGATACCGCACTGCGTACCGCAGACTCCGGTTACCTGACCCGCCGTCTGGTAGATGTATCCCAGGATGTAATCATTCGCGACCAGGATTGCGGCTGCCACGATGGTATTATCGTAAGCAAGATCATGGACGGCAACCGTGTACTGGAGCCGTTGGAGGAGCGCCTTACCGGTCGTTTCGTTGTAGACCCGGTGATCGATCCTAACTCCGGCGAAGTGCTGATGGAGCCGGATCGTATGATGACAGAGGAAGACGCCAAGCGTATTGTGGACGCCGGTATCGAGTCCGTAAAGATCCGTTCTCTGATCACCTGTAAGTCCCACCACGGCGTGTGCTGCAAGTGCTATGGCGCCAACCTGGCCTTTAACGAGCCGGTTCAGGTAGGTGAGGCCGTGGGTATTATCGCCGCCCAGTCCATCGGTGAGCCTGGTACACAGCTGACCATGCGTACCTTCCATACCGGCGGTGTTGCCGGTGGTGCCGATATTACACAGGGTCTGCCCCGTGTAGAGGAGCTGTTCGAGGCCAGAAAACCCAAGCAGCTGGCCATTCTGTCTGAGATCGACGGTGTGGTTCATTTTGAGGAGATCAAGAAGAGCCGTCACGCCATTGTGACCGGCGAGGACGGGGAAGAGAAGAAGTATCTGATCCCTTACGGTGCCCGTCTGTGCGAGCACATTGTTGAGGGCGCCCATGTGAAGAAGGGCGAGGAGCTGACGCTCGGCGCCGTGAACCCCCACGATGTTTTGGCTATCTTGGGCGAAGAGGCTGTTTATAACTACCTAATTAAGGAAGTACAGTTTGCTTACCGTACCCAGGGTGTTGATATTAACGACAAGCACATTGAGGTTATCGTTCGTCAGATGCTTAAGAAGTGCACCGTGGACGATGCCGGTGATACCGATCTGGTGTCCGGCACCATGGTGGATGTGGCCCAGGTAGACGAGGCCAATGAGGCCATTGACAAGCGGATCGCTTTGGGCGAGACCACTTTGAAGCACGCCACTTATATCCCGATCCTGATGGGTATTACCAAGGCGTCCTTGGCCACCGACTCCTTCCTGTCCGCCGCCTCCTTCCAGGAGACCACCCGCGTGCTCACCGATGCTGCCATCAAGGGCAAGGTGGATCCGCTGATCGGTCTGAAGGAAAATGTAATCATCGGTAAGCTGGTGCCCGCCGGTACCGGTATGCAGGTGTTTGATAAGGTGGATGTGGTGCCCAGCTATTTCTCTGCTGAGGGCAGCGAGGAAATTTTGAACCTGGAACAGCTGCAAGAGCTCTTGACAAACAGTATGTCCGAGTGATATAATGCTAAATTGTCGGTGTGCGATTTGCGCTAAATCGGCCCAAATCCCATCGAATTTAGCCGAAAATTGACCATTTACCGGGGCAGAACCGTAAAGTTCTGCCCCAGTAGGTGCGTTTTTGAGCAGAAAATGCAAATTTGCTTTGCCAAATTTGTGTTTTGTGCGCAAAAGCGTACAAAATAATTTGAAAGGAGATAAACGATTGCCTACCTTTAACCAACTTGTAAGAACAGGTCGTAAGACGCTGGAGAAAAAGTCCAAAACACCGGCTCTGCTGAAGGGGCTGAACACCAAGAAGAATGTTATGACCGATAACAATTCTCCCCAGAAGCGCGGCGTTTGCACCGCAGTCAAGACTGCAACTCCGAAAAAGCCGAACTCTGCACTGCGTAAGATTGCCAGAGTGCGTCTGTCTAACGGCATTGAAGTGTCCGCTTACATTCCCGGCGTAGGTCACAACCTGCAGGAGCACTCTGTAGTTATGATCCGCGGCGGCCGTGTAAAGGACCTTCCCGGTGTGCGTTACCACATCATTCGCGGTACTCTTGATACCCAGGGCGTGAACGGCAGAATGCAGGGCCGCTCTAAGTACGGCGCCAAGAGACCGAAAGCTGCTAAGAAATAAGAGCAGCGCCGATCCGTTAAGGATCCACCAAGCTCAGCCCGGCTGAGTTTGATCTTCTTGTTTGGAAATCCGGCAAAAGTTTATATACTTTATATAGCCATACAGTGTATGACCTTTTTGTTGGCTCCACGGGAAAACTCGAGTACCTATGAACTCATCAATGATAATGAAGGAGGGAAGCGAAGATGCCAAGAAGAGGCCAGATCGCTAAGCGTGACGTTCTGCCTGATCCGCTGTACAACTCTAAGCTTGTTACACGCCTGATCAACAACGTTATGTACGATGGTAAAAAGGGTGTCGCACAGAAGATCGTGTACGACGCTTTCGACATCATCAAAGAAAAGACGGGTAATGATCCCCTGGAAACTTTTGAAGCTGCCATGGAGAATGTTATGCCCGTACTGGAGGTTAAGGCTCGCCGTGTAGGCGGTGCGACTTACCAGGTACCAATGGAGGTTCGTCCTGACAGAAGACAGACACTTGGTCTGAGATGGATAACAAAGTATTCTCGTGAAAGAAACGAGGACACAATGAGAGAGAGACTCGCAGCAGAGATCCTCGACGCTCTTAACGGCGTTGGCGGCTCATGCAAGAAGCGTGACGAAACTCATAAGATGGCTGAAGCTAACAAGGCTTTCGCTCATTACAGATGGTAAGAGGTATAAAGGAGGATATATATGGCAAGAGAATGTAAATTGCAGGATTACCGTAATATCGGTATCATGGCACACATCGACGCCGGCAAGACTACTACTACAGAGCGTATCCTGTTTTATACCGGTGTAAACTATAAGATCGGTGAAACACACGACGGTGCATCTACAATGGACTGGATGGCACAGGAGAAGGAGAGAGGTATCACAATTACTTCTGCTGCTACTACTTGCTACTGGAAGGGTCACAGACTCAACATTATAGATACTCCAGGCCACGTTGACTTTACAGTTGAGGTTGAGCGTTCACTTCGTGTACTCGACGGTTCTGTAACAGTTCTTTGTGCTAAGGGTGGTGTTGAGCCTCAGACTGAAACAGTTTGGAGACAGGCTGATAACTATCAGGTACCAAGAATGGTATATGTCAACAAGATGGATATCATGGGTGCAAACTTTTACAACGTTTTGAATATGCTCCATGAAAGACTTCATTGTAACGCCGTTCCTATCCAGCTCCCTATCGGTGCTGAGGACGACTTCAAGGGTATCGTCGATCTGCTCGAAATGAAGGCTTATGTATACTATGATGACCTTGGAAAGGATATCCGTCAGGAAGAGATCCCTGAGGATCTCAAGGAAAAGGCTGAACAGTATCACGCTGACCTTATCGAGCATCTTGCAGAAGTTGATGACGATCTCGCTGAGAAGTATTTCGCAGACGAGGAGATCACTATCGACGAGATGAAGAAGGTAATCAGAAAGAGTACTATCGCTAACACAATGGTACCTGTTACCTGCGGAACTTCATACAGAAACAAGGGCGTTCAGAAGCTTCTCGACGCTATTGTAGATTATATGCCTTCACCTATCGACGTACCACACATCAAGGGTACTGACGTAAATACAGGTGAGGAAGTTGAGAGAATTTCAGGCGACGATCAGCCATTCGCTGCTCTCGCATTCAAGATCGCTACAGACCCATTCGTTGGTAAGCTCTGCTATTTCAGAGTTTATTCAGGTGTTCTGACAGCCGGTTCTACAGTTTATAACTCCACTAAGGACAAGGACGAGAGAATCGGAAGAATCGTTCAGATGCACTCTAACGCTAGAAAGGATATCGATACTATCTACGCTGGTGATATCGGTGCCGCTATCGGTCTGAAGAACACAACAACAGGTGACACTCTTTGTGATGAAGAGCATCCTGTACTTCTTGAGTCAATGGAATTCCCTGAGCCTGTTATCCAGCTCGCTATCGAGCCTAAGACTAAGGCAAGTCAGGAAAAGATGGGTATCGCTCTTGCAAAGCTTGCTGAAGAGGACCCAACATTCAGAACTTATACTTCTGAGGAAACAGGTCAGACAATTATCGCTGGAATGGGCGAGCTGCACCTTGAGATCATCGTAGACAGACTTCTCCGTGAGTTCAAGGTAGAGGCTAATGTCGGCGCTCCTCAGGTTTCATATAAGGAAACAATTACTGCTCCTGCAAGCGTTGATTACAAGTACGCTAAGCAGTCAGGTGGTAAGGGTCAGTACGGTCACGTTAAGATCAACGTTGAGCCAAACGAGTCCGGTAAGGGCTATGAGTTCATCAACAAGGTTGTCGGCGGTGCTATTCCTAAGGAATACATTCCAGCAGTTGATGCAGGTATCAGGGGTGCTATGGAGAACGGCGTTCTCGCAGGCTTCCAGGTAGTTGACGTTAAGGTTGAGCTGTACGATGGATCTTATCACGAAGTCGATTCTTCTGAAATGGCATTTAAGATCGCCGGTTCTATGGCGTTCAAGGAGGCTATGAGAAAGGCTTCACCAATCATTCTTGAGCCTATCATGAAGGTTTGCGTTATCGCTCCTGATGATTATCTCGGAACAGTTATAGGCGACCTCAACTCCCGTCGTGGACAGATCCTCGGTCAGGAGCAGAGAACTGGTGCTGTTCAGGTAGACGCTCTCGTTCCACTGTCTGAAATGTTTGGTTACTCAAATGACCTGCGTTCTAAGACACAGGGCCGTGGACAGTACACAATGGAGCCTGACAGCTACATTCAGGTACCAAAGTCTATCTCTGAGAAGATCATGGCTTCAAGAAACAAGGACTAATAAATTTGCGGAAAATTTTCTGCTTTTTCTATTGCAAATTTGCTTTTTATTTGATATAATTATACTACGGTATGTTAAATCGGAAACTATTAAATTTTAAGGAGGAAAATTCCTATGGCAAAGGCACATTTCGAAAGAACCAAACCACACGTTAACATTGGTACAATCGGTCACGTTGACCACGGTAAGACAACTCTTACTGCTGCTATCACAAAGACTCTTGCTCTTGAAGGTCTTGCTGAGAAGAAGGATTACAACAACATCGACTCAGCTCCAGAGGAGAGAGAGAGAGGAATTACAATCAACACAGCTCACGTTGAGTATGAGACAAAGAACCGTCACTATGCTCACGTTGACTGCCCAGGCCACGCTGACTATGTAAAGAACATGATCACTGGTGCTGCTCAGATGGACGGCGCTATCCTCGTAGTTGCTGCTTCTGATGGTCCTATGGCTCAGACAAGAGAGCACCTTCTCCTTGCTAGACAGGTAGGCGTTCCAGCTATCGTTGTTTTCATGAACAAGGCTGACCAGGTTGACGATGAAGAGCTTCTCGATCTCGTTGAGATGGATATCAGAGAGCTCCTCGACAAGTACGATTTCCCTGGCGACGAGACTCCAATCATCAAGGGTTCAGCTCTTGCAGCTCTTGAAGCTCCAGATGATCTTTCAGATCCAGCTTACAAGCCAATCCTTGACCTTATGGACGCTGTTGACACATTCATCCCAACACCAGACAGAAAGTCTGATCTCCCATTCCTGATGCCTGTTGAGGACGTATTCACAATCACAGGCCGTGGTACAGTTGCTACTGGTAGAGTTGAAAGAGGTCAGCTCAAGACTGGTGACGAAGTTGAGATCCTCGGACTTTCAACTGAGAGACCAAAGACTGTTGTAACAGGTATCGAGATGTTCAGAAAGATCCTTGACTACGCTGAGGCAGGCGATAACATCGGTGCACTTCTCCGTGGTATCCAGAGATCTGACATTCAGAGAGGCCAGGTTCTTTGTAAGCCAGGTTCCATTCACCCATACACAAAGTTCTCAGGTCAGGTTTACGTTCTGAAGAAGGAAGAGGGCGGCCGTCATACTCCATTCTTCAACAACTACAGACCACAGTTCTATTTCAGAACAACAGACGTTACTGGCGTTATCACACTTCCTGCTGACAAGGAAATGTGCATGCCTGGCGATAACGTAGAGATGGATGTTGAGCTTATCACTCCAATCGCTATCGAAGAGGGACTTCGTTTCGCTATCCGTGAGGGTGGTAGAACAGTAGGTTCTGGCGTCGTTACAGCTGTTAGAGACTAATTTTTAGTTCGCTATATAAAGATCGGGTACAATTTGTATCCGATCTTTTTTTGTCTTAAAATATTATGAATAATAAGTTAAATGATATTTGCATGCTTTAAAAAAGTACGGTGATATGCTATAATTAATATATCGGAGGTGAGAATTTGAACGATACAAATACTAAAGATTATATGATTGACGTTGCCCAGGATACCACTTATCAAAATCAGAGTGATGATTATAAGAAGTCGTTTGCAAAGTGGCGTTCAAATCCTCAGAATTCTTTTGGATTCCAGTTTATACATGATACAAGAGAACACTCGTACATTGATGGCGAGGGTTTTGTGCCTCATAAGGCAGAGGTAGCAGAGAGGATCTCTATGCTAAAATGCTGTAGTTTGTTGGGCATTTGTCTTGTGGTAATGCTTGCTATTGATTTTCTTAACTATTTTATAGTGAATAAATACGCGCCGGATACGACTGGTACATTTGTGTATTTTTCTCAAACAGATGGCGGATATGGCAGATATGATGTTGGAATGACTTTTATTTTAGGTCTGTTGTTTGCCGCAAAGTTTGTTGTGCCTGGTCTTATTTTTAAGATCGTTACTAAGATCCCTAATAAAGTCGTTTTTGCAAATTCAAAGGGCTACGAAAAAATGCGTGGAACTGCTGTGGTTATTATGATGGTCATAATCGTTGTGGGCAGAGTTGGACAATATATCCTTAGTCTGCTGTTCTCAGCTGTGCATTTAGACGGGATATATTCTATTTTTGTATTCTCTGAAGATCCTGTTGTTGCTCTTGTTTCTTTTGCTTTCTTTGCAATTATTGTTCCTATAATGCAAGAAATAGTATTTCGAGGAGTTTTTTTGCAGACTTTTCGTCAATTTGGCGACACCTTTGCTATTATGATTACTGCTGTTGTGAACGGTTTATGCTACTATGATATTACATATCTGCCTTTTGTTGTATGCTGTACTGCGGTTCTTGGACTTTTTACTATACGAACAGGCTCGGTTTTTACTGCAATTTCAATGAGTATTTGCGCCCACATCACGAATTTTGTATTAAGTTACATTGTTCTTTATGATCTTCCTTATGCCAAAATAGCAGAAGTCATAATCTGTACAGTGATCGTTGGTGTATCACTTGTGATGTACTCGAAGCTTACAAGCTTTGGTGACTGGACATTCAACATTGAAAATGATAATTCTTTTATGACGATGTCAAAGCGAGTTAAATCTTTCATTGCAACTAACTCGATCGCAGTGTGGATAGCTGCAATTCTTGTGACCATGTTTGTGTGTGCGAGGATAATATGACGAGAGATGAGCTTTACATGAAAAAAGCGTTGGAGCTTGCGGAAATTGCCGCAGAGCAGGGGGAAGTACCTGTGGGTGCGATAGTTGTGAAACGTTCCAGCGGTGAAATAATCGGCCGGGGATTCAATCGTCGTGAGTATGGGCGTTCCCCTTTGACTCATGCCGAACTTGTGGCTATTGAGGAAGCGAGTCGCAATCTTGGCGGCTGGCGGCTTATGGGTTGTGAGCTTTTTGTTACTCTCGAGCCTTGTCCTATGTGTACGGGTGCGATAATTAATTCTCGAATTGAGCGTGTGGTTTTTGGTGCGTATGACCAAAAGGCAGGTTCTTGCGGGTCGGTGGTAAATCTTTTTGAGCTCCCCTATAATCACAGACCTCTTTGCACAGGCGGTATACTGCAAGAGCGGTGTGCAGATACACTGACGAAATTTTTCAAAAATCTTAGACGTAAAAAAAACCTCTCCGAATAGTTCGGGGAGGTTTTCCTTATATTTCGTTTCGATTTTCCAAAGCCTTGTAAAGCGTTACTTCATCAGCATATTCAAGCACTCCGCCAACGGGTAGACCGAACGCCAAACGTGTGACCTTTACACCGAGAGGTTTCAGCAGCCTTGAAATGTAAATTGCCGTAGCTTCGCCATTAACTGTAGGATTAGTAGCCATAATGACTTCTTTAACATTCTCAGGCTCTATCCTCGCAAGCAGTTCTTTTATTTTAAGCTTGTCAGGGGAAATGTCGTCCATAGGGGAGAGAAGTCCATGCAAAACATGGTAAACGCCTTTGTACTCCTTAGTACGCTCGAAAGCTGCTATATCCTTTGGGTCTTCTACTACGCAGACCGTTGTGTGGTCACGTCTTGGGTCGGCACAGATAGGACACTTTGGTTTGTCAGTAAAGTTCTGGCAAACGCTGCAAAGATGAACGCTTTTGTGGGCATTAGTGATAGCCGCTGCAAAAGCCGATGCGTCCTCGTCTGTCATGGACATAACATAGTAGGCAAGGCGCTGTGCGGACTTCATGCCTATACCAGGGAGCTTTGCAAATTGCTCTGCCAGAAGTACCAAAGGCAGTGCGTTTGACTCAGCCATTAAAACAGACCTGGGAATGATACTCCGCCTGTGAGTTTCTGCATTTCAGTGTCGCTTACTTCATCGAGGTTAGCAACAGCCTGATTGAAAGCCGCCATAACGAGGTCCTGAAGTGTTTCAACGTCCTCTGGATCAACTACCTCAGGCTTGATATCAAGCTTAAGGACGTTTCTCTTACCGTTGATAGTTACCTCAACAACTCCGCCGCCTGCTGTACCTGTGAACTCTCTCTGCTCAAGGTCTGCCTGAAGAGCTGTGATCTCGTCCTGCATTTTCTGAGCCTGCTTGAGCATCTGATTCATGTTATTGGAAGGACCCTTGCCCATTCCCTGTGGAAGTCTTGCTTTCATTTTAAAAACTCCTTATATTCAAAATTATTTTTTTATATCAACTTCAATATCAAGTTTTTTCGCTTTGTCAAGCAACTGATTTATAGGATTTTCCGTATCCTCAGGTGCGACATTTTTGGCTGATTTGACTTTGATAGTGAAGTTTTGTCCGAAATTATTTTTCAGTATCTCATTAAGCACCGTAGCATCGCCGCTTGCTTTGAACTTTTTGAGATAAAAGTCATTGTGTACTATCATAAGCAACACATTCTGACACATATAAGCCTTTGAATTGACTAAGAAACAGCCTATGGCAGGATTTGTCTGCTTGACCTGCTCCACAATGTTGTCCCAAGTTTGCACAAGCTTGAAGTCGCTTGCTTTCATTTTCTTGAAATCCGGGTCAAAAGGCTTTGGTGGGGGAGCTTGTTCCTGCTGAACTGGTGTGGCGATCTGCGGTTGAGTCTGCAAAACGGCACCATTTTTTAGTGCATTCTCAAGCTGAGTTATTCTATTAAGAAGCACTGTGATCTCAGCATTGCCTGATGCAGCCTGCGCAGTTGCACCTGCTTTTTGAGCAGCTCCACACAGCTTTATGATACACATTTCAAGCTCGATACGCTTTGATGTGCTTTTTGCAAAACGCTCGCTGCACTCCTGCAAAGTATTTATATCCCCGAGTATCTCGTCCAGCTTCATGCGCTCTGCAAGGGCTTTAAGTCTTTCATACTCGTCAGGCAGACAAGTTATAAGATCCTTGTTGTTGTCGATAGTTTTGATTATCATGACATTTCTCATCTGAGCGAGCAGTTCACCTGCCAAGACTTTCAGATCTTTTGACATATCATAAAGCTTGTCAACGACCCTGAGTGCGCCTGCGGCGTCCTTTTCGGCTATCTTTTCGAGAATATCAAAAAGATAATCACGTCCTGCAATGCCGGAAGCTGAGGACACAACGTCAAGGGTGATGTCGTTTTCATAGGCAACACACTGGTCTAAAAGAGAAAGTGCGTCACGCATACCACCGTCAGAAAGCCTTGCTATCATGCCTGCGGCATCTTCGTGGAGGGTAAAGCCCTCCTGAGAAGCAATATACATAAGCCTTGAAACGATGTCCTCGTTTCTTATCCTGTGAAAGTCGAAATGCTGGCATCTCGACACGATAGTAGCAGGAACTTTATGTATCTCCGTAGTGGCAAGAATAAACTTGACATGCGGAGGAGGCTCTTCCATAGTTTTCAGCAGGGCGTTGAATGCGCCAGCGGAAAGCATATGCACCTCGTCTATGATATATACCTTATATTTACATCTTTCAGGAGTATAGACAACGCCTTCACGCAATTCTCTGATATCGTCTACTTTAGAATTTGAAGCAGCGTCAATCTCGATAATATCGGAAAGAGTGCCGTTGTCAGCGTCTTTGCATATCTCACATTCAAGGCATGGCTCACCGTCATGTGGGTCAAGGCAATTGATAGCCTTTGCGAAAATTCTTGCGCAGGTGGTCTTTCCCGTACCTCTCGAGCCTGTGAAAAGATAGGCATGAGCGGTCTTGCCGCTTTTTATCTGATTTTTGAGAGTAGTTGTAATATGCGGTTGTGAAACAACATCGTCAAATGACATTGGACGCCATTTTCTGTACAATGCCTGATACAAAACTCTCACTCCAATCAAGAAAATAAAAAAATCAATCCGACATATGGGCGTGCGGGCGGAACTGTGACACACGAAACAAACCGCTTAATGCTGCTCGGTTCCCCGCCTGACATGGTTCACAGCGTTTCATTGCACAGGACCCGCACACCTATATCTCGGATTGATGAGGAACAATAACTGAATCATATCAATCTAACTTTTGTTACCTTACTATTATAACATACTTCCAATGAAATTTCAAGTGTTTTTGAAAAAAAGTTATAAAAAAGGCAAAAAACATCAACGCCGCTGAACAAAGCTGGACAGCGGCGAATATTATGTGCTTGTAAAATTATATCAGGTGGCAATGATGAAATTCAGCTTGCCGAACGGATAGTTCACCGGGATACAGAATGCAGTGCCTGACAGGGCAAGCTCACCATTTTCCAAAAATTCCTGCGGTGTGAGTGTAAGCTCAACGCCATGCTCGTTTGACTCATTTACAACAAACAGACCGTCGTTTACGTTAAGAAATTCGCCTGCTGTAGCGTTTACAAAGTCATCGACCTCCGTGAAGCTCTCTTTGGCAAACCTCTCAGCGAAAGCCATATATGTCTTTGAATCTGTGGCAATGCAAGCCTCAGCGTTATATTTTCCATTTATTTTTTGGATAACGATATGTTCTGCTGCAAAATTCTTTATAACTGACGCTTCCATAGGAGTGAAATCGTCACCGATAAATCTGATAAGATTTTTGAAAAGCAAAGTAACATAATCAGTACAGATACGAGCATTTTCATCATTGTCAAAATGATAGAACTCATTGATAAGGTTATGTAAAGTTTCTGTTTGATTGTCTGAAATATCGTCGGTTATCTGATTTTCAGCCTTATAGTCTTTAAGTGCCTTTTCAAACTCGGCGTTGGTAAGAGCACCGTTATTAACAAGGGTCTGACCCAGGAGCAGATAATCAGTAGGCTGCTGAGCGAGAAGCTTTTCAACGTCGTCAGCGGTAACATAGCCAAGCTCCACGGCAAGGTCGCCAAAACGTTTATCGACACTCTGCTGAGTGATATTGACGTGCTCCACCTGCTCGGCTGTCATAAGACCAGCGTTTATAGCGAGAACGCCAAGGCGAAGTCTTGTATGCTTTTTAGCCTCGAAAGCCTGAGTAAGATCCTCAGCGGTACAAAGCTTATGGTTAAAGAGGTAGCCTCCAAAAAACTGCGCAAACATTTACAGTACCCCCTTTGCAACGTTCTCAAGGACTTTAAGAGCGTCATTATCAGCTATAGGTTTCTGCAAAAAGTCCACAGCTCCCGACTTAAGAGCGTCTTTCAAATGGCTCTGAGTACCAACAGAAGAAGCCATTATCACCTTAGCGTCAGGGTCTTCTGCTATTATCTGTTTGAGGGCTTCAATACCTGTTACCTTTGGCATAATGATATCCATGAAAACCACGTCAGGCTTGAACTCCTTATATTTGCTAACAGCCTCTTCACCGTCGGCTGCTTCATAAACGGCTTTTACTCCAAATCCAGAAATAGACATACTGAGCTTTTTGCGAGCGAACATAGAATCGTCGCATATAAGCACTGTCATTTCATTTATATTCACGATAGATCCCTCCCGATTATTTTGCGGCAGCAGTTCCGTAATTGCCGATGACGGAGAAAATAATCTCTCTACTGCCTTGTTTTTAATTATATCATAAAAATCTCCAAAAGTCAAGAGTCGTCAAATATGTTTTATGTTGAAAATATACAAACGAGTAAATGCAGAATTTACTTGCAGTTTGCTTGACAAAATGAAAAAAGTATGCTATAATCATAGTGTTATGTGCCGGTGTGATGGAATTGGCAGACGTGTCGGACTCAAAATCCGATGGTAGCGATACCGTACCGGTTCGACCCCGGTCACCGGCACCATGAAAACGGGTTCTTGTATCAAGAGCCTGTTTTTTTTATTAGTGTCCTCATTCTCTTCTGTCTCTGCTTCACCACCAAGAGCATTGGCGATGACCTCGGCTTGACAGTGCTTTCAGACGAACGGAAACGCCCCCCAGAGCCGTCCGAGCCTGCGGAGCGGAAAACTAACCGTCTGAAAAGAAAAGACCTGAGAAGTGCTTGTGTGAGCAAATCTCAGTTCTCTGTGAGTTATTCAGTTCCAAAAGGGTATGCTGTCATTGTGGCGTGCGCCATAATGCTGATATGGACTTGTGTGGAACGGTTTGCAGGTGTTCCAATAGACTACGGGCAAGCGGCACACATCAATATTGTGCCTTAACGAAATCTTAACGCCGTAACCGTAATCTTAACAGCACTTTAACCGCTCATGTGATATAATAAAGCTATAATTTGAACGAGAGGTGTACGATGTTACATAAAAATAGAGTAAAAAACAGAACTCATATGACTTCATTTCGGGTCATCATTATCAGTTTCTTTTGCCTAATTCTGGTGGGCACACTGCTTCTGATGCTGCCGATCTCATCAAGGCAGCGGTGTGTGACTTCATTCCCTGATGCAATGTTCACGGCCGTTTCAGCTACCTGTGTGACTGGACTTGTTGTAAAGGATACTGCTACATACTGGTCTCTGTTCGGGCAGGCGGTCATTCTGATGCTAATTCAGATCGGAGGTATGGGCGTTATCACCGTCGGGCTTACGATCATTAGAGCATCAGGGCGGAAAATCGGTCTGTGGCAGCGCAGTACGATGCAGGAATCCATCTCCGCACCGCAGGTAGGCGGTATTGTGAAGCTGACAGGCTTTATCCTTAAAACATCACTTATCATAGAGATGATCGGTGCGGCTTTGCTTGCACCCGTTTTCTGCAATGATCTTGGTATCGCTAAGGGACTGTGGTATTCCTTGTTTCACAGCATATCGGCTTTTTGCAATGCAGGCTTTGATCTGTTCGGCATAAAAGAACCGTTCTCATCGCTGACCTTTTACCACAGCAACATATATCTCAATATCATCATTATGCTGCTAATTATTACGGGAGGCATCGGCTTTCTTGTCTGGGGCGATATCGGAACACACAAGCACAGGATCAGGCGCTACTCTCTGCAAAGCAAGGTCGTACTGATGACATCTGCTGTCTTGATCGTTCTGCCTGCGCTGTATTTCTTCTTTTTTGAATATGACCATGGGACTATCCATGACCGGACGATCCATTCACTGTTTCAGTCTGTCACAACACGAACCGCAGGCTTTAACACAACTGATCTCGCTGCTATGGATGAATCAGGTACAGCCATTATGGTCATTCTTATGCTTATAGGCGGTTCTCCAGGTTCCACCGCAGGCGGTATGAAAACAGCGACTTTTGCTGTTCTGTTCCTTTCTGCGATCACAGTGTTTAGCCGCAGAAATGATGTGCAGTGCTTCAAAAGAAGAATATCAGACGAAACTGTCCGCAGTGCAGGCGCTGTTTTGTTTATGTATCTTGTATTGTTCTTTACAAGCGGTGTCATTATCAGCAGAGTGGAAGATCTACCGCTGCTGACCTGTCTGTTTGAAACAAGCTCAGCTATCGGTACTGTAGGGCTGTCACTCGGCATTACAAGCGGTCTGTCTGCTGTATCCCGTGTGATACTGATGATACTTATGTTTTTCGGGAGAGTCGGCGGACTGACACTCATTTATGCAGCTCTGCCGTCGGCGGACAGTCAGAATTCACGCTTACCGCTTGAAAAAATATCTGTAGGGTAAGGAGTCTTATATATGAAAACAGTTTTAATTATCGGAGTAGGTCAATTCGGCAGTCATATTGCCAGACGCATGGAGGAGCTTCGGTGTGAGGTCATGGCAGTAGATGAAAATGAGAAGCATATCAACGATATACTGCCCTATGTGACCAACGCAAGGATCGGTGACAGCACCAATGAGGAATTTCTCCGTTCGCTTGGTGTAGGAAACTATGATGTTTGTATCGTTGCCCTCGGCAGCCGGTTTCAGTCCTCTCTGGAAACAACGTCTTTGCTCAAGGAGCTGGGGGCAAAGAAAGTCATATCCCGTGCGACAAATGATGTACAAATGAAATTCCTGCTTAAAAACGGAGCCGATGAGGTTGTCTATCCTGAGAAGCAGATGGCACTTCGCATCGCTACAAAATATGCATCAGACAGCATACTCGACTTTATTCATCTGGATAACAATTACTCGATCTACGAACTGAAAGTACCGAAGGACTGGTTCGGAAAGTCGCTTTCACAGATCGATATACGAAAGAAATTCAAGATCAATATTCTGACGATCAAACGAGGAGAAGAGGTATTTATCCCTTCACCGGACACTGTAATTGAAACTGATGACATCGCATTTGTCATAGGTGAGGTTCGGGATATCCAGAAGTGTTTCAGAATCTAGGAGATGATCGTGTGAGAGATGTTCTGCTTGCACTGTCTGTATGAGCAATGTTTCTCTACGGTTTTTATATTATGAAAAAAGTAGATGAATTCATCGAGGAGATACAAAAGAGCAGACGTGGACACGACCTGTCAGAAGATGATGTTGACGAACACAAAAGTGATATGTTATAATAACAAGGGTGATCCTTATGACTGCTAATTTTATAAAAAGCTCTAAAGCATTTTCTGTGTTCAAAGACTCCGCTATATGTATTGTGGTGCTGACAGCTGCAACACTTGCCGGATACGCATTCAAAGCCTTTCAACTTGCCGATGCGGACATTATCATGCTGTATATTATTGCTGTGCTTGTGATATCCATTTTTACATCAAAGATGTATTTCTGCCTGATATCATCATTAGTAGGAGTAATGCTTTTCAACTGCTTCTTCACCTATCCTGAGTTTTCTCTTTCAGTTCACGATGCAGGCTATCTTGTCACATTTGTGACGATGTTTATTACAGCGTTCATTGCAGGAACGCTTGCCAATAAGCTGAAACGCAATATCCTGATCGCCGAGCAGAATGCCCGTGAAAAGGAGGAGGCGGCACTTCTGGCGCAGAATGAACAGCTTAGAGCTGATATGCTCCGTTCCATATCCCATGATCTCAGAACACCGCTGACCTCCATATCAGGCAATGCCAGTACGCTCATTTCCGGCGGCGATACGCTTGATGAATCAGCACGTCAGCAGATATACACTGATATTTATTCCGAATCAATGTGGCTTATCGAAATGGTGGAAAATCTTTTATACGCTACACGAATTGAGGACGGCAGAATGCAGCTCAATATCTCGGTAGAGATACTTGATGACATTGTTCAGGAGGCTGTCAGACACACCAAACGCACTCACCCAAAGCGAAATATCATCGTTGATATGTATGACGAGATAATCCCCGTTATGGCAGATGCGAACCTTATCGTACAGGTCATAGTCAATCTTCTGGATAATGCTGTTAAGTACAGTGATGAGGATTCTGATGTTACCGTCAGTGTGCGCCGAGAAAGTGCGCATACTGTTGTGATATCCGTGTCCGATCACGGCACTGGTATCTCCGATGAAGAAAAAGAAAAGGTATTTGATATGTTCTATACGGGCGGCAGCCGTTCCTCAGACAGCAGAAGAAGTCTGGGGCTGGGGCTTGCACTGTGCAGGTCAATTATTACTTCACACGGCGGTACTATATCTGTCAGCGACAACATACCAAACGGTACAGTTGTCAGCTTTACTCTGCCAATAGGAGAGGTCGATCTAAATGAATGAATATCTTGTTCTGGTGGTGGAGGACGACAAGCCTATCAGAAATCTTATTACAACTACTCTTAAAATGAACGACTATCGCTTTATTACAGCTGTCAGGGGCAACGAAGCGATCATGCTCAGCGCTTCGCATAAGCCTGATATTATCATACTTGACCTTGGACTGCCTGATATTGACGGCGTTGAGGTGATAGAGCATATACGCACTTGGAGCGATGTTCCTATCATCATAGTCAGTGCAAGGAGCGAGGAAAGGGACAAGATAACAGCCCTTGACAAAGGTGCAGATGATTACCTGACAAAGCCTTTCTCTGTTGATGAACTTCTCGCAAGGCTCAGGGTGATACAAAGGCGGCTTATGAAGTCCGAAAACATCTCGGTCACGGAGTTTGTCAATGGCAGACTACGGATAGACTATGTTTCGGGCTGTGTTCACCTTGATGATGAAGAACTTCACCTGACACCGATAGAATACAAGCTGCTTTGCCTGCTTGCCAAGAATGTCGGCAAGGTGCTGACGCATAAGTACATTATCCAAAGTGTATGGGGAACTCCTGCGGATAACAGCGAAGCCTCCCTGCGTGTATTCATGGCTACCCTGCGAAAAAAGCTGAGTGACAGCAGTCAGGCGCTGATACAAACACATATCGGTATTGGGTATCGTATGATGAAATTATAGTTTTAGGGAGCAGTACAAAGCAGACACTTTATTTGATGATCTGTATCGCCTTCAATGGCTGCAAAAACAATTGAACTGATTTTTCCTAAAGGAAAAAAGGGCAATGCCTTCCACTCACGGAGGACATTGCCCTTTTCCTTATGCTGTGATTATATCAGTCCTGAATCTCCTGCATCATAGTTGCGATCCTGTATAATAAAACTTGACACATACAAAACAATCAAAGTATAATAAAAACAAGGGAGTGTGTCATCAATGGGAACAGGAAAACAATATGATGAAGAGTTTAAAAAGCAGGCAATAAAGCTCGCAAAGGAGATTGGCACCTAGCTTTATGCCGCTGGGTGTATTTTTATTTGTATCGTGTATTATTTTACAGTTCACCTACCCTAATTTGACAAAAGTACGTCAATGGAGTATAATGTAACCAGCGTTACGCAAATTAATTATAGGCAATACCACACAAGACAAGCCTATACCTATTATTATAGAAACGAGGTCATGAAAATGAGCGAGGAAAGAATACCTAAGAGAAGTGAAGTGCCTGAACAGTTCAAGTGGGCACTGGAGGATATTTATGCCACTGACGAAAAGTGGACGGAGGACTTGCAGAAGCTTAAGGCTATGCCTGAGAGGATAGCGGCGTTCAAGGGCAGGCTTAGCGAGAGTGCTGACACGCTTTATGATTTTATGCAGCTTTCAGACGAGATATCTGTTCTTTGCGACAGCCTTGGCAACTATGCTCAAAGACGTTCTGACGAGGACACTGCAAATGCAAAGTATCAGGGCTTTATCGGTCAGCTTATGAACGCTTATGTGGCAGTAAATTCAGCAGGAAGCTTTGAAACACCTGAGATCATTTCTATCGAGGAGGATAAGCTTCAGGAATTCTATGAGGATAAGCCTGAGTTGAAGCTTTATAAGCGTGCGCTGGATAAGCTGCGTCGTAAAAAGGCTCATATCCTCTCTGAGGCTGAGGAGAAGATACTCGCCCTCACTGGTGAAATGGGTCAGTCCCCTGAGAATATCTACTCTATGTTTTCTGACGCAGACCTGCGTTTCCCTGACGCTGTGGATAAGGACGGCAAGGCTCATCAGGTCACACACGGAAGCTATATCCCACTGGTGCAGAGCGAGGACAGAGTACTGAGAAAGTCGGCTTTCGAGTCTATGTACGGCACATTTGACAAGTTCAAGAACACCTGTGCGGCAACACTGTCGGCACAGATAAAAGCGGTGAACTTCTATGCAAAGGCAAGAAGATATGATTCAAGCCTTGAAGCCGCTTTGGACGGAACAGAAGTACCTGTTTCAGTGTACAAAAACCTTATTGAAGCCGTCCATGACAATATGCACTATATGTACGATTATGTTGCACTGAGAAAGAAGCTTTTGGGCGTTGATGAGCTGCATTTCTATGACCTTTATACTCCTGTTGTTCCTGACGCAGATATGAAGATAACCTTTGAGGAGGCTAAGGAAACTGTCCTGAAAGCCCTTGCACCTATGGGTGAGGATTACCTTGCGATACTCAAAGAGGGCTTTGAAAACCGCTGGATAGACGTTTACGAGAACGAGGGCAAAACAAGCGGAGCATATTCCGCAGGTGCAAGAGTTCACCCTTATGTGCTGCTCAATCATAAGGATACACTTAACTGTATGTTTACGCTGGCGCACGAAATGGGTCATGCTATACACTCGTATCTTTCAAATAAAAATCAGCCTGTGGTATATTCAGATTACGTTATCTTCGTGGCAGAGGTAGCCTCAACTTGCAACGAAGCCCTTCTTATGCAGTATCTGCTGAAAAATACCGAGGATAAAAAGCAGAGAGCTTACCTTATAAACTACTTCCTTGAGCAGTTCCGTACCACACTTTACCGCCAGACAATGTTCGCAGAGTTTGAGCTGAAAATAAATGAAATGGTAGCGGCAGGGGAGAGTCTGACAGCCGAGGGGCTGAACGAGCTTTACGGCGAGCTAAACAAGCTTTATTTCGGTGACGGAATAGTGCTTGATGATGAGATAAAATTGGAGTGGGCAAGGATACCTCACTTCTATTATGACTATTATGTTTATCAGTATGCAACGGGCTATTCTGCGGCTATCGCACTTTCACAGAGGATATTGAAGTATGGCGAGCCTGCGGTAAAGGACTATATAGGTTTCCTGAAAGGCGGCTGCTCAACTGACCCTATCTCATTGCTTAAAGGTGCAGGTGTAGATATGGCAACAACTCAGCCTATTAATGAAGCACTTGCAATGTTCGGAGAGCTTGTAAAGGAAATGGAAGAAGCAATGGCGGAGTGAGTGAGGAGTGAGGTAAGTGAGGAGTGAGGAGTGAGGAATGTGCATAGCTGAACCGAGCAAATTACTAAGCACCGAGCGAAGCGAGCAATAAAGCGCAGGCTCAAGCCCGACGC
>OGPB01000692.1_pt1 | contig 21527 bp, 15 predicted proteins | sample 1552821 | NCBI WGS metagenome assembly OGPB01 (sample SAMEA2580192, study PRJEB22360) | human gut metagenome | biome: human gut; feature: human-associated habitat; material: faeces | place: Denmark | collected 2008/2010 | reverse complement strand
ATTGGAAAGGGGCCTCGCCTAGTAAAAACTACGAAAGGCTGATATAATGGAGCATGTAAAAATTTCTCCCTACAAAAAGGAGTCTTGTCATGGAAGACGTTGTCATCAAAATCCTTCCTGATTTCACAATCTGGAAGCTTCATAGTTTCAAAGAAATCCTTATTTTTTTCCTCGTACTTGCTACGGGCCTTGTTGTGTTCCGCTGGAAATGGCTCCAGATGAAAAAAGCCCGCACACCGGAAATGGCCATGAAGCGTGTCAAAAAAGCCATCAGAGAAGGTTCCCATAAAAAAAACTATTTCTTTGTGCCCCCAAAAGGCAGCCTTACAGGCGTCGACCTCATTGCCCTTCTCCCCGGAAAGGCGCTGCTCCTTAGGGTCATCCATAAGGGCTACCGCATCTATGGTCATAATCAGGATTCCACATGGCGTGTGACGGATAATGCGTCAAGCCTCATTGTAAAAAATCCTGTACGGGCCCTTGAGGAATCTGAAGCGGTCTTTAAGGAAACCCTGGCAAAAGAAGGTGCCCACCACGTAAAGGTGGAAACTATCGCCGTCTTTGCTGATAACTACGCCGAGCCATCGTTTTTTACGGAGGAAGACGTCCTCCCCCACTTGGCATCGACGCAGACGCTGAAAAAAGAAGTCCAGAGGATTGTGAAGGAAGAAAAGACACCGGTATCGGAAGGACTCAAGAGTGCCTGTCTGAAACACTATGTACCTGCAGATGAATGATAAAAAATAGAATCACAATGACAAGGGAGCGGGGCTCCCTTTTTTGATGGAAAAGGCTGTTATATTATGAACGTTGAATGCCTCTTTATTTATTTCGTTCATAATTAGCATTGGTCTATTTATACAACACAAGCAGTGTCATTGTCAAGGGATTGGGAGAAATATTAGGGACAATTTGAAAGTATATTGTATGCAATATGTAATCATTATGGAATTGTTTGAAAAAGAAAGGACGAAAAAAGAGAATAAGAACAGGATAAAAAGTGGTCAATGGAAAAATAAACAATGAGTAATGTTCGGATAATGAGAAAAGCCTCAAAGGAACGGATCCAAACCGCCCCCATATAGGAGGCAGCGTCGCTGCCTGTACAGTCTCTTTACTCCACCAAACACAAAAAGCCGCGAAGAAACCTAGATTTCTTCGCGGCTTTCTATTTACAGCTTATTCATCAGCATTTTCGCTGTCCGTGCTCTCTTGAACTTCATCGGGACGATGAAGCTTGAGCTGGATATTGCGGTATTTAGGCATGCCCGTACCTGCGGGGATCAGCTTACCAATGATGACGTTTTCCTTAAGACCAAGGAGCGGATCGACTTTGCCTTTGATGGCGGCGTCGGTCAGGTTTCTCGTCGTTTCCTGGAAGGAAGCAGCTGACAGGAAGGAATCTGTTGCCAGGGAAGCTTTGGTGATCCCGAGGAGGATCGGATGTCCTTGTGCCGGTTCCTTGCCTTCTGCCATGACTTCATCGTTTTCATCTTCAAATTGTGCGATGTCCACAACGGAGCCCGGCAGCATCTTTGTATCTCCAGCATCGTCGATGCGGTATTTGCGCATCATCTGACGGACCATGACTTCAACGTGTTTATCGTTGATTTCAACGCCCTGGGATTTATAGACACTGAGTACCTGCTGCACGAGGTAGTGACGCGTAGCGGCAGGCCCGCTGATACGCAGGATATCGTGCGGATTGAGGGACCCTTCGGTCAGGCGGTCGCCCACTTCCACATGATCGCCGTCGGCAATATGAAGTTTGGCCCCATATGGAATATGGTAGGAATCTTCCGTGCCATCTTCGCGGGTGATGATGACAAAACGGCCATCTTCCTTTTCCTGGACGCTGACGGTTCCTGCCGATTCGCTGAGGATACCCGGATGTTTCGGTTTCCGTGCTTCGAAGAGCTCTTCGACACGAGGAAGACCCTGGGTAATATCGTCAGCACCGGCAACGCCGCCCGTATGGAACGTACGCATCGTGAGCTGGGTGCCCGGTTCCCCGATGGCCTGGGCGGCAATGGTCCCGACAGCTTCGCCGATTTCGACCTTGCGGGCCGTGGCGAGGTTGCGTCCATAGCACTTGCGGCAGACGCCAAAGTGGGATTTGCAGGTAAGAACGCTGCGGATCTTGACTTTTTCACGGAGGCTGGCGATGACATCAGCCATATCTTCCGTAATGTAGTCATTGATGTGATAAAGGACGTGGCCATCCTTGTCTTCGATTTCTTCGGCAAGGGTTCTGCCCACGAGGCGGTCGCGGAGGGATTCCAGGACCGTGCTCTTGTTCTTGCCGGCCGTAATGGCTTCAACGTAGATACCGTCAACTTCGTTGTTGCGGATACTCAGTTCCTTAACCGTGCCATTATCAAGAATGGTTTCAATGAGCTCTGCCGTGAAATGATCTCCCTTATGGGCAAGGACGGTTCCTTCCCCATCAAGGATATCTTCCGCCACTTCCTTATCGAGGAAGTGATGGGTCATATGTTCACGGAAAGCCGTCTTGACCTTATCTTCGCTGACATTGATGGCAAGGGTCTCGGCGTCTTCGCCATTTTCTTCATCAAGAGGATACAGACGGATTTCCAGGACCTTGGCAGCAAGGAGACGGTCAAAGACGTCTTCCGTAACCACCGTATCGGCTTCGGCAATGATGGAATCATCGTCAGCAAGGACGCTGGAAGCAAGGGTACGGCCCACGGCGTATTCCTTCAGCTTGCGCTGGCTGGAGCCGAGGACGTTCTTGCAGAAACGAGCCCGTTCGCGGACGAGATTCATGGTCGTTACGTCACAGTCATCTTCACGTACAATGACATCTTGGGCAACATCAACAAGGCGGCGCGTCAGATACCCAGAGTCAGCCGTTCTAAGGGCCGTATCGGCAAGACCTTTACGGGCACCGTGCGTGGAAATAAAGTATTCCAATACGGTCAGCCCTTCACGGAAGTTTGATTTAATCGGACGGTCGATGATACGGCCCGACGGGTCAGCCATCAATCCACGCATACCAGCGAGCTGACGGATCTGCTGTACGTTACCGCGGGCACCGGAATTGGCCATCATGAAGAGCGGGTTGAACTGATCCATGGTGTTCTTCATCAGGGCATCAGCAACATCTTCCGTAGCTTTGTTCCAAATATCAATGACCTTGCGGTAGCGTTCGTCTTCACTCATCAACCCACGGCTGAAGAGGCGTTCGACCTTATCGACTTCTTTTTCAGCAGCAGCAAGGATTTCGCCCTTTTCCTTCGGAATTTCGATATCCGACGCGGCAATGGACAGACCGGACAGACAAGCGTTGTCATAACCGAGTTTCTTGACCGTATCAAGGACGCGGGCCGTGCCGAAGTTCCCGTAAAGCTTATGGGCCTTGGCGACAAGACGGCCCAGTTCCTTCTTATCAATGAGCTTGCCAAGAAGCCAGGTTCCATCTTCCTGCTTGGAATAATAGCGCATTTCAAGCGGCAGTTCGCAGTTGTAGATGATATTGCCCATGCTCGTCGTGACAAGGCTCTCACCCACATCGGACGGTTCAGGATAGATTTCGGGGTTGGGGACACGAACCTTGGTCTTGGCCTGGAGGGCGATGTCCTTATTGAAGTATGCCAGTCTTGCTTCGTCAAAACTGATGAAGCGACGGCCTTCTCCTTTGGCCCCTTCGCGGAAAATGGTGAGATAATACGCGCCCAATACCATATCCTGCGTCGGAACGGTGATTGGTTTCCCATCTTTTGGAGCCAGGATATTATTGACACTCATCATGAGCACACGGGCTTCAGCCTGGGCTTCAGCAGACAGCGGCAGGTGAACAGCCATCTGGTCACCGTCGAAGTCGGCGTTGAAAGGCGTGCAGACGAGCGGATGAAGTTTAATGGCGCGGCCTTCGGACAGAATCGGCTCAAAAGCCTGGATGCCCAGACGGTGCAGCGTCGGGGCACGGTTCAGCATGACAGGGTGTTCCTTGATGACTTCTTCCAGGACATCCCAAACGGCATCCGTCGCGCGTTCGACCATTCTCTTTGCGCTCTTGATGTTCGTTGCCGTACCGTTTTCGACAAGGCGTTTCATGATGAACGGTTTGAAGAGTTCAAGGGCCATTTCTTTCGGCAGGCCGCACTGATGCATCTTCATTTCAGGACCAACGACAATAACGCTTCGACCGGAGTAGTCGACACGTTTACCCAAAAGGTTCTGACGGAAACGGCCCTGCTTCCCTTTGAGCATATCAGAAAGGCTCTTTAAGGGGCGCGTGCCAGGGCCCGTTACGGCGCGGCCGCGGCGGCCGTTATCGATAAGGGCATCGACAGCTTCCTGGAGCATCCGTTTTTCGTTCCGGACGATGATGTCCGGAGCCTGCAGTTCCTGAAGGCGTTTCAAACGATTGTTACGGTTGATGACACGGCGATAGAGGTCGTTCAGGTCGCTTGTAGCAAAACGGCCGCCATCGAGCTGAACCATCGGACGCAAATCCGGCGGAATGACCGGAATGACATCCATGATCATCCATTCTGGCTTGTTGCCGCTCTTGAGGAAGGCTTCACAGACATCGAGACGGCGCACGATGTTGCGTTTTTTCTGGAGGCTCGTCTCCGTCTTGAGTGCTGCCCGCAGTTCCTTCGTCAGTTCTTCCACATTGATTTCGTGGAGCAGTTCCTTGATGGCTTCGGCACCAATGCCGACGCGGAAAGTATCCCCGAATTCATCCAGTTTTTCCTGGTATTCGGCTTCTGTGAGGAGCTGCTTTTTTGTCAGGTTCGTATCGCCCGGATCAAGGACGATGTAGCTTGCAAAATAGAGGACCTTTTCAAGGGCGCGCTGACCAATGTCAAGGATGGCGCCCATGCGGCAGGGAATCCCCTTGAAATACCAGATGTGGGAGACAGGAGCAGCAAGCTCAATGGAGCCCATGCGGTCACGACGGACTTTTGCCCGCGTGACTTCGACGCCGCACTTGTCGCAGACCACACCTTTATAGCGGATGCGTTTGTACTTACCGCAGTGGCATTCCCAGTCCTTGGTCGGGCCAAAGATGCGTTCGCAGAAAAGGCCGTCCCGTTCTGGTTTCAGCGTTCTATAGTTAATCGTTTCCGGCTTCGTGACTTCGCCGTGGGACCAGGAACGGATCTTTTCCGGGGAAGCCAGGCCGATTCTCATAGAATGAAATTTATTTACGTCCAACAAGAGCACTCACTCCTTCCTACTCTTCATCAGAGCCGTTGTCATCGCCTTGGGAATCATCCATTCCCATGTTGCCGATATCGGCAATGACATCAAAATCGCTGTCTTCCGTCTGGTCTTCATCGGGGCTCACTTCTTCGTCGCTATTGGCGCGGTTTTGGGCTTGTTCCCCGGTGTTGGCAGCCGTGGAGACCTTGCCGGACATATCCATGTCAAGCTCGCGGGCAATATCGCCCATTCCAATATCTTCATCCTCATCATCAAGATCGATTTCCTCATCATCTTCATCGAGGACGCTTACATCAAGACCGATTGCCTGCATTTCCTTGACAAGGACCTTGAAAGATTCAGGGACACCCGGTTCAGGGATATTTTCACCCTTGACGATGGATTCATAAGCCTTTACACGTCCGACAACATCGTCAGACTTCACGGTCAGGATTTCCTGGAGGGTATAGGCAGCGCCATAAGCCTCGAGGGCCCACACTTCCATTTCACCGAAACGCTGTCCACCGAACTGTGCCTTACCACCAAGCGGCTGCTGGGTAACCAGGGAGTACGGACCGGTAGAACGGGCATGGATCTTATCAGCAACCAGATGGTGAAGCTTGAGGTAGTAGATGCAGCCAACGGTAACAGGGTTATCAAACGGTTCCCCGGTACGGCCATCATAAAGGACTGTCTTGCCGCTGGGATCGACGCCAGCCGCTTCGAGGGTACGGGCCATATCATCCTGGCGAGCCGAGTCAAAGACCGGGACCGCGACAGGAACAGCGCCATCCACCGTTTCTGGCATGCCCAGTTCATCGAAATCATAGCCCGCTTTGCGCAGGTCTGCTTCGACGTTGGGGTCATGGTTGTCAATACGCATGCCCAGCGCGGTTGCCGCCCAGCCCAGATGGGCTTCAAGAATCTGCCCAATATTCATACGGCTCGGTACGCCCAAGGGGTTCAGTACGATCTGGACCGGTTCGCCATTAGGCAGGAACGGCATATCTTCGCGCGGCAGGATGCGGGAAACAACACCTTTGTTCCCGTGACGGCCTGCCATCTTATCGCCTTCGCCGATTTTACGTTTTTGAACGATGCTGACACGAACCTGCTTATTGACGCCAGGCGGCAGTTCATCGCCGTTTTCACGGGTAAAGACCTTGACGGAAATAATGATCCCGAATTCCCCATGAGGAACACGGAGGGAGCTGTCACGGACTTCCCGTGCCTTTTCAGCAAAGATGGCACGGATGAGGCGCTCTTCAGCAGAAAGTTCCGTTTCCCCTTTCGGCGTGACTTTGCCGACGAGGATATCTCCAGGACGGACTTCAGCACCGACACGAATGATTCCGTCTTCGTCGAGGTCCTTCAGGGCATCTTCAGAAACGTTCGGGATATCGCGGGTAATCTCTTCCGGTCCCAGTTTCGTATCGCGGGCATCGCAGTTATATTCTTCAATATGGATGGAGGTAAAGACATCTTCCTTGACGAGGTCTTCGCTGAGGAGGACGGCGTCTTCGTAGTTGTAGCCTTCCCAAGGCATATAGGCAGCAATGGCGTTGCGGCCAAGGGCAAGCTCGCCGTGATCTGTTGCCGGTCCATCAGCAAGGACCTGACCTTCTTCGACCTTATCGCCCTTAAAGACAATGGGGCGCTGGTTGACACAGGTACTCTGGTTGGAACGTTTGAATTTCAGGACATTGTATTCATCGATGCCTTTTCCATCATCACGAGTGATGAGGATCTTGTCACCACTGACATACTTGACCGTACCAGCGTGCTTAGCAAGGATGCAGACACCGGAGTCAACAGCGATCTTATATTCCATCCCCGTACCAACGACTGGCGCCTTCGGATTGAGCAGAGGTACAGCCTGACGCTGCATGTTCGCACCCATGAGGGCACGGTTGGCGTCGTCGTTTTCAAGGAAAGGAATCAGGGCAGCTGCAATGGACATAACCTGTTTTGGCGAAACGTCCATGAAGTCAACACGTTCCGGCGGAATCGCAAGGACTTCGTTCTTATCGCGGCAGGTGACGTGGGTATTCACAAAATGGTTGTCTTCGGTCAGCGGTTCGTTGGCCTGGGCAACAACATAGTTATCTTCTTCGTCAGCGGTCAGATAGACGATTTCATCGGTAACACGCTTATTGACTTTATCGACCTTGCGATATGGGGTCTCAATGAAACCATACCGGTTGATCACGCCATAGGCAGCCAGGGAACCGATGAGCCCGATGTTCGGACCTTCAGGGGTCTCAATTGGGCACATACGGCCATAATGGGAAGGATGGACGTCACGGACTTCATAGCCGGCACGTTCACGGGAAAGACCGCCAGGTCCCAAGGCGGACAGACGGCGTTTATGCGTCAGTTCGGCAAGCGGGTTGTTTTGGTCCATGAACTGGGACAGCTGGCTGCTGCCGAAAAATTCCTTCACAGCCGCTACGACCGGACGAATGTTGATAAGGGCCTGCGGGGTGATGACGTCAGCATCCTGGATGGTCATGCGTTCACGGATGACGCGTTCCATACGGGACAGTCCAATGCGGAACTGGTTCTGCAGGAGTTCGCCAACGCAGCGGACACGACGGTTGCCCAGATGGTCGATATCATCCTTGCCTTCCATGCCATCAATGACATTCAGGAGATAGCCAAAGGAAGCAATGACATCAGCCGGCGTGATGGTGCGTACGGACGCTTCAATATCCTTCGTTACAATCATGCGTTCTGCATGTTCCTGGAACTTGACATAGACGATGGCATAGCCCTCATCGGCAAAGATACCGCTCTTTTCGATGGTATCGATTTCGGCATCGCCAATCTTCGTCCCTGCAGGAAGGACCACGGCACCTTTCGTGCCATCGGGGTTTTCAGCGCACAGGTCTTCAGCAAGGGTCTTGCCATGAAGACGATGACGCCAGCCCAATTTCTTATTGATTTTGTAACGACCGACATTTGCCAGATCATAGCGGCGATTGTCGGAGAAAAGGTTATAGATGAGCTGTTCAGCGTTTTCAAGGTTAGCAGGTTCACCCGGACGCAACTTCCGATAGATTTCCAGAAGGGCATCATCTTCATTTTTCGTTGTGTCCTTGGCAAGGGTAGCAACCAGGTAAGGATGCTCACCAAAGACGCTGATGATATCATCATTTGTCGGCAGACCCATGACACGCAGGAGGGCCGTAGCAGACAGTTTGCGCGTCCGATCCACACGGGCATAGATGATGCTGTTAAGGTCGGTCTCATATTCAATCCAGGCCCCGCGGTTCGGGATGACTGTGGTCCCGTAGAGGAACTTACCCATTGGATCCATGTCCTTGGCATAATAGACGCCAGGGCTGCGGACAAGCTGACTGACAATGACACGTTCTGCCCCATTGATGACGAAGGTCCCCGTATCGGTCATAAGGGGGAAATCGCCCATAAAGACAGTCGATTCCTTGATTTCGCCCGTATCTTTATAAAGCAGACGGACGTCTACGTTCAAAGGAGCCGCATAGGTTGCATCTTTTTCCTTGCAAGTTTCGATATCATACTTCGGATCGCCGATGGTAAAATTCTCGAAACTCAGTTCCAGGCTGTTTGTAGCATCCTTGATAGGCGATACGTCCTGGAACGCGTCATGAAGTCCTTCCCTGATGAACCACTCATAGGATTTTCTCTGCAAGTCAATCAGATGCGGCATCTTCAGGACTTCTTTGATTCTGGCATAGCTGTACCTTTTACGGTTGCCATTATGAACCGGCTTGAACAACATATGGGTTCTCACTCCTTTACATCCTGCAGGTTTTTTAACACAAAAAAACAAGGCCCACAATCAAAATGAATCTTTGATTAGCCTTGTAAAAACCAAGTTCCCTCAGTCAGCATTTCGTGCTCCTCTCAACCAAACGATCGGAACGCGATGTCCAACCACTGAGCACTCGCGAAACCTTATAATCCTGCTAGTAAATAAAATTTCATGGACTGATATTGTACCATGTATTTTAGGTTATTGCAAGGAGTTTTAAAGAAAAATATTTTTGTGAAATATGGAGGAAAGACCATGGTGCGCCGCCCCAAGCCTCCCTACTGGAGGGGTGGAACTTCATTCGCCCGGAAACATGCCGCTGCGCCCTTCCGCGGCTGCTCCAAAGCGGGCTTGGGACTCGGGCGAATCTTCCTCACTACCGCCTGCAAGGAGACGAAGCGCCGCTTCTCATCCATCACCAAAACGGGAAAATTATGTTGATAAATGCTTATGGAAATTTCCACACAACATGAGTGTTAATCAATTTTATCAGCGGCCCTGTCGTACACGAAAACAGTTCCTTTGCCTCCGCAGCCGCAATGGATTTATACGGGTGCGGCTGTAAGGGATAAAAGGACTCGCTTTCTGCTGTTTCACATCAGAAGACCGGCCTTTCCGGCAGAGGAAACTCCGACTGCTCCTATCGTCGCTGCCCTATGAGTAAGTTCGCTGCACGAATTTACTCAGAAAGACGGTGATATTTTTTGGGCGACAGTGAAATGAGAGTGTGGTACGCAGCTTCGTATGAATCGTCATGCTGCCATTGCATTCATAATCATAAGAAGCAAGCAATGGAGGCACGTTGCTCTGGATAATCGGCACGATTTGTGCACCGAGGTTCTTCATAGCTGGCGCCTCTTGTGTTCTTCCCATCTTAATGCTATAATACTTCTATTAATTCCATACTTATGTGATGAACAAGAGAGTACCTTTTGGCTATTGGCCCAGAGAGCGCAGGCAAGGTGGGAGCTGCGCACAGAAGCGAGAGGGAAGTTCACTTGGGAGCATCCGTCCTGAACAGAGTAGGGATGGCGCAGGCTGCGTTACGGCCGCAATGAAGTACAAATTAGGGTGGTACCGCGAACCTTCGCCCCTTTTCCGGGGTGGAGGTCATTTTTTTTAGGAGGCGTTGGTATGTACGACAAACTGGAGGAACTGCGGGAAAAGATCCGCAAGGACTTAGGCGAAGTCAAATGTGTGGATGACTTGAAGAACATCCGTGTGCAGTATTTGGGCAAAAAAGGCGCCCTGACCGAAATCCTGCGCGGTCTCGGCAGTGTAGCCGCCGAAGAACGTCCAAAAGTGGGCAAAATGGTGAATGAAGTGCGCAGCAAGGTGGAAGCCCGCATTGCTGACCAAATGAAACTGCTTGAAGCCCGCCAGCTCGAAGAAAAAATGGCGTCTGAAAAGATTGACGTGACCTTGCCGGGCCGTAAGGCAGCCGAAGGGCATCTGCATCCTGTGACGCTCACCCTGCGTGAGATCAAAAAGGTCTTCATGCGCATGGGCTTTGAAGTCGCCGAAGGCCCTGAAATCGAAAACGATTATTTTAACTTTGAGGCCTTGAACCTGCCTAAGGATCATCCGGCCCGCGACATGCAGGACACGTTCTATCTGACCGATGAATTCCTCATGCGGACCCAGACCTCTCCTGTACAGGCTCGTACCATGCAGTCCCGTACGCCCAACAGCCCCATCCGCATGATCTGCCCGGGCACGGTGTACCGCAATGACTATGATGCAACCCATTCCCCCATGTTCCACCAGGTCGAAGGCCTTGTCGTCGATAAAAATATCAGCCTGGCCGACCTCAAAGGGACGCTGGAACTCTTCTGCAAGGAAATGTTTGGCTCTTCCGTCAAGATTCGTCTCCGTCCGAGCTTCTTCCCCTTTACGGAACCGTCCGCCGAAGTCGACATCAGCTGCGTCATCTGCGGCGGCAAAGGCTGCCGCGTCTGCAAGAACTCCGGCTGGCTCGAAATCCTCGGAGCCGGTATGGTGCATCCCAACGTCCTGCGCATGAGCGGCTATGACCCTGAAAAGGTCAGCGGGTTTGCTTTCGGGATGGGCGTCGAACGAATTGCCATGCTCCGTTATGGTATCGATGACCTGCGCCTGTTTTTTGAAAATGACCTGCGTTTCATTCGTCAGTTTAAATAAGGGGGCCGCTTGTTATGTTAGCATCAATCAATTGGCTGAAAAAATATGTTGAGATTCCGGTTACGCCGGAAGTTCTTGCTGATAAACTTACCCGCGTCGGGCTCGAAGTGGAGCAGGTCCTTCACCTGGGTGAAGGCATCGAAGGCGTCATTACGGGCAAAGTCGTGACTATTGAGCGTCATCCTGATTCCGATCATCTTTGGGTTTGCCAAATGGACCTCGGAAAAGGAGATACGGTTCAGATCCTGACAGGTGCCCAGAACGTCCATCAAGGGGATGTAGTCCCTGTAGCTCAGGTCGGTTCCCATTTGCCGAACGGCATGGAACTCAAACCCGTGAAGATGCGCGGCCTTGATTCCAACGGCATGCTCTGCAGCGCGGGAGAACTGGGCATCGACGCCAAACTGCTTCTTCCCGAGCAGCGCGACGGCATCTTTATTCTCCCTGCTGATACACCTATTGGGGCCGATATCAAAGCCGTCCTTGGTCTTGATGATGTCGTTCTTGATATTGATCTTACGGCAAACCGCGGTGACTGCTTCAACATGCTGGGTCTTGCCCGCGAATGTGCCGCCGTCCTCGGAACGAAACTGACCTTACCGGACTATGCACCGGAAAGTGGGGAAGGAACCCCTGCGAGTGACCGTGCCACCGTCGATATTGTCGCCACCGACGTATGCAGCCGCTTTGGCCTGCGCATGATTGAAAACCTTGAAATCAAGGAATCGCCTGAATGGATGCAAAAGCTTCTCCGCGCTGTCAATATCCGCCCCATCAATAACGTTGTCGACGTCACAAACTACGTCATGATGGAACTGGGCCAGCCTATGCACGCTTACGACTATGACAAAGTGGCCGGCCATCATTGGGTCGTCCGCCGCGCTCATGAAGGCGAACACCTAAAGACCCTTGATGGTCAGGACCGCGCCCTTTCGCCGGAAATGATCGTCATTGGTGATGATGAAAAAGGCATTGGCCTTGGCGGCATCATGGGCGGCTTTGAAACGGAAGTAACGGGCGCCACAAAGACGGTCATGCTCGAAGCGGCCACCTTTAACGGCCCGACCATCCGCCGGACCTCAAAAGCCCTGGGCCTTCGCAGCGAAGCGTCCCAGCGCTTTGAACGCGGGGTCGATACCATCTTGAACCATAACGCCCTGAACCGCGCCATCTATCTCCTTGAAGAAATTGGCGCCGGCAAAGCCGTTCCCGGTGTGGCTGAATGTTACCCCGTACCGGAAAAACCGGTGGAAATCAAAGCGGCTCCGAGCTCCGACGAAACTGGCCGCCCACATTGGCTGCGACATCGACGCGGCAACCATGAAAGCCATCCTCGAAAACCTAGACTTTACTGTCGAGGAAAAAGGCGAGGACAGCTGGGTTGTCACCGTACCGACCTGGCGCAAGGACTGCGACTGCAGTGCCGATCTCAGTGAAGAAGTGGCCCGTATGTATGGCTATGACAAGATTGAATCGAAGACGCCGGAACTCATTATGGCCCGTGGCGGTCAGGCCCCCATTGAAGATGTGAAGGACATGATCCGCGACACCCTGACCGGCATTGGCCTTGATGAAGTCATGACCTACAGCTTCTATAACGCCCAGGTCTTTGATAACCTCGGACTTCCGGCTGATGACAGCCGCCGCAAGGCCCTACAGATCATCAACCCCATCAGTGATGATTTCCGCACCATCCGGACCACACTGACGCCGTGCCTGCTTTCCACCGTTGCGTATAACCAGGCCCGTCAGAGCGAACGGACAGCCATCTTTGAAGTGGGCCGCGTCTTCATTCCGAAAACCCTGCCGCTTACGGACTTCCCAGAAGAAAAGATGGTCCTTGCCATTGCCATGAGCGGCAAACGCAACCCCCTTTCTTGGAATACGGCTAAAGACGCCATCGACTTCTATGACATCAAAGGCGCCCTTGAAGAAGTCATGGACAGCCTCCAAGTGAAAGGCCTCTCCTATGGACCGACGAAGGAAGTTTTCCTCCATCCTGGAAAGAGCTGCGCCATCAGCTATGAAGGGAAAGTTATCGGCTTCATGGGAGCCATCCATCCGACCGTTCAGGACCGCTTTGGCCTCAGTGCGGAAACCTACGTTCTCGAAGTGGAGATTGCACCTTTCGTCAAGAGTGCTGAACAGATTCCACAGTTCGAACACGTCCCGCAATTCCCGAGCGTTTCCCGTGACATCGCCGTCGTTGTAAAAGCGGGTGTCTCCGCAAGCGACCTTGAAGCCGAAATCCGCAAAGAAGGCGGTGCCCTCCTCGTAGACGTCCGCATCTTCGATGTCTATACGGGCAAACAGGTTAAATCTGGCTATAAATCTGTTGCCTTTAACCTCACCTTCCAGGATGTTACCCGCACACTCCAGGATAAAGACGTCGACGACGTCATCAAACAGATCGTTGCCAACGTCCAGGATAAGTTCGGCGGCATGCTGAGAGATTAAGTTCATATTTTAGTCGGAGTAGCCATTGCTTCGATTTGATGTAACACGTGAGCCCGTTGCTTTCGGAAAGACAACTCCGAAGCAATGGGCTTATAGCGTATTGTAGGACAGAAAGCTTCACGGTTGGGGGTAGGGGAAAGGGCTGTCAAGCTGTCTATTCGGCCTAGTGCGTTGGTTGTTCTATAGCTCTTTTGATCGGTGAGAAGGTTGTCGAGCTATATATATATCCATCCTGTGGGCCGAATGACTGTCTCGAGCCTGCGGCTCTGGCTGTCAAGCAAAAGAACGTGACGCACGGCGTTAACAGGTCGAGTCTTTGCCTTACGGTCTTTTGGCTTCGTGTTTTGCCTTAGAGACGGCGAAAGCCATTCCGCCCTGGCGGGGCGAATCGATTTTGGAGAAATCGAGCTCAGAGATAAAAGACCGGACAGGGTGCCTCTCCTCGCAGATTGCTCGTTTCGACTTTTAAGGACAAAACTATTTTCTGCTGCCAAGGATTTTGTACTTTTGGTGTACAGTCTTTTGCCTTCGTGTTTCGCCTTAGAGACGACGAATGCCGTTCTGCATAATAAAGAGGGCTTTTTTCCAACAAGTACGCACCTTTTTATAACCTAGGTCACCTTTTGGTGACTGTCTTGTACTCTCTTGCGTCTCCGCTTGTAATGAAAAAGTAAGCATCAATAAAGCATAAGGAAGGAGCCCTTGCCATGCGGACCAAAGAAGAATTGCCAGCCTGCCCCGTTGCAACGACCGTATCCCTCATTGGCAGTAAATGGAAACTGCTCATCCTCCGCAACCTACGAATCCGTTCCTGGCGATTCAACGAGCTCAAACAAGACCTTGACGGAATCAGCCAGAAAGTCTTGACCGATTCCCTCCGCAGCCTGGAAAAAGACGGCATCATCACCCGCACGGTCTATCCCGAGATCCCGCCCCGTGTAGAATATGCCCTAAGTCCCATTGGGAAGTCCATGGAGCCGATTATTCTAGCCATGGAAACATGGGGTAAGAAATACCAAGCCCTGCTTTCAGAGGAAAAATAAAAAACCCCCAGTAATAAATCTCTCATCATTCCTTACTGGGGATTTTTGTCATCTCTCGATGAGGGGAGAAATTTCCGTGACCCCCTCCCCTCTAAGGGGAAGGAATCTTCTGCCGCCACACAAAATAAAAGAGGCGCCACCGAAGTGGCGCCTCTTTTGTTATCGTGTTTCACAAACACGAACCGTTGTGGGTTCTTAGATTAAAGGCCTTTTCTCAGTTTGAGGGCTTCAGCAATCGTGCCGATAGCTACGATGTAAGCACCTACACGCATGGTGGTGTTGTACTTCTTAGCAGCATCGTAAACGTTTGCGAAAGCTTTGACCATCATCTGTTCCTGTCTGTCAACAACTTCTTCTTCGGTCCAGAAGTATCTGTAGAGGTTCTGTACCCATTCGAAGTAGGAAACAGTTACGCCGCCGCCGTTAGCGAGAACGTCAGGAACAACTTCGATGCCTCTCTTATGGAGGATGACATCAGCTTTATCATCGGTCGGGCCGTTAGCAGCTTCGACGATCATCTTAGCTTTGATCTTGTCAGCGTTCTTTTCAGTGATCTGGAGTTCCAGAGCAGCCGGAATCAGAACATCAACATCCTGGAGAAGAACTTCGTCGCCGCTGATAGCGGTAGCACCAGGATAGCCTTTGATCAGGCCGTCATGAGCTTTGGCATATTCTTCAACTTTGTACGGATCCAGGCCGTTGGCATCATAGATACCGCCGGAGATATCGGACAGGGCAACAATCTTCAGGCCTTTATCGGCTGCGCATTTAGCAGTCCAGGAACCAACGTTGCCGAAGCCCTGGATAGCGATGGTTGCATCTTCCGGTTTGATGTTGTGGCGTTTCAGCAGTTCCAGCGTAGCGGTGATAACGCCACGGCCGGTAGCGGAGGTACGGCCAAGGGAGCCGCCCATGCAAACAGCTTTACCAGTGATAACACCCGGTTCGAACTGGCCTTTGATGATGGAGAATTCATCGGTCATCCAAGCCATGATCTGAGCGTTGGTGTTAACGTCAGGAGCAGGAATATCCATCTTTTCGCCGATAACCGGAGCAATCTTGTCGATGTAGCCACGGGTCAGTCTTTCGAGTTCGCCTTTGGAGAGCTTGCGAGGATCAACGATGACGCCGCCTTTGCCGCCGCCGTAAGGCAGACCAGCAATTGCGCATTTCGTGGTCATCCAGAAGCCCAGCGTCTTTACTTCATCCATGGAAACGTTCTGATGGAAACGAACGCCGCCTTTGCCCGGGCCAAGCACCGTGCTGTTGCAGGAACGATAGCCAGTGAATACTTCAACGTGACCATCATCCATCTTTACAGGGATGCTGACTTCAACCGTGCGTTCCGGGTTGGAGATGATCTTTTCGATGTTGGGATCCAAGTTGATCAGCTTGGAAGCTTCAGCCATAGGGATTTGTGCCATTTCAAATAAACTCATTTGTAGCGCCTCCTAAAAAATAGTATCTAATGAACCCTTACGAGCACATTATAGCACAATTCAGAGTTGACAGAGTATTTTTTTGTATTTTGTATACAATTTGTTTTTCTACATCGAAAAAGCTAGGCACAGCCTAGCTTTTCATTGTATTTGTAAATTGTTCGTAGACCTTGTCAAAAGGAATGCCAGCAATAATTTTTCCCTCATATTGCTTGGGCAGGGCCTTGATGACGCCGGCTAAATGACTCGAGGTGATGCCGCACTGGATGCTCAAAAACGCTTCCATAAAGGCCGCCAAGTGGTCGCAGCCCTTGAGCATGGCTCCGTCAATGGGTTCATAGCGGTCTTGGTTGTAGGCCTCGGGAATGTCCCCCGTAAGGAGCACCACACGCCCCTCTTTGCGGATCCGGTTCTGGAATTCATGCATGGTGAAGTTCATGATGTCGCCATGCCAGCTGTCAGGCAGGAGGGGCAGGAGGATTTCCTTCATCTGCCGGTTCTCGATTTCCTTGATCAGGTCATCAAGGCCTTCGATGGACCGTTTGATGGGCGAAATGATATCCCGCGTAAGGACTTCGGGCAGGTCATGCCAAAGTCCACCCAAAAAGTCATTGACGACACGGCTGCGGCAGGCCCCCAGCTTGCGGGCACAGAAATAACCCATGATGGCCACCACCAACACATGCCCCATGACGGAAGTCTCAGGTACGCGGGGCGACTGGCTCCAGCGCTTTTGGAACCGCAGTTTTCCAATGAGGTCGACGAATTTGCGGGTCTTTCCTTCCATGGCAATCTTCTGGACGCCGGCAAGGTTATAATGCTCTTCCAGTTCATCCCGAATGGTGCTTTTGATCTCTTCAACGCCAAAGATGCCTTCATTCATATGGTAGATGATGCGGAACTCCCATTCCGTGGCAAGATAGTGGGCAGCGCGGAGGATCTGCTTTTCAAGGCTATGATCCTTTTCATCATAATAATGGCGCATTTTTTTCATGAAGTGACTGCCTTTTAAGGAAGGAATGCGCTGCTCCAGTTCCCGGTAGACCCACTTATTGAGAAGAGGGCCCTTTTCACGCATGAGTTCATGGTAGATGGGCGGCTTGATGTCCGTCAGGACGACGCGGTGCAAAAATTCAAAGATGCCGCCTTCAACAAGGACTTCCCAATCAAGACGCGCTCCATGATCTTGTTCTTCACAGCGGGCAAGAACGTACATGATCATCATTTTATGGGCCTGCTTATCCAGTTCCGTAAAGCCCTGGGGCCGGATATGATCGTTCCAGCGCTGAATATGGGCAGCTTCAAAGATAAATTCAATAAGATCCCGGGGAAGTCCCAAGGTTTCAAGTGCGGTCATGGCAGCTCCTTTCCCCTGCTTTCCGGCAGGTGCCCTTCTTTATGGAATCATTCTTTTGATGCTCTTATTATACCCTTTTCTCATGGTCTCTGGGGGCATTTTTCGGGGCTCCATCGACTGTTTCACAAAAAATTCGTGCTTTTTTCCCTCTTTTTCAAAAATCACGGCCTTTTTCCGCAAAAATCTTTGTACAAATCCCGCCTATGCTATATAATGGTAAGACATCCTTAAAAATTTGCATGACCGCTGATTTTTAGCCAAATCAGCGCTTTTCTTGCGAAAATCCACTGATAGAGAAAGGTTGTGACACAACAAAGATGAAAGAGATGATCCGACTGGTAGGCATTACCAAGGAATTTGAACAAAATACCATCATCCCTACCTTGGACCTTACCATTGGCGACGGAGAATTTGTCACCCTCCTCGGCCCTTCGGGCTGCGGCAAGACGACCATCCTCCGTATGATTGCCGGCCTTGAGCATCCGACGACTGGTCATATTTATTTGGATGACGAGGACGTGACCTCCCTTGCGCCCTATAAAAGGAATGTCAACATGGTGTTCCAGCACTATGCCCTCTTCCCGCATATGACGGTTGAAGACAATATTCGCTTTGGCCTCATGATGAAAAAGGTGCCCAAGGAGGAACAGGATAAGCGCATCGATCAAGTGCTCTACCTCACGCAGCTGGAAAACCTCCGCTACCGCAAACCGCAGCAGATGAGCGGCGGCCAGCAGCAGCGCGTTGCCATTGCCAGAGCCGTCGTCAATAACCCTAAGGTGCTGCTTCTTGACGAACCGCTGGGTGCCCTTGACTATAAACTGCGCAAAAAGATGCAGCTTGAACTGAAGAATCTCCAGCGCGGGCTTGGCATCACTTTCATCTATGTTACGCACGATCAGGAAGAAGCCCTCACCATGAGTGATCGGGTCATCATCGTAAAGGACGGCCGCATTGAGCAGGACGACCCGCCTGCGGCCATCTACCAATATCCCAAGAGCCAGTTTGCCGCAGGCTTTATTGGTGAAAACAACTTCTTTGACATTGAAGGCGATGAGGACCACGTCCTTGCCGTAAGGCCCCAGTTCATCGAGGTCTCCAAGGAAAGCGAGGACCTTGAAGGAACGCCCAAGGAACCTTTCTATTATGGATCCGTTGTGGAACTGCTGTTTACGGGGACTTTTGATAAGGTCTTTATCCGGCTGGACAACACCAACCAAATGGTGACAGCCTACCAATATTATGATGACAAGAAACGGTGGAAGGCGGACGACCGCGTTGGCATCAGATGGAACGCCGAAGAAGCCGTGAAGGTGATAAAATGAAGCGGGGAAAGCTCCTTGTCGTCCCGGCCATGGGATGGCTGACCCTCTTTTTTGCCCTGCCCCTCCTTATCGTCGTGGTCGTGTCCTTTGCGTCCCGTACCGCCTACGGGCAAGTCGTCTTTAACTGGACGCTCGCAAACTACACTCGCTTTTTCGAGCCTCTGTACCTGACGATTTTTGCATCGACCCTCGTCACGGCCTTCGTGACAACGCTCCTTACTTTTGCCATGGGCTACCCCGTAGCCTACACCATTGCTATGATCCTGCCCAAAAAGTGGCAGCAGGCGGGCATCATCCTCGTCATGATTCCTTTTTGGATCAACTTCCTGATCCGCTCCTTTGCGTGGGTCATCATCCTGCGTTCCCAAGGACTTGTCAATACGTTCCTCCTCTACATGGGATTCATTGAAAAGCCGCTCAACCTGCTCTATAATGACGCAGCCGTCCTTCTGGGCATGGTCTACGCCTTGCTTCCTTTTATGGTGCTTCCCATCTATGTTTCCCTGGAACAGATGGATAAAAGGCTCCTGGAAGCAGCCAGCGATCTTGGTGCCCCGCCCAGCGTGGCCTTCCGCAAGGTGACCCTGCCCCTTACCATGCCCGGTGTAGCCGCAGGTTCCATCCTCGTCTTCATTTCTTCGTTGGGGATGTTCGTCGTTCCGGATATCATGGGCGGCGCCAAAAGCGCGCTCATGGGCAACATCATCCAGAACCAGTTCCTTGCTGCACGCGATTGGCCCTTTGGCAGTGCCCTTTCAATCATCCTGGCATTTTTGGCCCTGTTGATGATCCTTTTGTACTACAAGGCCCTTCAGGCCCAGAAAGGAGGCGCCCAGCATGCAAAAAACCTGGCGTAGTACGCTCCTTGTGGCCTACACCTTGGCCATCCTGGCCTTTTTGTACCTGCCGCTATTTATCCTTACCCTCTATTCCTTCAACGATTCCCGCATCAATGCCGTCTGGGCCGGCTTTACGCTCAAATGGTATGCGTCCCTGCTCAGCAATGACCGCGTCCTCGAGGCCCTGACCAATTCCCTGCTCATCGCTTCCATTACAACGGTCGTGACAACGATCATGGGAACCTTCGCTGCCATTGCCCTCCATCGCTACCAATACCGTTCGAAAACCGTTCTCAACAGTCTGCTCTACCTTCCGATCCTCATCCCGGAAATTGTCATGGGGCTGTCGCTTTTGATCCTTTTTTCCCAGCTCGGTCTTTCCCTTGGGAAACCGACCCTGATTGTGGCGCACATCACGTTCTGCCTGTCCTTTGTCATCATCACCGTCGGAGCCCGTCTGGAAGGAAGCCGGCAGGATATCGAAGAGGCCGCCAGCGACCTTTACGCGACGCCGCTGCAGACCTTCCGCTATGTAACGCTTCCCATGATTGCGCCAGGCATCATCGCCGGGGCCCTCATGGCCTTTACCCTTTCCATCGATGACTTTGTCATCAGCTTCTTTGTGGCGGGCCCTGATTCGACGACCCTGCCCCTTTACATCTATGCCATGGTTAAACGGGGCATTTCCCCGCAGATCAACGCCCTTTCCACCTGTATGATGCTGGTCACGGTTTCCCTTGTGGTCGTAAGCCAGCTTTTGCAGATGAAGAGCCTCCATGATACCCGAAAGGAGTAAGCTATGAAAAAATTCCGCACCCTTTTTACCCTCATCTTGGCCCTTTTCCTCCTTGCTGCTGCCGGCTGCGGCGGCGGAAAGGAAACAAAAAAAGAAGAAGGCCGTGTCCTCAACATTTTTAGCTGGGCTGATAACTTCAATCCTGAAGTCATCAAGGAATTCGAGAAAAAATATGACTGCAAGGTCAACTATGACGTCTTTGCCAATAATGAAGAACTCCTTGCCAAACTGCAGGCCGGCGGCGCCCAATATGATGTTATCCAGCCTTCGGACTACATGGTCACGACCATGAAAAAACTGGGCCTTTTGGAAAAACTCGACAAGAGTAAGATGCCCAATACGGAATTCGTCATGGATAAGCTCAAAAAGAATACCTTTGACCCCAATGGTGAATATTCCGTCGTCTACACCTGGGGCATGACAGGCATCATCTACAACAAGAAATACGTCAAAACGGCTCCGACCAGCTGGCAGGATCTGTGGAACCCTGTATACAAGGGACGCGTCATCCTCCTCAACGACAGCCGTGAAGTCATTGGCATGGCCCTCAAGAAACATGGTTTTTCCAACAACGCAACGGATCCGGGCCAGATTGACATTGCCTTCAAGGACCTCAAGACCCTGGCGCCGAACGTCCTTGCTTACGATACGGATTCCATCAAGCAGAAATTCATTGCTGAAGAAGCGTGGATCGGGATGATGTGGTCCGGCGATGCCCACTTTGTCCATAATGACAATCCCGATGTCGGCTTTGTCATTCCTAAGGAAGGAACCACCGTTTGGGCCGATACACTGGCCATTCCCAAAGGCGCCAAGCACAAAGAGCTGGCAGAAGCCTTCATCAACTTCCTCTACGATCCGGAAGTCAGCGTCAAAAACTATGAATACATTGGCTACAATGACCCGAACACGAAGGCCACTTCCCTTCATAAAAAAGACTTCATCAACGATCCCATGTTGAAGATGGCTGTTGACGAAATCGATAAGGGCGAATGGCTCACCGATATCGGCGATGCGATTACCCTTTATGACAAGGATTGGACGGAACTGAAGACCATCAAATAAATAAACTGGGACCGCTCTTGTGAAATGTACCCTCTTTACTGGACACCCAGTAAGGAGGGTACATTTTGCGTTATA